>OIWO01001207.1_pt1 | contig 22637 bp, 17 predicted proteins | sample 1587641 | NCBI WGS metagenome assembly OIWO01 (sample SAMEA3888924, study PRJEB22519) | human gut metagenome | biome: human gut; feature: human-associated habitat; material: faeces | place: Denmark | collected 2010
GTTCTGCCCTATGTGATACATCCCAAAACAGTCGTTCTCGGACGGGCTGGGGGGGCGAAAGGGGGTTAAGGTTCTTTTTACCCTTTTACTTTTTTACTTTTAAACCTCCTTTTCAGCAAACAGGCCGAAGAGCTCGGCATCTATCAGGTCAGTAACCTTTCGGAAGTCTTCCGGATTCTCTCCAAACTCCAGATTATCACCATCGATGATGATGAGGCGGCCTTTATAATCCTTGATCCAATCCTCATAACGCTTGTTCAAACCCTGGAGGTAATCGATGCGGATGCTCTTCTCGAAATCGCGGCCACGCTTCTCGATATGCTTCACGAGCGTAGGAATGCTGCTCTTGATATATATCATCAGGTCTGGGAGTTTCACCAGACTGATCATCAGATCGAAGAGATCAGTATAGTTCTTGAAATCCCTGTCGCTCATCATACCGATATCATGAAGATTAGGCGCAAAGATACGCGCATCCTCGAAGATGGTTCTATCCTGTACGATGGTCTGCTCTGAACGTGAAATCTCCACAACATCATGGAATCGCTTGTTCAGGAAGTAAATCTGAAGATTAAACGACCAACGTTCCATATCCTTGTAATAATCAGCTAGATATGGATTATTATCTACCGGCTCGAAATTAGCTTTCCAGCCATATCTCTTGGCAAGCATCTTGGTTAATGTTGTCTTGCCGCTACCTATATTTCCTGCTATTGCTATATGCATTTTTTTTACCTTTTTACTTTTTTACCTTTAAGAGAACAGCCCGAAGAGCTTGGCATCTATCTTATCTACGATTTCACCAAACTGCTTGGGATTGTGCTCGAAATCGAGATTATCAACTTCTACGATAAGCACCTTGCCCTTATACTTGTTCATGATGAAATCTTCGTAAAGATTGTTGATACCTTCCAGATAATCCAAAGGCATCTTCTGCTCATAATCACGACCGCGCTTCTGGATATTCTTCACGAGGTGAGGAACTGAAGAACGGAGATAAATCATCAGTTCAGGCATCTCTACCACTTCCATCATCGACTCGAAAAGCTCCATATAAGTCTCGTAGTCGCGCTGGTCCATGTTGCCCATCTTCCGGTTGTTGGCCGCAAAGACATAGACACCTTCAAAGATGGTGCGGTCCTGGATGACCGTCTCTTTACTGTGCTGGATCTCTAACAGATTCTTGAATCGCTGCTTCAGATAGAACACCTCCATATTGAGAGCCCATCGCGAGATATCCTTGTAATAGTCATCGATATAGGGGTTTTCAGCCACGGGCTCCAAGTACTGTTTCCATCCATAATGTTTAGAAAGCATCTTGGTGAGTGTTGTCTTGCCACTACCGATATTTCCTGCTATTGCTATATACATTTATTTTTAATGTTTAATGTTGAATGATGAATGTTGAATTTTTGATGCGATACCACCCTCAATTCTACATTGGCTGCAAAAGTACAATAAAAAATCGGGATAAACAAAAAAATCCAAGCAAATATATGATTTGCTTGGATTTTTATATTCTATTCCTGCCTTGCAGGGAATCTGTATGTTAATAGTCACGTTCGATGAGTTCGAGACACATACGGGAGTTGTGGTAAGGACATTTCCAGAAACCCGCCTTATCATCCTCCTTGTTCACCGTACCATCTTCCAGGATAGCCCAGTGCCACTCACCGTTCTTGTTATCCAGCAGATGCTTGGCTACATAATTCCAGCAGGAGATGGCAACCAGAAGATTCTCTTCGGTACGGAAATACTGATAGAGGTCGATATGTCCGATGATGTTCTCGCACTGCACCCACCACTGGCGCTGGAGATCATACTTATCTCCATCTTTCCAATGCTCATAAACCATACTGCCATCCGGACGTAAGCCTTCATCTGCAGCATCGGCTATACGACGGATGATGCGCTCTATCTTATGCAGCAATATCTTATCGTCTAAAACCAGCGCGGTTTCGTGGAGCAGCCAAGACGCCTCAATATCATGACCATAGCTCTCGATGTTACGCTTGCCCTCCCACTCGTCATTGAAGAAGAGGTCGAGATGATAAGTCTCCTTGTTCAGAAGCTTATCGGTGAAGATATCGAGCAGATTGCGGATGCTCTTCTCCAGTTCCGGAGTCTTCCATACACGATAAAGATTGGTATATGGCTCGATGATATGCAGATGGGTATTCATCGTACGGGAACCATTCTCATCCTTATCAGAGAGACGCATGTCGGCAATCGGATTCCACTCACGGGTCAATGCCTCGATATATCCGTTGTTCTCGGCATCAAAGGCATGCTTCTCTATGTCATGATACAGGGAGATGGCGATATCCAACGCCTCCTTGTCACCTGTTGCACGGGCATACTCCGAGAAACCATAGATGGCAAAGCCGATGGCGTAAGTCTGCTTCTTGGTATCGAGCGGATTACCCTGATAGTCAACACTCCAGTAGATGCCACCATATTCCCTGTCGAGGAAATAATCGCGCACATAATCCTTGGCACGGGTGGCAGCCTCAAGATACTCCGGCTTCTTCAAGACACGATAGGCTGCTGAAAACGCCCAGAGGATACGGGCATTCATCACTGCTCCCTTCTCGGCTACAGGATGTACCTGGTCGTTACCGTCTACACGTCCGTAAAAGCCACCGTTTTCTTCATCTTTCACTTTCGTTAGCCAATAGCTGAGGATGTTGTTCTCCAGAACATCCCGCATCGTTTCTTTAAGATTTTCCATTTATCCTTTTTTAATAGTGATTATTAGTTATGTTAAAACAATTATTTGCGGATAGGGAACTTCCAGGCAAGCACCATCAGCAGGAAGGCGATGACGGCTGGGAAGAGTGAGAACAATGACCATACCATCGTAAGCACAGAGTCGGTGACACTGGCTGGGTCGATCATCGTATTACCCATCTTATCTGTTATCATGTTGGCACCTGCCCAGCCCAGGAAGAGGGCGATGAGAGAACCGGAAATGGCAGTACCAAACTTTTGGCTCATCGTACCGGAAGAGAAGATAAGACCTGTAGCTGATGTTCCGAAATGCTCGGTATGGTAGTCGGCTACATCGGCATACATAGACCACATCAATGGCGAATAGATACCGATACCCATAGAGGTAAGGATAACGATGGCTATCATTACCCAGATATAAGATGGATTCATCGGGATGAAGAAGAAGACAACCGAGAGAACCAGACAGAGTGCTGCAGCCCAGAAGAATGCCATGCGCTTGCTGCCTACCAAACGGGTGAACCAAGGAGATACACCACCGAAAATCATACAGGTTACTTCACCGAATGCCATGAAAACGGTATAGTTGATAATCAATCCCTCGATGGTTACATTGCCATGCAGACAGTAATCAAACATATAGCCAGCTACGGCATAGCGGAATCCGTTGAAGAAGTTGGTACACACGGCGATGGCTGTCATATAGAGCCAAGCCTTGTTGTGAACGAGGTCGGCAAACTGCTGGAATGAGAACTTCTCAGCGCGCTTCGGCTTCAGACGTTCCTTGGTAAGGAGTCCGCAAGCCAATGTCATCACAGCTGCAATAATACCGAGCACGGCACCAATGACAGCATACTGATGAGCGGCTGTTCCACCTACCATCTTCTGGAGATAAGGGAAAGAAAGCAGGGTGACGAATCCCATGGCATAAGCACCCACCATACGGAAAGAAGAGAACTGGTTCTTCTCATCATCATCCTCGGTCATCACACCGAGCAATGAGCCGTAAGGCACATTCACCATGGTATATACCGCCATCATCAGCAGATAGAGGGCGTAAGCATAGATTCGCTTGCCCACAGGACCGAAGTCTGGTGTATAGAGCAAGAGGGCGAATATCAATCCGAAAGGAATGGCACCATAGATGAGCCAAGGACGGTAGGTACCGAAACGGCTCTGGGTACGGTCGGCAAGAGTACCCATCAGTGGGTCAGTAACCACATCGAACATGCGGGCTACGAGCATCAGTACTGCCGCATCCGCAAACGAGAGTCCGAAGACATTTGTAAAAAACAGAGGAAAAGCGATAGACATCACCTTCCATACAATACCACCCGCAGCGGCATCACCCAATGCATAAGCTATTTTTTCTTTTAAACGAGCCATTGTTTTTATTTTTAATGTTGAATGTTGAGTGTTGAATGTTGAATGTTACTAAAAAAGGGATTCGCCCCTTATCCATATTCAATAATACGGATGAGGAGTACGAATCCCTACAATCTTAATACCTGAAACTTATTTACTTAAAGTCTGTTTATTCTTTGCTACCAAAGCCTTGATCTTCTCTACAGAGAACTGAGTACGATAATCATCCTTTGGTGTATTCATGCAGTAGTCTACCAATCGGTCGATGGTAGAAGTTGCCACATGCATGCGGGTATCAGAAGAAGCATAGTAGATGAATACCTTGCCATCCTCATCTGCAATCCAACCATTGGCAAAGACTACGTTCATTACATCACCGATATACTCAGGACCTTCCGGTACGAGGAGATATCCACCTGGTTCTGCAATCACCTTTGTAGGATCCTCAAGAGAAGTCATGTACATATAGAGCACATAGCGGAGACCGCTGGCACAGCCACGAACACCGTGAGCCAGATGCAACCAGCCCTTATCAGTCTTGATAGGATGAGGTCCCTCACCGTTCTTCACCTCCTGGATGGTATGATAGTGACGGGCATTGATGATCTTCTCTTCCTTGATTTCGGCATGAGTGATATCATCAACAAGAGCCCAACCGATACCACCACCAGAACCTGTATCGATGAAACCATCCTGTGGACGGGTATAGAAAGCATACTTGCCATCAACGAATTCCGGATGGAGAACCACATTGCGCTGCTGGCTCTTGGTCTTCAAGTCAGGAAGACGCTCCCAGTTTACCAGGTCCTTGGTACGGGCGATGGCTGCTGTAGCTGTAGCAGCACTGAGGTCGCCAGGCTGATCATCATCATGACGCTCAGCGCAGAACACGCCATAGATATAGCCATCCTCATGAGCTGTGAGTCGCATATCATAGATGTTGGTAGCAGGAACAACATCCTCCGGCATGGTGATAGGCTCATCCCAGAAACGGAAGTTGTCAACACCATTAGGACTCTCTGCTACGGCAAAGAAACTCTTGCGGTCAGCACCCTCAACACGAACAACGAGGAGATACTTACCATTCCACTTGATGGCACCCGAATTGAGCGTAGCATTCATCATGATGCGCTGCATGAGATACGGATTGCTCTTCTCATCGAAGTCGTAACGCCACTCCAATGGTGTATGTTCTGCTGTAAGGATTGGGTTCTTATACTTTTCATAGATACCATTTCCCCACTCTACGGGTTCATTCTTACGGCTCAATAATTCCTCATGATGAGCGCGAAGAGCCTTCACTTTGTCTTGAAATGTAGTCATATTTTATTTTATATTAATGTTGAGTGTTGAATGTTGAATGTTGAGTATAAAATGCACATTGGACTAATGCCAATTCAACATTCAACATTTATTTAACCTTTAAAACCTCTTTGGCAAAGAGAACTTTCTTTTCCTTCTTGAATTTCTTGAAGTCCTCGACGATATCCCCGTCACCGACTCCAGGGAGGTAAGCCTCTTCCTGAGGTTTATCCCAGGCATTACGCCAGAAGAGTACATAACTCAACTGATACTTCTGAAGTACAGGCCAAAGGGTTTGCGTAAACCAGTCCTTCTTGCTGGCGATACCTCGGCAACCCGTTTCGGTGAGGGCAGGAATCTTACCCACCTTCTTGGCTGCTTCCATCAGCACATCGAGCGTAGCAGCAAGGTTCTGCTGATAGTTGGCATCGCTGTTGTCGAACTCGTAGACGTCAACACCCAGCATATCCACATACTTTTCTCCCGGGAATCGCTCCAGGAATTTTTCTAACGTCTTCTCGTCGCTGAGATTTGGTGACCAAGCCCAAACGATGTTATTGCACCCTGCTTTAGTAAGTATATTTAGGGTTTTTACGTATAATTGGTTATATTGTACAGGTGTGCAACTGCTAGCTCCCCACCAGAACCATCCGCCATTCATTTCATGCCATGGTCGGAAGATGACAGGAACCAGTTTACCATCGTTTGTCTTCAAAGAAAGGATGAAATCGGAAACCTTCTTGAGCCATCCGTCGAACTTCTGTTGCTGGGCGCCTCCATCCAGGACTGCAGCTACAGCATCACCTTTCGGATCCCAGGCATTCTCGCCTGTTACCGGATTCCAAGGATGCCAACTCAAAGTAACGATGCCTCCTCTCTCATTTTGGGCAATGATTTCTTTTCGCATACGATCGAAAGACACGCCATCGAGATTTTCCTTGCTGTCCAACTCTATTTTTCCGAGATCAAAGCCCATCACAGCAGGATAATCACCTGTAGTGAGTAATACATCGCTCTTTCCTTCATCCCATTTCCAAGTAGTACCATACATCGGATCATCCTGATGTCCGAGCATGATTCCCTTGTTCAGTAATTTCTGCAGTCTAACCTTCAATTGCTCTGCTGGAGTATTGCAACATTGCTTTTTACCCTTGCAGCAGGGAGTATTGGCAATCTGGACTGATGCGCCCGTAACGCCATCAACCTGTGCCACAGCTCCTTGCATCGCCATGAGGCAAGCTGCACCAATCAAAATTCTTTTTCCTATCATATATCTATTTCTTTAATTGCTGAATTATCCAAGCCTGCCATTCATCCCACTGCTCCTGATACCAGTAATGACCGGTCATCTGGTACAGACTCAAGGTCTTTGGCGCTTTTACCGAATTATAAAGTCCGTAAGACGATGTTGGCGGAACCACCTCATCATTATAACCGAAACTGTACCAGCCAGGAACGGTGATACGACGGGCGAAGTTGACGCCATCATAATAGCGTGCACCTTCGAGTCTTGCCTTTTCCAAATCTGTAAGTTTTTGCTCTTTCCATGCAGCCCCCTGCGCCTTGTCTTCCTTATAGAAATAGTGAGGCCATCCGCCTGCAACTCCGTGAATTTCAGCTTCATAATCACACATAGCATCATGAACAGGAGCCAGGAATGTGATTCGCTTGTCGAGAGCTGCCACAGCGATGGAAAGGAATCCACCCTGTGATGAACCCGTTACACCGATAGTCTTTCCGTTCCACTCAGGGAGCGAAGCAATATAATCCACACCACGGACAGCACCGGTTACTACCCGTCTGTAAGCATTGCGATAAGGATTCTCGAGATTGGTATCCCAGTAACCATTCAGTTCGCCATTGGCAAGATCATCATAAATTTTCTGCTGCATGGTAACAGGAACACCGTGAATACCGATTTCCAGTACGATGCATTCAGCAGGAGCCGTATAAGTATCGCCGGCATAAGGGCGCACACCCGCACCAGGCACACGGAGCAAAGCCGGATACTTACCTTCTTTTACCGGTACACTCAGGATGCCATACATCTTAGAGCCCCATCGGTTGTTGTTATAACTTATTTCATATACATTCTTATCCTTGGTACAACGCTCAGGCAGAAGCACCTTGGTAGGATTGAGGTCATTCTGTCTTGCCTCATCCAGTGCCTTCTTCCAGAAAGCATCGAAATCCTTAGGTTCCTGTGCGAAAGGCTGGATCTTCTCAGGAGAGAAACCTGCCGTGCAAAGTCCCTCGTAATCCTTGCCATCAACATGAGCGATAACCTTGAGGCGGTAGAAGCCCGGTCTGTTCAGACTGCCGCACCATTTCATGGTTCCGTCCTTGAGAGTGGTACTTTTCTTCACCTCCGGAAACATTGCCGGTCCGGCTTCATAATCTACCTTCACCTGATTGAGTAGCGTACCGCTCTTTCTCACATTCACCATGAAGTTAGCCTTCTCGCCTACCCGATAATTCCAGTCCTGATGGTCAGGAGTTACCGTTACCACGATGTTGTTTCCTCTGATTTGTGCGCTGAGGCTTGAAGTCCCCAGCACACTCATCAGAACACCTATAATTATTAACCTAAAAACATTTGCTATACGATGATTCATATTGTCGTTGGTAATCTTGTTAGTTAAACATTCTGTTTTACGGTTGCAAAGTTAGGCATAATTTCCGATATATCCGTGTATTATTTTGCTGAATAAACATACTTTGTTGCAAAGGCAGAAAAATATTCGGAAATATCTGAAAAAAGAAATAAGAATTGATGCACATCAAGTCAGAAAAAGCAAAGAAAACAACAAAATACACACTCTTTTCAACTCAAGAATTGACCGAAAACACCCAAAGACCAATTAACAAAGCACAAAAGGTTATGACAATTCATATAATAAATAATGTACGCGTACCTTATATATAATAGATAAATAATAGAATAATCAATATAAATCAACCATCAAGTAAATAAATTGTAACGCTAACACTTAATCTTTAATAAATATGACGAAAATTACATTTTATTTTCACTAAAGCAGAAAAGTATTAGTAATCAGCAAAATATGTACAAGCTATTTTGCAAAAAATAGCTATCTTTGCAGCAGATTTACAAAATAGCCTAAAGGTTTAGAATCAGCAATATAAAAACAAATAAATATAATCACAACAATGGAAAAAGTAAATGCAACCTAGAGCTAGCCTCTAGCCTTTTCTTCTCATCAGAAAAAGATGACGAAGGAATAATCAGAGAGCAATAATCCGATTTGGATTCTTTCCCGTATCGATCATATAAGTGAAAGAGCCAAACTGTTTTAACCAACTAACAAAAATTGTATGAACTTTAAAAGTAGAGAAAAGTTGCTTGCTAGTGTAGCTGCCCTGAGTCTTCTCGGCATCTCCCCTCAGCAAACTTTCGCAGCCCAGATCACAACGAATCAGGCTGTGCAACAGACCAAGAAGATTACTGGTAACGTATCCGATGCAATGGGTCCTATCATCGGTGCAACAGTAAAAGTGAAAGGCACAAAAAATGCCGCAGTGACAGACTTTGATGGTAACTACACACTGAATGTAGGTGCCGGACAGACTGTAGAGGTAACTTACGTAGGCTATGTTACCAAAACTTTCAAAGTAGGAGGCCAAAGCAAGTACGACATCACTTTGGTAGAAGACGACAACAGTCTTGACGAGGTGGTAGTTGTAGGTTATGGTACCATGAAGAAGAGCGACATCTCAGGAGCTTCTGTTTCCATGGGAGAAGACCAAATCAAAGGTTCTATTATCACAAACTTAGACCAGAGTTTCCAAGGTCGCGTTGCCGGTGTCACATCCGTAGCGACTTCAGGTGCTCCAGGTTCTTCTACCTCAATCCGAGTTCGCGGACAGTCAACTATCAATGCCGGTGCAGAACCACTTTATGTCATTGATGGTGTTATCTTCCAGGGCGGCGGTTCAAGCGGTAGTTCATTAGGTTTGGGAGATGCCTTAGGAAACGGTTCTGTTTCTACCGTATCACCAATGTCAACTATCAACCCTGCCGATATCGTCAGTATGGAAATTCTGAAGGATGCTTCTGCTACAGCCATCTATGGTGCCCAGGGTGCAAATGGTGTTGTACTTATCACAACCAAACGGGGTAAGATTGGAGAAGCAAAATTTACATACGACGGCATGGCTGCATGGCAATACCAGGGAAAGCGTATTGACATTCTGAATCTTCGTGAATTCTCAGAATATTATAATGATTTTGTAAACAACGGATGGATTTCACAGGATCAGGCACGTCCTGATTTCTCAGACCCATCTATCTTGGGTCGAGGAACCAACTGGCAGGACGCTGTATTCCGCACAGCTTTCCAGCACCAGCATCAGGTTGCTGCACAAGGTGGTACAGAAAAGGTTAAGTACTATGTTAGTGGCGGTATGATGGATCAGGATGGTACTATCATCGGTTCTAACTTCAAGCGTTTGAACGTACGTGCCAATCTGGACGCTCAACTGAAGAAATGGTTCAAGATAGGTATGAATACTACATACACAAGAACCAAGGAGCGCCTGCTCCATGCTGATGGTACAGAAGGTGTTATTACATACGCATTGACTACACCTCCAGATATTGCAATCTATGACGTAGACGGAAACTATACATCTGTAGTACGTGACGGCTGGTCTTCACCAAACCCTATTGCACAGGCATTGAGCAAGGATATCACCATGAAGCGCAACAAGCTGACCGGTAACATTTTTGCAGACATTACTCCTATAAAGAACCTCACCTGGCATACAGAGTTGGGTTACGACTTGTCATGGAGTGATGCAGAGGTCTTTACACCTACTATGCACTTAGGCAACTGGAACCAGGACACAAACTTTGCAAGTTGGCAGAAGAATACAAGCAAGTATTGGCAGTTTAAGAACTACATTACTTATAATGGAAGTATCAAAAAGCATTCTTTCACAGCCATGCTGGGTCAGGAAGCTTGGCGCAGTGACTGGGATTATACCTATCAGGCAAACGCTAATTTGCCAAACAATACAATCCATTTGCCATCTTTGGGTTCCAGCACTCCTAGTATCAAGTCTGGTTTCGGTGTTACAACAATGTCATCATTCTTTACACGTGAAACATACAACTACGATGACCGTTATTTAGCAACATATACATTCCGTCGTGACGGAAGTTCTAACTTCGGTCCTGAAAACCGTTGGGCTTCATTCCACTCATTCGCAGCAAGCTGGCGTTTCTCTAACGAGAAGTTTATCAAGAGCATCGCAGGTAAATGGTTGAGCAATGGTAAGATTCGTATTGGCTGGGGTCAGACTGGTAATGCCAATATCGGTGCTTACAAATGGGGTACTACCGTAACCAAGTTCCTTGTTGGTCAAACAAGCGTAGCATACCGTCCTACCAACATTCCAAACACTTCTATCAAGTGGGAAACTCAGGAACAGACCAATATCGGTCTCGATCTTGGACTCTTCAATGATAAGATTGGTTTCACTCTCGACTGGTACAACAAGGTTTCCAACGATATGCTGATGCCTTTACAGTTGCCTTCATATATGGGTACTCAAGGCAATGTTTCTTCACGTCTTAATGCACCTTGGGGTAACTACGGTAAGATCAAGAACACCGGTTTCGAGTTGGCAGTAAACGCTCATCCTATTGCTAACAAGAACTTCTCTTGGGATACAGAGTTCAACATTTCTTGGAACAAGAACAAACTGGTAGGTCTCAGCGGCACAACCAATGCCAACATCATTGGTTATGGCCAGTTCAACGACGTTGTCTGTGTAAGTAACATCGGCAAACCTCTCTATCAATTCTGGGGATATCAGACCGATGGCGTATACAAGGATTTTGAAGATATCAAAAACTCTCCTAAGCCTAAGAGCTACAAGGAAGGAGCCCTGAATAAGGGAACAACCGTATGGCCAGGCGATATCAAGTTTAAGGATATTTCAGGTCCTGACGGAAAGCCTGATGGAGTTATCGACGATTACGACAAGACTTACATCGGTAATCCACAGCCTAAATATACATTTGGTTGGACCAACACATTCCGTTATAAGGACTTCGACCTGACATTGTTCGTCAGCGGTTCTGTAGGAAACAAGGTTATGAACTACCTGAATATCAGCATGAGCAAGATGAACAATGCCTGGGTAAACCAGAGTGCAAGTGTCAAGAATCATGCCGTACTGGCTCCAATTGATCCGAACAAGGACTACAGTAATGGTTATAAAGGCAACAATGCCAATACCGTATACAACTGGTATGATGACGTAGACAACATTTATGTAGTAAACGCAGGAACCAACATTCCACGTCTTGCTATCGGTGACCCAGCCGGAAACTCTAGCGTTATCAGTGACAGATATGTTGAAGATGGATCCTACTTGAGAATGAAGAATATCACTTTAGGTTATACATTGCCTAAAAAGTATGCAAGATACCTTCATATTGAGAGTTTGAGAGTATATGCAAATATACAGAACCTCTTCACTATTACCGGTTACGACGGTTATGATCCAGAAGTAGGTGCAAGTACATCCGATTCACAGGGATACAGCTTCGGTGTAGATAACGGACGTTATCCTTCACCAACGGTATATTCTTTCGGTATCAACCTTGCTTTCTAATTAAATAACAAAAGAATAAACAATTATGAAAAAATACAATATATATAAAACGGCCGTTTGCGCATTCGTCTTGGGTCTCAGCTTGTCTTCTTGCGGGGACTTTCTGGATCAGCCAGACAATTCCAACTACAATGCAGACACGTTCTATAATGGTGATGCAGAGTGCTATCAAGGCGCCAATTCTCTGTACAGTATGCCATGGTATGATTTCCAAAGAGGTTTCTTCAAAGTTGGTGAAGTAATGTCAGGAAACTATTATTGGTGGGGAAGTGAAGAAACTCAATACTGGAACTGTAACGTATCTGCCAATAATGCCAACCTGAAAGATATGTCTTATTCACTTTGGACAGTAAATGCCTACGCCAACACCATTTATGATAAGCTGAAAGGTGCCAGCGCAAGCGCAAGCGTTAAGAGTGCATGTATGGGAGAATGCCTGACATGGAAAGCTATGGCATACTTCTATCTTGTACGTACATTCGGTGCAGTGCCAATCATCCATAACAACACAGACATTATCGGTGCCGGTACATACAATGACCAGTATAAGGCCAACATAGAGGATGTATACGATTACATCATCATGACCTTGAAAAAAGCCATTGAACTGTTACCGGAAAAAGATCCTACAGGTCTTGGACGTATTGATAAATACAGCGCAGAAGGCTTACTTGCCAAGGTTTACCTGACAAAGTCTGGTTTCGATCCAGCAACTACAACTTACGAACAGGGAAGTGTGGCATATATCAAGACCACCAATCACCAGCGCAACCAGGAAGATCTTGACAACGCTGCCAAATATGCAAAGGACGTGATTGACAACAGTGGAAGAAGTCTGGAATCTGCAGCCAATTTCCCAGCAATGTTCTACAGCGCATACAAAGGTCCTGAATCACTCATCGCATGGCACTGGCGTGCCACACGTGAACCTTGGACATCTCAAAACTCACTTCAAAGTGACCTCGCTATTTCGGGTTTCGATGAAACAGGTAACAACTGGGGAGGATGGGCTGGTCCATCAGTAGACCTGATAGAAGCTTTCGGAGATAATCCAACAAGCCAGACTAGAAACAACACCGACATCCGCCGTAAGGCTACCATGATTATGGCTGGTGATAAATACGACTATTTCTACACAGACTGTGGCGGTTTCGATTTCCTGAAGCACGTATATAAAGGATACGAGAAGCACCAAGGTAACGGAGAACTCCAGAGTCCAACAGGAGCACAATGTGCCAAGCATCTTGTTGGTGATAAAGCCGACCATAACTTGCATATAGGCTGCGACTTTGATGTGATGGCTTATGGTAACTATACTCAGCTGTTACGTCTTGCAGATGTTTATCTCATCTATGCAGAAGCCAAGATTGGTAATGCAGGCTCAACAACAGATGCATCTGCCATTGATGCATTCTACAAAGTTCGCAACCGTGCGGTATCTACATACGAACGCCCAACATCTATCAGTTTCGAAGATGTATGGAAGGAGCGCAGATTGGAGTTAGCACTTGAGGGCGATCGCTGGTATGATTACGTACGCAGATTCTACTTCGATCCTGATGCAACAATTGCTGAGTTGAACGCACAGAAGAGAAATGAGTATTATGGTCTGAATGCGCTCTATGAGACATGGTACAACAAGGGTAGCTATGATGGTCCTTGGAACTTGAACAGCGATGTAAGATACAATGATGATCCTGGTAAGCATCAGAACGTTCAGATGAGCAGTTTTACCATCCCATTCCCTACAGAAGATGCAACCATGAACCCTCATTTGCTGGAGGCACCACAGCATGTTGACATTTCTCAGTTTACTTATTAATATAAGAAACCTCAAAAATAGAACAATTATGAAGCTAAATAATAAAATATTAAGTATCATGCTTCTTGGAGCTACAGCTTTTACAGGTCTCAGTATCACAAGTTGTGTGGATGAGCCTGACAAATATGAAATAGCTGGTGGAACTCCTTCTATTGATTACGTTCGCCTGTGCGATGTAACCAAGAAAGATTCCATGTTAACTGGAGCATACATGGGTACAAGTATCTGCCTGGTCGGTAACAACTTGAGAAGTATAACAAAAATGCTCTTCAACGACCAGCAAGCCATTTTGAATACAAGTATGATTACAGACCATACCTTGATTGTAGATGTACCAAAGACTCTTACTGACAATCCTACCAATAAGATCTACATGTACAACAAGGATGGTGAGTGTACTGAATATGACTTCAAGACGCTCGTACCAGAACCGGTGGTAACATCATTGAGCAATGAGTTTGCAAAAGATGGCGAAACCGTAACCCTGAAAGGTGACTACCTGCTGGATTACGAGAATGCTCATCTTAAAATCACATTCCCAGGCAACGTAGATGTTACAGATTTCAAGAGCATTTCCAAGAGTGCCGTTACTTTTGTGGTACCAGAAGGTGCACAGAAAGGATTTGTCACAGTAGAAAGCATGTATGGAAAAGGTAAGTCTAAGTTCTATTTCCGTGACGACCGCTGCATACTCTTCGACTGGGATAATGACGGAGATGACGCAATAGCAACAGGTCATGGCTGGCGTGATGGAATTCAAAATGGTAACCGTATGAGGAATGATGTTGAAGGAGTTCAGCCTCTTGACGGAAATTACTACTACTTAGGAGGCAAGACCGTTAATTTCGATTCATGGGCTGAAGATGAATACTCATTCAACTACTGGCCAGAGCCGGCTGCAGGTTATCCTGAGTTGAACTCGCTGATGAAATGGGATGATGTTGACAACATGCAAGTGAAGTTTGAGGTTAACATTCCTAATGATTGGACAGGCTTGTCATTACAGGTATATTTTACCGGTAACGACCAGGTAACATACTCAACAGGCAACAACAACTATCTTGCAGATGACAAGTTTCCACGTGCACTTTGGACTCCATGGTATGGAGCAACCAACAACACATTCAGCACTTCAGGAAACTGGCAGACTGTTTCTATTCCATTATCAGAATTCGCATACGACAGATATGGAAACAAATTGGGTAGTTTGAAGTTTGAGAATCTCACAGGTATGACCATGTTCCTCAATACAGGACCATACAAAGAGGCTACTGTAGAATGCTCACCAACAATTTGCGTTGATAACATTCGTGTTTGCCCTATCAATGAATAAAATTTGCTGATGCTGGCAGTCATCCAACTGCCAGCACTGCAAACAAACAAAAACAATAAACGTCAATCATTATGAAAAGACATAATAAATCTTTCCTCTGGTTGGTTCTGCTACTGATATGCAGTACATTTGCGTTCACATCATGCGACCGTGATGACTTGAACACCGACCAGTATGGCAATGAAATATCTGTATTATCATACGGTCCAAACCCTGTACTCCGTGGAGGTGTCCTTACTTTCAAGGGAGCCAATCTTGACCAGATTACAGAAATAGATCTTCCTGGTGCAGAAGCTATTACCAGCATTAATGTTGTTACATCAGGAAAAAACTCAGAAATCAATATTGAAGTTCCTGCAGAAAAATGTGAACCAGGTATTGTTACATTGAAGACCGCCAAGAATGGTGAAATCAAGACACTTACCCCTATCACATACATTGAGAATTTGAAATTCACAGGTTTCTACGTAGGTGAAAACAAGGAAAATCTGATTGGTAGCGTTGGAGACGTCCTCACCCTCGAAGGCGATTACCTCAACAACATTACATCTGTTATTTTTGCTAATGGCTACACTATGGATGCCGAGAGTTTTAAATCTCAGACACGCTATCAGATTCAGTTGGTTATCCCAGCAGAAGCAGGAGAAGGCAGATTCCAGATTAGCGATGGAAACAACTATATGTATTCTAAAGGTGCTTTAAGTATCAATGCTCCTGAAATCGATGCAAACAATGCTATCGGTAAGTCTCTCATCAAGGCTGGTGAAACAGAGGTCCTCAGAGGTACTTCACTTGACCAGATTGCAAGTATTGAGTTGAATGGTGCAACCGTAGAAGCAGCTGACTTCAAGTCACAAACAGCTTCTGAGATTACCTTCGTTATCTCTTCAAAGGTAGCAGACGGTGAAATTACAGCTGTAACAAAAAGCGGTATAAGAATTTCTTTCGGTGAGATTACAACCGTAGTTCCTAGTCAGCTCGTTGCAACTCCTTCCCCTATCAAGAATGGTGAAGAGATAACTATCAGCGGTAAGGATATGGATCTGATTACAGGTATAGCATTCCCTAACGCCAAGGAATCTAAACTTAACAAGGTAGAGACAACAAAGGTTACCTCCACTGTACCTGAGGATGCACAGGAAGGTGACATTACTTTGAGTCTTGATAATGGTAAGACTGTAACAGTAGCCTATACATTGGTTAAGCCAACAGTTACCGCTTGTACTCCTGCAGCCATCACTGCTGGTGAAAGAACCATCATCAAGGGTACAGACCTTGACCTCGTAGCAAGCGTCACCTTCCCTGGCGATGTAGAGCAGACCGTAGAGAAATTTGCAGCACAGAATGCCAATGCCATCGCAGTAACAGTTCCTGCAGCCTGCGCCGGTACAGGCTTCAAGCTCAACCTGAAGAATGGTACCACTATCAACATTGATGGTCAATTGAGCATCAAGGCAGCTACAGATCCAGCAATTGCATCTGTTACACCAGGTGAGGCTATCGCAGGTTCTACCATCACCATCACTGGTAAGAACTTCCAGAACATCCAGAACCTCTACATCGGTTCTTACAAGGTAAACCGCTATACATCTCGCACCAATACAGAGATTGTATGCCAGGTTCCAGCCAATGCTGAAGTTGGCACCTACAAGATCGTGATGGAAGACCCAGACGGCAACAAGATTGAAGGTCCTGAGTTCAAGGTAGTTCCTGCAGAAAAGGATATCGCTACTATCACAACCAACATTGACAACAGCGCCATCAAGTATCCATACAACTTCACTTGGGATGACACCGGTCGTTTCCGTATCATGAAGGCAGACCTCATCAAGTTGGGTGTCAAGGTAGGTTCCAAGATGCTCTTCTATAAAGAAGCAGGAGCTACCGGTCAGGTTCAGATCAACAACGCCAACTGGGGCGCTATTGATACTGTATCAGACTGGGATGGTAATAAGGATTGCATTGTAAAAGTATTCGATGCAGCCATGATGGAAGCCGTGAACAGCATCTCTGACGGTTGGGGTGATACTGCATTCATCCTCCAGGGCGACCTGAAGAATGTAACCAAGATTGCCATCCTTCCATAAGATAGAAATATTTAACATAAAAAACGCATTTATGTGAAATATAATTCGTAAATTTGTGGCGTAGTTATATTAACTGCGCCACATTTTTAATTAAAACCAAAACATCAACCCGATATGAAGAAAATAGCATTATCCTTACTGATAGCTCTGAGCTGCATCTCTGCCAAAGCTGCAGACGGCAAGTCGCTGTTCGTATCATTCAACGATGGTAGCAAGATAGAGTTTGCACTGAGCACTCAACCGGAAATAACCTTCGGAAATGACAAGATGACCGTGACTTCCACTGCCACTACCGCCAGTTACGAACTGTGGAAGGTTTCTACCTTCACCTACGGTACCACTACGGGCATCCAGCAAATTGAAGCCAACAGTAAGTTTGCCTTCGAAGGTGACCGCCTCATCGTGGATGGAACCCACAACAAGGTGAGCGCCTTCGCTCTCGACGGAAAGGCTGTAAGCCTCTCCCCTATCCTCGCCGGAGACAAGACCGTCATCCCGCTGGATGAGCTGACCCACGGCGTATACATCATCAAAATCAATAACAAATCCATCAAAGTAGCAAGACAATGAAAAAGATATTACTCTCACTCCTGGCAGTAATGATTTCATTCACTGCCTTGGCACAAACTGATGGTGACAAGATTACCATCAACAATTCGGAAGGAAAGCAAGCTGAATGGAATCTGACTGGCGAAAGCAATACCATCAGCAGCATGAAGCACAATGCCAACAACCAACTGGAAATTTATCTGAAAGGTCTGGAGGACTTCGGTGCTTTCGAAACCTACGACATCAACAAGATCAACAATATCTCCTTCTCTATCTATCACGAAAGCGAAGTAGGCGATGTGAATCTTGCAGACCCTTCAGCTACAGACAAGACCAAGCGTCTCTACAAATATCTGCAGCTGAATTATGGTAGCAAGACCCTCTCTTCGGTTATCGCCGACGTTAACTGGAACACCAAGGAAGCTGATAGAATCTATAAGGCAACTGGCAAATATCCTGCTATGAACTGCTATGATTTCATTCATATCTATGTACCTAAGCAGGGTTCCAACGGATGGATCAACTACAACGACATCACTCCTGTCACCAACTGGGCAGACCAGGGCGGACTGGTATCGCTGATGTGGCACTTCAACGTGCCTAAGACAGAAAGCACAGTGCCTGGAACTAATGGCAGTGGCGTGACCTGCACCCCATCCGAAACATCCTTCAAAGCAGCCAACGTATTTACTGCTGGCTCTTGGGAGAGCAAATGGTTCTATCAGGAGATGGACAAGGTGGTGGAAGTTCTGCAGAAGTTGCAGGATGCAGGCGTTGTTGCCATTTGGCGACCATTCCACGAAGCTGCCGGTAATGCCTGTCTGAAATCAGGTGCCAGCTGGGGTAAGTCCTGGTTCTGGTGGGGATATGATGGTGCTGAAACTTACAAGAAGCTTTGGCAGACCATGTTTGATTACTTCCAGAACAAGGGAATACACAACCTGATATGGGCTTGGACCACACAGAATTACAATGGTGATGCAAATACCTATAACAATGATGCCGACTGGTATCCCGGCGACAAGTACGTAGACATCATCGGTCGCGACCTCTACGGTTATAATGCAACCAAGCAGTCTCAGGAGTTCAAGGAGATTCAGGCACGCTATCCTGGTAAGCTCATCGCTCTGGCTGAGTGCGGAACTGATGCCAACAACAAAACAGCTACAGCAGGTATTGACGAAGCATGGAACGCCGGTGCAAAATGGAGCTTCTTCATGCCTTGGTATGGAAGCAACATGCCATCCAACGACTGGTGGAAAGCAGCTATGAACAGCAAGAACGTGATTACCCGTGACCAGGTGAACCTGAATGCCAACTACGTAGAGGAAAGCGCAGTAGATGCTGTGAAGAACATGGGCATCGGTACCAATTTCGGCAACTGCACAGATGTAGTAGCCATGTGGATGAACATGGGCAGCAACTCGGTTACTGATTTCGAGAAAGCTTGGGGACAGGAACCAACGACCAAACCGATGGTAGATTTCCTGAAGAAGAACGGTTTTAATTCTGTCCGCATCCCAGTTACCTGGTTCCAGCACATGAAGGAAGACGGAACCGTGGATGAAGCCTGGATGAACAGAATACAGGAAATCGTTGATTACGTGATTGATAACGGTATGTACTGCATCCTGAATGTTCACCATGATACAGGTGCAGACGATAAGGATGTGAAGCACTGGATCAAGGCTGATGAAGCCAACTATAAGGAGAACAAAGAGAAGTTTGAATATCTCTGGACCCAGATTGCCACCCGTTTCAAGAACTACGACCATCATCTGGTGTTCGAAGGTTACAACGAAATGCTTGATGCCGACAACACCTGGAATGCACCAAAGAATGCTAGCAGCTACGTAGGTTTGAACGGATATGCCCAGAGCTTTGTGAATGCAGTACGTGCTACCGGTGGCAACAACGAGACCCGCAACCTCATCATCAATACCTATGCTGCAGCTAATGGTGACGACGTATTGAACAACCTCGCCATCCCTACCGACAAGGTGGATGGTCATATCGCAGTAGAAGTTCACACCTATGCTCCATGGGACTGGTTTGCCCAGAAAGGCAAGTGGGATGCTTCCTGCAGCAAGGAAATCGCTGATATGTTCACCCGTCTGAACAGCAAGTTCATCAGCAAGGGCATTCCTTGCATCATCGGTGAATATGGTACTCACGGAAGCAAGAGTGTCAGCAAAACCAGTTCTGCCAGCGAGATTCAGGCTGCTGCCGACCAGGCTGCCGACATCGTGAAGCAGGCAAAGGCATACGGCGTAGCGACCTTCTACTGGATGAGCATCTTCAGCGAAAAAGACAGAACGGTTCCTCAGTGGACACTCCCTACAGTAGTGGAAGCAATGAAAAAGGCTTATAATGAATAACAAATTATGAGAATCAAATATATTATATTGATGTTCGCGGCCCTCCTGGCTTTCTCTTCATGCGGTGAGAAGAAAAAGAAATCGTATGACGAGATTGCCATGAGCGGTCTCACAACCCGCACAGAGAATCTGAAAACCAACATCAAGGCGTATGCCAACAAAGGTACGCTGATAGGCCAGATGTATGGAACCTTAACCGGAATAGGCTGGAACCGCTGGCAATGTGACAGCGACCGATGCGACCTGAAAACTCTCTGCGGTTACAGACCGGCTGCAAATGGATATGAGTTGGCTGGCATTGAAAATGGAAAATCACAGAACATAGACGGCGTTCCGTTCAAGGCTATCAGGGAAGATGTGCTGAAACACTTCCGTAAGGGAGGCTTACTCATCATGAACTGGACAATGCCTGATTATAACGGCAATGATGATATGCTGGAGGAATATACCAAACAGGTTGCCAAATATCTTGATACACTGCAAGATGGTTATGGTATCAAAGCACCTGTAGTACTCAATCTTCTTCCTATAGACGGTAAGACATGGTACTGTAAACTCAGCAAAGACGACTATATCAATCTTTACAAGAAGATACAGGATCTCTTGGATGACGAGGATGTAACGAATGTAGTTTATAGTTATTCTGAAACCTACCAGCCGGGCAAGAATCTGATGGATCGCTATCCGGACAACAAGATTGATGTGATCAACGTGACATATCTGCAAAGCAAAAATGCCATCGACCTCCCACTCTACCAGAAGAGCATCAAGGAGATTGTGAAGCAGACTCTGCCTTTTGCCCAAGACCACAACAATACCTTCGGACTGACAACAGGAGTAGAATCTATCGGTGATTCCAGTATTTTTTCAGAGACATTACTTACAGTACTCAAGCAGCATCACATAGCTTACCTGATGTTTGGCAGAAACCAGGGAGAACCGATTGAGGAGCATTACTATACTCCATATCCTGGTGTATCGAACAAGAAGACTCATGGGTTCATGGAAATGATAAATGATGAAGTTTGTGTTTTCCTGGAAAAGCTAAACGGACTATATCTTGAACATTAATCAATGTTCGAAACGGATAAAATCAAAAAGAGAGGGCATTCACATACCCTCTCTTTTCTTTTCAACAAACTAAAAATATAACTCTATACTATTTCTGAACATACTTTTTACCATTCTTGATTACTACACCCTTATAAGATGCACCCACCTGCTGACCTGCAAGGTTATAAACCGGAGCATTCTTAGCAGCTGGAGCTACAAGCGCATTTGATATATTAGTTGGAGTATTGTCTTCCAATAATACATAAGCGTGAGCTATCTTGCAGCCATTATAGATATTGAAAGTTACACCACCCTTATGATATTCACCATCAACATAAGCATCTGTACCATTTTTTGCAGCCTTCTTGAAATCACCAACAGTAACAAAGATATCAAAATTCTTACCATCAGCTGCCTTCAATTCATAGGTTGGACTCCAATTATCAGAATTGGCAAATCCACCAATACCCCAACCATTGCGAGATGCATAAGGATCTGTCGTATTCTCGAAGCTTAGTTTCACCTTTGTATCATCAGCATATTTGTCAAATTCTGAAGCCAAAATAGTATGACCTTCAACCAATGTCAATTCAACCTCAGTCTGCTTAACCGCATTTTGGAAATAAGCACTCTTGAAAGTGACAGTCTTAGGAGCTCCATCTACACACTGCAAATAAATCTGGCAAACAACGTTCTTATGATCAGCATTCAGTGGAACAGTAATCTTATTGTCGGTACCCATTGCAGTTGAGCAAATTGCTTTACCATCATCACCTTTGGCATCATATTCTACAACAACCTGAACATTAACCTTATCAGAATTTTCAATCTCTAACACGAAATCATCGTAATCAGAGCAATCCTTACTGCCAAGCCACCATCCTGGGCGATAGCTCCAATTTTCATGGAATGTAATAATTTTGGTCGTTGCATCATACCAAACTGTTTCACCATCCTTCACATTGTTGCTTGGCTCTCCAATATCAAGAGTAGCTGCGTTAGCAAACATAGCAAATAATACGCCACACACTAGAGTAAATAACTTTTTCATAAGCTTTATATATTTTATAGGTTAAAAAAATGTTTTTAGAATCAACACGTTTATTGGTTCTTTTCGGTGGCAAATATACGACAAAAGTAGCGAAACAAATGATATTATCTTGCTCATTATCAATACTATTCTTTCTACATGGCATTTTTTTTAGAATTTGATGCAATTTATCTAAACTAAACTTTCGCATGTGATTTAAGTACGGGCTGAAGGCCGTTTCTGTGTTGGTCTCATGTTTGCCTTCAACTCTGCCTTCTTCCATACTTCCTTTTACCTTTGCACCTGGAAACAAGTTTAAACGAATTGGTTAACGGGTGTTAAG
>OIWO01001209.1_pt1 | contig 22610 bp, 18 predicted proteins | sample 1587641 | NCBI WGS metagenome assembly OIWO01 (sample SAMEA3888924, study PRJEB22519) | human gut metagenome | biome: human gut; feature: human-associated habitat; material: faeces | place: Denmark | collected 2010
GGACCTGGTATCATGACCGCAGCATTTTCACTGCCAGGGATGTGGTGGCCATGGGGACCATTGAGGGAGCCAGAGTCCTGGGGGCGGAAAAGGAGACTGGCTCCATTGAGCCTGGGAAGCGGGCGGACCTGACCCTGATCGAGACGGAGTCGGTCAACATGTTCCCGGTCTATGATCCCTATTCGGCCATCGTATACTCGGCAGACGCTTCCAATGTGGACAGCGTCTGGGTGGATGGCAGACAACTGGTAAAAGGTCACAGGCTGTGCTTTGCAGACCTTTCCGCAGAACGGAAGGCTCTGGACGGAATGATGAAGGAATTTAAGGAACGGTCTGTAAAGTATGCGGATATCCGGTAGCAGTTTTATCTGCCCCAGGGCCATGCGGCAGCCTAGCGGGCGCTTTTGGGGACTGGGAGCGGCGGAAGGAGCTCCGGCGGAAGGGAAGAGCCCTTGACAGAGACCACAATCCGGGATACCTGGTTGGCATATGCAATGGAATCCCGCAGGGAGAGGCCGTTGGTCAGGCAGCCGATGATGGCTCCCGCGTGTGCATCGCCGGCTCCGATGGTATCCTCCACATGATCGGCGGGAATGGACGGGATCAGATAGCTGGTCCCGTCTTTTTCTATGCAGTAAGCGCCCTTTTCTCCCAGGGTCACGATGACGGTATTTCCAGTGATGGAGTGCAGGTATGCGGCGGCGTCCTCATAGGACGTTTTCTGGCTCATGGCCTCTGCCTCCAGGGCGTTGATGTGGAGGATCGGATGAAGGGCCAGCATCCGCTCTGTTTTCTTCGGATCCATGTTTCCTACCCTGGCCCCGGGGGCGTAGAAAAGCTCCAGGGACGGATGCTCCTCCAGATATTCAATGAGATTGATCCCGGTGGGCTCCTCGATCTCCAGGCCGCAGACGTAGGTGAGGCCGAAATCCTCTGCCGGATACGGCTCCATCCATTCCTTCTGGAAGGTATATTCTACTCCGTGATAGGACATGAAGGTCCTCTCCCCGCCGGCCTCCACCAGGCAGTAGCAGCAGCCGTTTTCTTTTTCCGGCACCCGGACGGCAATGGGGATCCCGGCCTGGGTCATGAGCTTTGCCACATAGTCTCCGTAGGTGCCGCCGCCCACAGGCGTGATAAAGGTGTGCGGGGCGTTTAAGAGCCGTACCATATAGGCGGCATTGAAGGCGCAGCCGCCGATGGCCATGGACTGGGAGGTGGGATGGATGTCCTCCTCGGTCTTTGGAAGATGATGGATATTGATGATGACGTCCACACAGGTGGAACCGATGATCAGAGCTGGTTTCATGGGATAATTCTCCTTTTCTGGCACAATGTCTGTTTCAGCCATATTATAGCATATGCTGTCTGGTTTTACTATGGATTTTGGAAGGGAAAGGGGCAGCGGAGGCTTTAAGAAAAACGTAAATGATCGTAAGCGTATTTTTATAGAAGGAACAGGGACGGGAGCTTATAATGAAAGAAGAAGCAATGCGCCCATCTGGGGCGCGGCATAAGGATGCCCGGGAGACTGAGGGAACGGACAGGACCTGGGATATACAACATGGAAAGCGGGGGATGGATCATGAGAAGACAGAGGACAGGAAAAATGGCTCTGGGAGCGGGGCTGGCGTTTCTTATGGCCGTGTCTCTGACCGGCTGTGAGATGGACCGTATGGACCAGGAGGCAGCAGAAACGAAGGCTGAAGATCCGGCGGATGAAACGGAAACGGTAGAATCCGGAGATAACAGGACCGGGGAAATACCAGAAGAAACGTCCCGGGGGATCGGGGCCGGGGAGGCGGCAGAGCCGGAGGAGGCCTCTGGGCCGGACCAGGAGCCAGATCAGCCGCTGTTTGTGGAGACCCGGAGGAGCTATGACGGGGAATGGAAGGACCAGAGATGCCTGCTGAGGAGCCGCTGGGATGGGCTGTATGTTCCTGTGGACGGCTGGGATACATTGAAGGACGGCCTGGACCAGTATAATGCGGAGGTTTCCCAGGAGACGGGAGAACGTTTTAAGGAAAATCTTTCCCTGGTCAGGGAGGATCCCCCGGAGCCCGGACAGGAGTATTATATTGAGCGGGAGATACGGGTACAGCGGGCAGACAGCCGGATCGTCAGCTTCTGGGATATGGATTCTTCCTATGTGGGCGGCGCCCACGGAAGCTATTATGCCCATGGAGTAAATTTTGACCCGGCTTCGGGAAAGCGGCTGGCGCTTTCGGATGTGGTCACAGACCTGGAAGCAGTGTACCAGTATGTGAAGGAGGACGTGAAGAGCCAGGACGATGGAAGCCTTTACCCGGAATATGAGGAGGCCCTGGAGGCCATGTTCCAGAATGGATCCGGAGACGAGGGCCAGCTGGAATGGATCATGGACCATGAGGGGATCACATTCAGATTTAATCCCTATGTACTGGGACCCTGGTCGGAGGGGACCCTTGAGAGCCGGATGACGTTTGCGGACTGCCCGGAGCTGCTCCTGGAAACGTACCGGGCCGGGGCAGGAGCAGCAGTGCAGCTTTCAGAGGGAGAACCCTTTTACGCCGACTGGGACCGGGACGGGGAAAAGGAAGAGTATATCTATACGGTACAGGAGGATGAGGAGGCGTATACATCATCCATTACCCTGAGCCGGACAGGAGAGGGGGCAGAGACGGAGGCGGCAGGTCCCTGGGAGGCCGGGGGCTATGGGAGCCTCACGGACGTATGGCTTCTGGAAGCCGGGGATGGCCGCCCCTTCCTATGGCTCGAATTTTCCAGTGAGAATGATCTGAGGGCTCTGGAGGTGTTTGCGCTCCAGAATGAAAACGGGACGCTGACGCTTTGCCATGTGGGCTCTTCGGGAGATTCCATGTATGGGAGCTTCATCGGAGATCCGGGTCATTTTCTCCTGTACGACCGCATCGATCTTCTGGGAACGTATATGGCGTACCGCAGCTTCCACATGGGTGAAGACGGGATGCCGGAGGCAGACGGAACGGTTTACACGATCCCTGGAAACGGAGACCGGGGGCCGGTGCTGCGGGCCTCTGCGGAGGTTCCCGTATGGATCGAAGGAAAAGAAGAGCGGATCCCGGCGGGAATGGAGCTGGTCTTAAGGGCCGCAGAGCTCCCGGATGAAACGGGAGCGGCCAGGGCAGAGGCAGAGCTTCCGGACGGGAGACACTGTGAACTTCGGCTGGAGAAGGATATGGAACAATTCCGGTACAGGATTGATGGTATGGATGAATATGATTGTTTCGAGAGCCTGGGGTATGCAGGCTGAGGATGGAGCCGATTGTCCATTGACATTCCCGCCGGTTGCCATTACAATGGAGACAGGTTCAAAAAAATACCCGAACAGGAGGGGGATACCAATGAAATTTTTTATTGATACGGCCAATGTGGAGGAGATCCGGAAAGCCAACGATATGGGCGTGATCTGCGGAGTTACGACAAATCCGTCCCTGATCGCAAAAGAGGGAAAGGATTACGTGGAGACCTTAAAGGAGATCGCCTCCATCGTGGACGGTCCCATCAGCGGTGAGGTGAAGGCCACCACCACCGACGCAGAAGGAATGATCGCCGAGGGACGTGAGATCGCCAAGATCCACCCCAATATGGTGGTGAAGATCCCGATGACCGTGGAAGGCTTAAAAGCAACAAAGGTGCTGGCATCTGAGGGGATCCAGGTCAATGTGACGCTGATCTTTTCTGCAAACCAGGCGCTTCTGGCTGCCAGAGCCGGAGCTGCCTTCGTATCGCCGTTCTTAGGCCGTCTGGACGATATTTCCCAGCCGGGCATCGACCTGATCGAGACGGTTTCTGAGATCTTTAACCTTCACAATATCCAGACAGAGATCATTGCCGCCAGCGTGCGCCATACGATGCATGTGACGGAGTGTGCTCTGGCCGGAGCCGATATCGCCACCGTTCCCTATAAGGTGATCGAGCAGATGACCCATCATCCGCTGACTGACCAGGGGATCGAAAAGTTCCGCAAGGACTATGAGGCTGTATTTGGGAAATAAGAAGGACAGATCCGGAAAAAATACAATCGAATAAGAGATGGAGAGGACTGCGGGAGGTTTTTCGCAGCACTCTCCTTTCTTTTGCGCTTTTTTGCCGGAAGAGAGACAGAGGGAGGATGTATATGGAGAAGAAGGATCAGAAGAGCAGGATCATGAGGCTGCTCGCACAGGTAGTTATCATTATGGCGGGGCTTTCCGTCTACGCCGCGGGCGTGGCGCTGTTCGTGCTGCCCATGGACATGATCGCCGCAGGAACCACGGGACTGGGTCTGGTGGCCCAGCATTACTGGGGGATCCCCCTTTCGATTTTTGTGGCTGGATTTAATATCCTGATGTTCGTAGTGGGCCTGGTGGAGCTGGGGAAGGAATTTGCCCTTTCCACACTGGTGGCTACGTTTTATTATCCTTTTGTGCTGGAGCAGGCTACCCGCCTGGTGGGGGATATGGTCTTTACGGATGATCCCATCCTGTGCGCGGTTTTTTCCGGCGTTATGATCGGATTTGCCCTGGGCATCGTGATCCGGGCAGGCGCCTCCACCGGGGGGATGGATATCCCGCCGCTGGTACTGAAAAAGAGGTTCGGGATCCCGGTGTCTGTTACCATGTATGTGATGGACTTCATGGTGCTCATCGCCCAGATGACCTTTGGAGACAGGGAGAGGATCCTGTACGGCCTGATCATGGTCATGACGTATACCATTATCCTGGATAAGGTACTGGTCATCGGCGTCCGCCAGACCCAGGCAAAGATCATCAGCGAGCGGTATGAGGAGATCAGCACGGCCATCCAGGAAAAAATGGACCGGGGGACCACGCTCCTTTATATGGAAGGCGGTCATTCCGGAAAGCAGTCCAGAGCTATCCTTGTGGTGGTATCCGGAAGAGAGCTCCAGAAGCTGAACCGGATCGTCATGGACATCGACGACCAGGCGTTTATGATCGTAAGCCAGGTGGGAGAGGTCCGCGGCCGCGGATTTACGCTGACAAAAAAATATGAATAGGGAAAAGGGACCGGAAGTCTGGGTGCTCCGGGTCTGCTTAAGATGATTAACTAAAAAGGGGAGACGGCAAAAGAAAAGTAACTTGTTGCCGCCTCTTTTTTTATGTTGTATTGTTTTCCCGGAAATGGCAAAAACACCTTGAATTTTGCAGAGAATGCGGTTATTATTACACTAGGCAGAAATTCGATTTTCGTCAAATTTTAATAATGGAGGACAGCAAAATGACTAAATCAGCACAAACGTCAGCAATGAGAAGAATCAATGAATTGCTTGATGACAACAGCTTTGTTGAAGTCGGCGCCTATATGACTGCCAGAAGCACTGACTTTAACATGCAGGCTCAGGAAACTCCGGCCGACGGCGTGGTTACCGGCTACGGTACCGTTGAGGGAGCCCTTGTGTATGTGTACAGCCAGGATGCAGCCGTTATGGGCGGCTCCGTGGGTGAGATGCATGCAAAAAAGATCGAGAATCTCTATGGCATGGCCATGAAGATGGGCGCTCCGGTGGTAGGCCTGATCGATTGTGCAGGCTTAAGGCTTCAGGAAGGTCTGGACGCATTAAACGGGTTCGGAAGACTGTACGGATGCCAGACCCTGGCTTCCGGCGTGATCCCGCAGATCCAGGCAGTGTTCGGAAACTGCGGCGGCGGTATGGCAGTGGCTTCTGCAATGGCTGACTTCACCTTCATGGAAGATAAGGCAAAGTTATTTGTCAACGCTCCCAATGCCATCGCTGAGAACGATACAGATACATCCAGCGCAAAGTTCCAGAGCGAGGAAACCGGCAACGTGTGCATGACAGGGACCGAGGAGGACATCCTGGCACAGATCCATACGCTGATCTCCGTACTTCCGGCCAACAACGAGGACGATATGTCCTATGATGAGTGCGCCGACGACCTGAACCGGATGTGCGAGGGCCTGGAGAACTGTGTGGGAGATACAGCTCTTGCCCTGGCCATGATCTCTGATGACAGCTTCTATATGGAACTTAAGAAGGAATATGCTCCCAGCATGGTGACTGCGTTCATCCGCTTAAACGGCACCACCGTGGGCTGTGTGGCCAACCGCACAGAGAGCTATGAGGAGGGAGAAAAAACAGCAGAGTACGAGGCTGGCCTGACAGCCAGAGGCTGTGAAAAAGCAGCAGATTTCGTGAATTTCTGCGATGCCTTCAATATCCCGGTACTTACAATGGTGAACGTAAACGGATATAATAGCTGCAAATGCACAGAAAAGAAGATCGCCAAGGCGGCTGCCCGTCTGGCCCATGCCTTTGCAAACGCAGATGTGCCCAAGGTGACAGTGATCGCCGGACAGGCATTCGGTACTGCCGGACTTGTTATGAACAGTAAGTCCATTGGCTCCGATATCGTTTACGCATGGAAGAATGCTTCCATTGGCATGATGGAGGCCGTTCCGGCTGTGAAGATCATGTATGCAGAGGAGATCTCCGCATCTGACAATGCGGCTGCCCTGATCAGCGAAAAGGCTGCCCAGTACAGCGAGTTGCAGGCCAGCGCCATGGCTGCGGCCAGAAGAGGCTATGTGGATGACATCATCGATGCGGCTGATACAAGAAAACGCGTGATCGCAGCAATGGAAATGCTGTTCACAAAGAGAGAGGATCGTCCGGCCAAAAAGCACGGTACGGTCTAAGGCGAGGTGGCAGATATATGAAACAGAATATTAAAAGAATCTGGCTTGCCCTCTGTATGGCAGTATGCCTGTTCGCCCTTTCTGCCTGCTCCAGCGCAGAAGCGGATACGGCAGAGGAGATGGATCCGTCTCTGGTGATGACGCTCCAGCAGGGCACCCAGCAGTATCTGGATCTGTTTGCCGCAATGGGAGACGAGGATCTGGATAATGCTCTGGCTGCCAGTGAAAAGAACAAGGATACAGTAATGCAGAGCGCCCTGAATTCCTGGAAGTCCGTAAAGGGCGACCTGGGAGCGCTGGTTTCCAGCGAGGCGGCAGAGGTTGAAATTGTGGACGACGGCTATGTGGCCAGGATCCCGGCGGTATTTGAAAAAAGAAACGCAGAGTTTTCTGTAATCGTGGATGAGGATCTTGCAAATATCACTTCCATTACGATCTCTCCGGAATATACCACTGGAGAAAAGCTTTCCAAGGCTGGTATGAATACCCTTATGGGCATGGGAGTCGTATTCCTGGTTCTGATCTTCATCAGCTGGCTTATCAGCATGTTCAAGTACATCAGCGTATTTGAAGCAAAGATGAAGCAGAAGAAGGCTCCGGCCCCGTCAGCAGCTCCGGCAGCGGTTCCCGCCCCGGCTCCGGCAGCAGCCCCGGCCCCGGCAGCAGCCCCGGCTGAGGAGGCCTGTAACGATACGGAGCTGGTATCCGTGATCGCAGCAGCCATCGCGGCTTCCGAAGGCAGAGAGCCTGCCGACGGCCTTATTGTTCGTTCCATTAAGCGTGTTCCCAACAGGAACTGGAAATAACCCATCATTAGGAGGAAATGAAAATGAAAAATTATACCATCACAGTTAATGGCAATGTATATGAAGTAACCGTAGAAGAAGGCTTCACAGGAAAGGCAGCAGCTCCGAAAGCAGCGGCTCCCGTACAGGCACCCAAGGCCGCTCCGGCCCCGGCAGCAGCCCCGGCTCCTGCGGCAGCTCCCACTGGTGCAGCAGGAAGCGTTGCAGTGACAGCTCCCATGCCCGGAAAGATCCTTGGCGTGAAGGCGTCCGCAGGCCAGGCAGTGAAAAAAGGCCAGGTGATCGTGATCCTCGAGGCCATGAAGATGGAAAACGAGATTGTAGCACCCCAGGACGGCACCGTAGCTACCATCAATGTGGCTGTTGGTGATTCTGTTGAGCCGGGCGCAACTCTGGCTACATTAAACTAATCGTCTGCTGACTGCAGATTCCATATGGAGGGATTAAAATGGAATATATTCAAAGTACACTTTTGAATCTTGTCCAGCAGACAGCATTCTTAAATCTGACATTCGGCAACATGATCATGATCTTTGTGGCATTTATCTTCCTTTACCTTGCCATTAAAAAAGGTTTTGAGCCTCTGCTGCTTGTCCCGATTTCCTTTGGTATGCTGCTCGTGAATATCTATCCGGATATCATGCTGAGCATTGAGGATTCATCCAATGGCGTTGGAGGACTTCTCCATTACTTCTATTTGCTGGATGAGTGGAGCATCCTCCCGTCCCTGATCTTCATGGGCGTAGGTGCTATGACTGACTTCGGACCACTGATCGCGAACCCCAAGAGCTTCCTTCTGGGCGCGGCCGCACAGTTCGGTATTTATGCTGCTTACTTCCTTGCGATCTTCATGGGCTTCAACGACAAGGCAGCTGCTGCCATCTCCATCATCGGCGGCGCTGACGGTCCTACCTCTATCTTCCTGGCCGGCAAGCTGGGACAGACGGAATTCATGGGCCCTATTGCCGTTGCCGCTTACTCCTACATGGCCCTGGTACCCATCATCCAGCCGCCGATCATGAAGCTTCTGACCACAGAAGAGGAGAGAAAGATCAAGATGGAGCAGCTCCGTCCGGTGTCCAAGCTGGAGAAGATCCTGTTCCCCATCATCGTTACTGTTGTTGTGTGTCTGATCTTACCGACGACCGCACCGTTGGTTGGTATGCTGATGGTCGGCAACCTGTTCCGTGAGTCTGGCGTTGTAAAGCAGCTTCAGGAGACTGCCTCCAACGCCCTCATGTATATCGTAGTTATCGTTCTGGGTCTTTCCGTGGGAGCAACTACCAGCGCCGAGGCGTTCTTAAAGATGACCACGATTAAGATCGTTATCCTGGGTCTGGTAGCATTCGCCTTTGGTACGGCTGCAGGCGTGATCTTCGGTAAGATCATGTGTAAGGTGACCGGAGGAAAGGTAAATCCGCTGATCGGTTCTGCCGGTGTATCCGCAGTTCCCATGGCGGCCCGTGTATCCCAGAAGGTTGGTTCTGAGGCAGATCCCACCAACTTCCTTCTGATGCACGCCATGGGCCCCAACGTGGCAGGCGTGATCGGTACTGCCGTAGCCGCCGGCACATTCATGGCTATTTTCGGAATACAGTAAAGGGCGGCGTAAGCCGCCCGCTACGCAAACGCAGCGAAGCGGAGTTCGCGTTTTCCCGTTCAGCGGCGTAAGCCGCCCGCTACGCAAACGCAGCGAAGCGGAGTTCGCGTTTCCCGTCTTACGGGCGGGGCCGCCCTCCGCTGGGTCAGACTCTTCGCGTTTTCCCGTTCGGCGGCGTAAGCCGCCTATGGAAGGTTTTCACTTGATAATTTTCAGGAGGTAAAAATAAAATGGCAGAAGTTCAGAAAAAGCCGGTAAAGATCGTTGAGACTGTTCTTCGTGACGCTCACCAGTCCTTACTTGCCACAAGAATGTCCACAGACCAGATGCTTCCCATCGTTGATAAGATGGATAAGGTCGGCTACTATGCAGTGGAATGCTGGGGCGGCGCCACCTTTGACGCAAGCCTTCGTTTCTTAAAAGAAGATCCCTGGGAGAGACTGAGAAAGTTAAGGGACGGCTTTAAGAATACAAAGCTCCAGATGCTGTTCCGCGGACAGAATATTTTAGGTTATAACCATTATGCAGATGATGTGGTAGAGTATTTCGTACAGAAATCCATTGCCAACGGTATCGATATCATCCGTATCTTCGACTGCTTAAACGATATCAGAAACCTGGAAACAGCTGTAAAGGCTACCAACAAGGAAAAGGGCCATGCCCAGATCGCTTTAAGCTATACCCTTGGCGACGCCTATACTCTGGATTACTGGAAGAACATTGCCCGCGAGATCGAGGAAATGGGTGCAGATTCCTTGTGTATCAAGGATATGGCCGGACTTCTGACTCCGTATAAGGCAGCAGAGCTGGTACAGGCCTTAAAGGAAGGAACAAAGCTTCCCATCGACCTGCATACCCACTACACCTCCGGCGTTGCTTCCATGACTTACTTAAAGGCTGTGGAAGCAGGCTGCGATATCATCGACTGTGCAATGTCCCCGCTGGCTCTTGGTACTTCCCAGCCTGCTACGGAGGTTATGGTTGAGACCTTCCGCGGCACTCCCTATGATACCGGATATGACCAGAACCTTTTAGCTGAGATCGCCGACTACTTTACACCGATCCGTGAAGAGGCTTTAAAGAGCGGCCTTTTAAACCCGAAGGTACTGGGCGTAAACATCAAGACTCTTCAGTACCAGGTACCGGGCGGAATGCTTTCCAACCTGGTGAGCCAGTTAAAGGAAGCTGGACAGGAAGACAAGTACCGCGCAGTTCTGGAGGAGATCCCGAGAGTAAGAAAAGACTTCGGCGAGCCGCCGTTGGTTACTCCGTCTTCCCAGATCGTAGGTACCCAGGCTGTTATGAACGTACTGGCAGGCGAGCGGTACAAGATGGTTCCCAAGGAGTCCAAGAAGATCATGATGGGCGAATTTGGCCAGACTGTAAAGCCGTTCAACAAGGAAGTACAGAAAAAAATCATCGGCGATGCGACACCCATCACCTGCCGTCCGGCCGATCTGATCCCGCCGCAGCTTCCTAAGTTCGAGAAGGAATGTGCCCAGTGGAAGCAGCAGGATGAGGATGTTTTATCTTATGCCCTGTTCCCGGCCGTGGCCAAGGACTTCTTCGAGTACCGTGAAGCCCAGCAGACCGGCGTGGATCCGAAAAAGGCAGATAAGGAAAACAAGGTATATCCCGTCTAGTCCATAGACAGATCCGGCGGGGAGCGTTTGCTTCCCTCTGGAAAAGGCCCTCCGGCCCGTGCAGAAGCACTGTCCGGAGGGTTTTTGTATGTACGCGGACAGCGGGCCAAAGTCCGTCCAGTACAGGACCCGGCGCCTGTGCCTTTCCATATCCGTGTTTTCTTAAGAAAACCTTACAAATTCCCCGTAAAACCGCGGCAAAAATATGAAGTTTCCTTCCTGAGGTTGACAGGAAACTCCCTTTGTCATTATAATAACGTATAGTGTCATTTTTAGACAGAACTGGAAAATGGCAGAATAGAAAAATGACCATAAAGAAAGAGAGAAGAAGGATGAAAAAAAGAGGGAGACGGATCCTGGCGGCTCTGACGGCTGTGCTTTTACTGGCTGAATCCGTGAGCGGCACAGGGATCATTGCAGACTATCCCGGAACGATATACGCAGAGACACAGAGATCGGCCATAGTAAATGCAACCACACTGAATGTAAGAAGCGGCCCGGGCACAGGAAATTCCGTTGTAAGGAAGCTGTCCTACGGAGCCCCTGTGACTGTGGTGGGACAGGAGACAGCTTCTGACGGTGTACTCTGGTATAAGCTTCAGTTTACGGCTGGAGGGAAGAGTATGGAGGGCTATGCTTCCTCCGAATACATAAAATTTCCGGTTTCCTACACCACGGACCCCCAGTTCGAGGCGTATATGACCAGTCAGGGTTTTCCGGAAAGCTATAAGGAATCCTTACGTGTCCTTCATGCTGAATTCCCGTCCTGGGTATTCCAGGTGCAGAATACGGGCCTGGACTGGAACGATGCCGTCAATAATGAGAGCATCGTAGGAGCCAATCTGGTTTCCACCAACAGCCTGTCCTCCTGGAAGTCTACGGAATATGGAGCGTATGACTGGAATACGGGGAAATGGACCGGCTTTGACGGACCCAGCTGGGTAGCGGCTTCCAGGGATATTGTCAGCTATTATATGGATCCCAGGAATTTTTTAAATGAGATCTATGTATTCCAGTTCCTGCTGCAGTCCTACGATGGGGCCCACCAGACGCGGGAGGGGCTTCAGAGTCTGGTTTCGGGTACGTTCCTGGAAAAAGCCACAGGCCAGGGAGACGGAAATCCTCCATCGGCACAGGAAGGTCAGAATAACCAGCAGGATTCCGGGCAGAATGGAAGTGACGGGGGCGGGACTCCCCTTCCTCCCGGACAGAATTATGGCCCTGGAATGGACATGGGGAGCAGTGGGAATATTTCCCAGAACGCACCGTCCGGAGACGCCGCCCAGAACTCGCCCCAGGGAGTGGGAGGCCAGAAGCCGGATGTGAGCCTGGAAGGTCCTTCTGCGGTGGTCAGTGCCAGGGAAACCCAGGTCCTGGGCCTTCCCAACGTGGAATATGGCCCTGGAATGGACGCTTCTGTGATCACAGGAGACAGCACAGGTGCGTCAGAAACGTCGCCGGTGCCGTCGGGCCAGAGCTATGTGGATATCATTATGAATGCAGGAGCCCAGTCCGGTGTGAATCCCTATGTTCTGGGAGCCATGATCCTCCAGGAGCAGGCCAATGGCACTTCCGGCAGCATCTCGGGAACCACTGCCGGCTACCAGGGGATCTATAATTTCTTTAATATCGGGGCATACCAGACGGATTCCATGTCCGCTGTCACCAGAGGCCTGTGGTACGCGTCCCAGGCAGGAAATTATGGACGGCCCTGGAATTCCATCGAGAAGTCTACTCTGGGAGGAGCTCTTTATTATGGAGAGAATTTTGTTTCCCAGGGACAGGATACATTTTATCTGAAAAAGTTTAATGTACAGGGCAGTAATCTTTATAAGCACCAGTACATGACCAATGTGGAGGGAGCCGCCGGAGAAGGGGCCAAGCTCTCCAGAGCATACACAGATGCAATGAAAAAGGAGCCTCTGGTATTTAAGATCCCGGTATTCAACAATATGCCGGAGGCGGCCTGCCCCAAACCTGAGACAACTGGAAGTCCCAACAATAAGCTGGCTTCTCTGGAGGTGGAGGGGTATTCCCTTACTCCTACCTTTAATAAGGACACAGAAAGCTACGACGTGATCGTAAATCCGTCGGTGGGACAGATCTCAGTGAAGGCCGGAACCATCGATTCCAAAGCGTCTGTTTCCGGCACTGGGACCATAAGCCTGCAAAGCGGGAATAATACGATCTCGATAGAGGTAAAGGCAGAAAACGGCAGCGTCCGCACATACAGGCTCAATGTGGTACGCCAGTCAGATGCTCCGGTGGCCAATGTGCCGTCGGGCGGAGAAAACGCCCAGAGCAGCGGAGGAAATACGTCCGGACCTGGAAGTACAGGGAACGTTGTGATCATCCGGCCATCGGGCCAGGGAAATTCCCCCGAAAGCCAGAGCGCGGATGTGGTCATCGGCGTTTCCCCTTCATAAGGACGCCCATGGACCGGGGAAACCGGATAAAGTAAGGAGAATATAAGATATGAACAGGATAATAAAGAAAATGACAGTGGTATTCCTGTCTCTGGCGATCACGCTTCTGGCGTTTCCGGCAGGGATCCTGACTGCCTATGCGGGGGCTGGAAAGATCACCTTTTCCGATCCGACGGCATCAGTGGGAAATCAGGTATCTGTCACCATGAAGATCGCCTCTTCGGATGGTACGGCTCTCAATAAAGCAGATGTGATGCTGGAATACGATGCCCAGTCCCTGGAATTCCTGAGCGGGACCAGCGCCAACGGCGGGGCGGGGAATGTCCGTGTGGTTGGGGATGCGGAGGCAGCCAACCAGACGACCTTCAGCTTTACGCTGAAGTTTAAGGCCCTGAAGGCTGGGACCTCGTCCATCACCGTTAAATCCCAGGAGGTATACGATGCCAATGGGCAGGCAGTGACTATTTCCCATACGGGTAATTCTGCTGTAAAGGTCAGCGGGGCCTCCGACGCTTCCCAGGACGCTTCCCTGGGATCCCTGACTGTTTCACCAGGGACCCTGAGCCCGGAATTTTCAGCAGAGGTGACTGAGTACACGGCTGCCGTTCCGGCTGATGTGGAAAAGATCACGGTCAGCGCTCCGGCCAATGACGGGAAAGCAAACGTATCTGTGGAGGGAGCTGAAAATCTCCAGCCAGGCGTAAATAAGGTGGTCTGCACGGTTACCGCAGAGGATGGAAGCACGAAAAAAACGTATACCATCACGGTTACCAGAGGCGAAGACAGCTCTGCGGAAGAGACGGAACCGTCTGCGGAGGCCAGTTCCCCCGAGGGCACACCTCACAACGTGGAGGATGGAAACTGGACCGTTGCTGAAACCTTTGATGCAGAAATTCTTCCCGAGGGCTTTTCTGTAACAGAATATGAGTATCAGGGAGCCACAGTCCAGGCAGGAACCAATGACCAGGGCGTGATCCTCCTTTATATGACCGATGAAGATGGAAACGGAGATTTCTTTGTATATGATCCCCAGAAAGATATCCTTTCCCCATATGTGACAGTCCGTATGGCAGAAAAGACCATTATCGTTCTGTCTCCGGAAAATATCCCAGAGGGGACAGAGCTTCCCGACGGATTCAGGGAATGCACCATCGACATCGGAGAACATACGGTACACGGCTGGATCTGGAACAGCCAGGATGGCGGGACACCAGAATACTGCATCGTTTACGGCCAGAACGCAGACGGGGAGCAGAACTTCTACCGCTACGACCAGAAGGAAATGACCCTCCAGAGATTCTTCCAGGATCCGGAGGCAGAGGAGCTCCGGGCAGTCAATGAGAAGGTGGTCGGAGAGTATAACAGCCTGGTGGAGGACTACACAGTCCGCGGATATATGATCGCCGGTCTGTTTGCTGTATGCATTATCCTGGCGATCATCCTTATCATTCTCCTGCTGACCAGAAAGCCTGGAGGAACGTACCGGGAGGAAAAGCCGAAAAAATCGGCAGGAAAACCGGACGCATATTCCAGAGAAGGCTCCAGGCCGGGAAAGACAAAGGAACCCAGAAGGACCCAGGCGAAAAAATGGACAGACCAGGACCTGGATGACCTGGAGGATCTGGATCTGGAGGAAGAGGAACGGGCCTTTGTAAAGCATAAGGCCCCGGTCCGTCATCCGGCGTCGGATCAGGAGACAGGAAGGAGGACTGCCAGTGTCCCGGAGGCGGAAGCCCCGGTAAGGCAGGAGACGCCCGCTCCGGTTTCCAGCGCACCGGTGAAGGAACAGATCCCAGAAAAGGCAACTCCATTCAAAGAAGAAGACCAGGACGATGATTTTGAATTTATCGATCTGGATCTGTAAACCTGTACCGTTCAGCCGTCCGGAGATCCGGACAGGCAGGTGTACGGCGGAAGGGCTGTGCAGCACACACATAAAATAGAATGGATTGCAAACTCCCCCCGATTCGGGTATAATGGACACGTTCGCTGTCTAAAAAACCGAATAGAGGGGAGTATTTGTCATGAAAGAAAGAAGCAGCTTTACCAGCCGCATCGGCTTTGTCCTTGCGGCGGCCGGTTCTGCAGTGGGACTGGGAAATATGTGGAGGTTTCCATATCTGGCAGCAAAATATGGAGGGGGAGCCTTCCTGATCACATACGTTCTTCTGGCTGTGACCTTTGGATTTACGCTTATGATCACAGAGGTTGCCATGGGAAGAAGGACCCGCATGTCATGCATCGAAGCTTTTGGAAGCCTGAACCGCCGCTTTGCGCCCCTGGGCTGGCTGGCAGCCCTGATCCCGGTGATCATCGCGCCCTATTACTGTGTGATCGGCGGCTGGGTCGTTAAGTATTTTGTGGAATTTGTCCGGGGAAACGGTATGGCCGTATCCAGCGACACGTATTTTGGAGATTTTATCAGCATGGCCGGCAGCGGGATCCTGGAAAATCCGCTGCTCTGGTTCGTGATCTTTGTGCTCCTTACGGCAGTGGTGGTGCTCCTGGGCGTTGATACGGGAGTGGAAAAGGCCAGCAGCGTCATGATGCCGGTGCTAGTGCTGCTTTCCGTAGGGATCTCTGTTTACTGTACGACTCTCCCGGGAGCCGCAGAGGGATTAAAGTATTATCTCCTTCCGGATTTTGCGGACTTTTCCCTGACCACAGTGCTGGCGGCCATGGGCCAGTTGTTTTATTCCATGTCCTTAGCCATGGGGATCATGATCACCTATGGCTCCTATATGAAAAAAGAGGATGATCTGGAGAGTTCCGTGGGCCAGATCGAGATCTTCGATACGGGGATCGCTTTTCTGGCAGGACTTATGATCGTTCCCGCAGTAGTGGCCTTTAACGGAGGGGACGCGTCCCTGATCCAGGGAAAGGCCGGTCCGGGACTGATGTTCGGGGTACTGCCCAAGGTATTTGAATCCTTCCCGCTGGGAGGAGCTGTGGGAGCCCTGTTTTTCCTGCTGGTATTTTTTGCGGCCCTTACCTCGTCCATTTCCCTGCTGGAGACGGTGGTATCGATCCTTACGGATAAAATGCGGCTCACCAGGAAAAAGGCCACGATCCTTTCCACTGCCGGGATTCTGATCCTGGGGATCCCGTCCTGTCTGGGCTATGGTCCCTGGGGCCACATTACAGTATTAAAGATGCAGTTCCTGGACTTCTTTGATTTTATATCCAACTCCGTGATGATGCCCATTGTGGCCATTGGAACGTGTATCCTGGTGGGACATGTGGTAGGAAGCCGGTATATTGAGGAGGAGGTGGAGTCCTCCGGCACCTTTAAGAGAAAGAAGATGTACCGGATCATGATCAGGTACGTGGCTCCGGTGATGCTGGCAGCGATCCTGGCAGGAGAGGTCCTTAAATATTTTGGCATTATCAGTATTTAATGGAAAATTTTCCTTTTATATTTGGGAAAGATATGGTAAGATACTATATTATCATGTAAAACAGATAGAAATACAGGAACATAAATGGAGGAATCACTATGGCGGAAAATATAAAACCGGCAGAGGAAACGAAAGAAACAGTTTCTAAAAATTTTATTGAACAGGAAATCGATAAAGACCTGGCGGAGGGCGTATATGACCATGTCCAGACGAGATTCCCACCGGAGCCCAACGGATATCTCCACATCGGACATGCCAAGTCCATTATCCTGAATTCGGGACTGGCAAAGGAATATGGCGGAAAATTCAATCTCCGTTTTGATGATACGAACCCCACGAAGGAAAAAACGGAGTATGTGGAGTCCATCATAAACGACGTGAAATGGCTGGGCGCGGAATTTGAGGACAGGCTGTTTTTTGCGTCTGACTACTTTGATGCAATGTATGAGTGTGCAGTCCATCTGATCAAAAAAGGAAAGGCATTCGTCTGCGACCTTTCGGCCGATGAGATCCGGGAATACCGGGGAGATTTCAACACTCCGGGAAAAAACAGCCCCTACCGGGACAGAACGGTGGAGGAGAACCTGAAGCTCTTCGAGGAAATGAAGAACGGCGTGTATAAGGACGGGGAAAAGGTGCTCCGCGCCAAGATCGATATGGCGTCCCCCAACATTAATATGAGAGACCCGGTGATCTACCGTGTGGCCCGTATGAGCCATCATAACACTGGAGACAAGTGGTGCATTTATCCCATGTACGACTTTGCCCATCCCATCGAGGATGCCATCGAGCATATCACCCACTCCATCTGTACCCTGGAATTCGAGGATCACAGACCGCTTTATGACTGGGTGGTAAGAGAGTGTGGATTTGAGAATCCGCCGCGTCAGATCGAGTTTGCAAAGCTGTACCTGACCAATGTGGTCACAGGAAAACGTTACATCAAGAAGCTGGTGGAGGACGGGATCGTGGACGGCTGGGATGATCCGCGCCTGGTGACCATCGCTGCTCTCAGAAGGAGAGGCTACACGCCGGAATCCCTGCGGATGTTTGTGGATCTGGTGGGCGTTTCCAAGGCCAACAGCTCTGTGGATTACGCAATGCTGGAATACTGCATCCGGGAGGACTTAAAGCTTAAGAGGCCCAGAATGATGGCGATCCTGGATCCGGTGAAGCTGGTGATCGACAACTATCCGGAAGGGCAGACGGAAATGCTGTCCGTACCCAATAACCTGGAAAATCCGGAAATGGGAGAACGCCAGGTTCCTTTCTCCAGAGAACTTTATATTGAGCGTGAGGACTTTATGGAGGAGCCGCCGAAAAAATATTTCCGCCTGTTCCCGGGAAATGAGGTCCGCCTCATGAGCGCTTATTTCGTTACATGCACCAGCTTTGAGAAGGATGAAAATGGTAAGGTCACGGTGGTCCACTGTACCTACGATCCGGAGACAAAGAGCGGATCCGGCTTTAACGGCAGAAAGGTCAAGGGAACCATCCACTGGGTTTCTGCAGAACATGCAGGGCAGGTGGAGTGCCGCCTTTATGAGAACATCGTGGATGAGGAAAAGGGCAAGCTGAACGCAGACGGAACGCTGAACCTGAATCCCAATTCCAAAACTGTGACAATGGCTTACGTGGAGCCGGCGCTGATGGAGGCCAGGGCTTATGACAGCTTCCAGTTCGTAAGAAACGGCTTCTACTGCGTGGACTGCAAGGACAGCGAGGAAGGAAAGCCGGTTTATAACCGGATCGTTTCCTTAAAGAGCTCCTTCCGGCTTCCTAAGTAGGGTCTGGAGCAGACAGAGGAAAAACACAGACTGAGATACAAAAGAGGGATGCCCCTGGAAAAAGTTCCGGCGGACATCCCTTTCTGGTATCCAGGAAAAACGGAGGTAAAGATGGAGCTTATGATCCCATTGAGCAGCCAGGATCCCAGGCCGCTGTATGAACAGATCTACCAGTATATAAAAGGAGAGATCCGGAACGGAGGCCTGAAGCCCATGAAAAAGCTGCCCTCTTCCAGGGAACTGGCCAAAAGCCTGAGGGTCAGCCGCAGTACCACTCAGTCGGCTTATGAACAGCTTGTGGCCGAAGGATACCTGGAGGCGTCGTCGAGACGCGGATATTTTGTGGCCGGACTGGATGGGATCCTGCCCCCGGTCGCTCCGGAAAGACGGGCGGTACAGGAAATGTTTCCAGGCCGGAGGGATGGGGAGGCGCCGGATCTCCAGGAGAAAAAATGGAGAGTGGACTTTTCACCCAGGGGAATTGATCTGGATAGCTTCCCCTTTTCCACCTGGAGGCGGATCAGCCGGGCAGTCTTAAAGGAGGAGGACACGGAAATGTTCTTAAAGGGCAGTCCCCAGGGGGATCTTCTTCTGAGGGAGGCCATCCGGGACTACCTTCATGCAGCCCGGGGCGTAAATTGTACGGCGGAACAGATCATCATCGGCGCAGGGAACGAATATCTTCTGATCCTTTTATCCCAGCTTCTGGGCCGGGAGACCGGGATCGCCATGGAGGATCCCACCTATAAGCAGGCATACCGTGTTCTTGGGGGAATGGGCCATTCGGTTTTTCCTGTGGGAATGGATGACAGCGGCTTCCGGGTACAGGAGCTGGAGCGGCTTCCTGCATCCGCAGCCTATGTGATGCCGTCCCATCAGTTTCCCATGGGGATCGTCATGCCGGTGAAGCGGAGGCAGGAGCTTCTGGCCTGGGCCATGAAAGAGCCGGACCGCTATCTGATCGAGGACGACTACGATAGTGAATTCCGTTACAGGGGAAAGCCGATCCCGGCCCTTCAGGGCATGGATGACAGCGGAAGGGTCATTTATATGGGAACCTTTTCAAAGGCCATTGCGCCTGCCATCCGTGTGGGCTATCTGGTGCTCCCTCCCTCGCTGATGGAACGGTATGAAGAGCGGGGACGGTTCTACTCCTCCACAGTGTCCCGTGTAGACCAGCGGATCCTGGCGATGTTCATTGGAGGCGGCTATTTTGAACGCCATCTGAACCGGATGAGGGAGATCTATAAGGGGAAGCATGACCTGCTTCTGGCTTCCTTAAAGCCTCTGGAAAAGGAATTTGAGATCAGCGGAGAATATGCCGGCCTCCATGTTCTCCTTACCTGCCGCGGAGAGAGGACTGAGGAGCAGCTTGAGAAGGCGGCAGAAACGGAGGGGATCCGGGTCTATGGCTTATCGGGATCTTATATTGGAAAAAAGGATACAGAGAGCCGGACAGTGATCCTGGGATACGCCAGCCTGACAGAAGAGAAGATACAGGAAGGGGCAGCGGCTCTGGCTAAGGCCCTCTGCCCGTAGAAGATGAAGTCCCCTTTTCCCCCTGCGGTTTTGCGGCTCCAAAAGAGGGAGGGAAAAACGCGCAGGGGAGAGAGGGATCAGATGTTTCCGAAGATCCGGTCCTCGATCAGATGAATCCCGTGCCAGAACATTTCGCAGACGGGCGTTTCCACCCCCAGCTCTTTTCCCAGGCGGACCACTGTACCTGCAAACATATCCACTTCTGTGTGCTTTCCGGCCTCCAGATCCTGGAGGGTGGAGGGCTTGTTCTGATATGGAAGGCGGCCGATGGTGTGTTCCTGCCGGTCGATCTCATTCTGGCCGATGTCCACCCCAAGCCGGTTGGCCACTCGGATCACCTCCCACATGGCGGCGCGGCGGAAATAGTTGGCATCAGCACTTTTCTGGAAGGCTCCGAAGGGAATGCCAAACATGGCACAGGTCATATTTTCTCCTACATTGCACATGAATTTAAACCACAGCCCTTTGATCATATCGGAATCGATCTTATAATCGATCCCGCAGCGGTCGAACAGCTCTTTGACGGCCAGGACTTTATCAGAAAAATGGCCGGGATCGTTTTTTTCTTCTCCGAAGTGGATCAGTCCTTTTTCCGGATCGAATTCGGCCTTTCCATCCTTCATGGCGATGCTGACGCGCATATAAGAATAGAGCACATGCTCCTGGCCGTACACATCTGCGGTCCGCTTTTCGCTGTCAATGCCATTGAGGACAGGAAGGATGATGGTTTCCGGTCCCACCTGGTATTTAATATCTTTTAACGCCTGGGCAAGGTCATATCCCTTTACGGCTATGATCACCAGGTCGGAGGGCCCGTCGTTATCCTCCGGGGTGACGATGGGGAAACGGTAATTGATACCGTTTACAGTCACGCCCTTCTGCTCCAGACGGTCCTTTCTCGCTCCAGATGCCATGATACGGAATCCGGCTCCCAGCTTTTCAGAGATCCGTGGAGCAAAGAAGACCCCCATGGCCCCCAGACCGATCAAAGTCACTTTTTTCATTGGCTTCATAATCCTTTTCTCCCTTCGGTGCGATTCCTTATACAGGCGGCCGCATCCAATGTGCGGACCTGTGTAAATTTTATGTATATTTTATAATAAGAATATTCGGGTGTCAATCGTTCAAAGAACCCCCGGGGAGGGTACAGATTCTTTTTCTGTTTTGTTGACTTTTCGGATGAAAGCTGATATACTCAACCTAAGATATTGTGAAAAATGCATAGATAAAAAAGTAATGTGGGTGCTGTATAAATGGTACCCATATGTGCTGAAAAAAATATGGAATGCATTCCACAATATGGAATATCAGAACTACTAAAGTTTCTAAAAGAAACAAAATGAAGGAGGTGCGGTGAGTATATGTGGACTGGGCAGGAAATGACCTTAGCAGACGGTCTGATGATCTCAGCAGTGGGACTTCTGGTCGTGTTTGCGGCTCTTGCGGCGCTGGCGATCGCGGTCATCATCATTTCTAAGATCATCAATACGGCGGTCAAAGATAAGGCACCGAAGCAGGCGGCTGTGGCGGCGGCTCCGGCCCCGGCGCTGGATGAGGAATCCTATGCAGTGCTTCTCGCAGCAATCAGCGAGGAAGCCAGACTGTCGGGAGAAGAGTTCCGTGTTACAAGCATCAAAGAGCTGTAAGGTGAAGTGAGGACCGAAAAAGCAAACGAAAAAGTGAAAAAAGGAAAGGATGTATTTTATTATGAAATATGTAGCTACTTTAAACGGAAAAAAATATGAGATCGAGATCGAGAGAGTGGAAGAGTACAAGCCCCTGGACAGAGGCGTTACTGTGAACGCTCCGGCTCCCATCCTTGCAAAGGCAGCAGCTCCGGCCCCCGCAGCAGCAGCAGCTCCCGCTCCGGCCCCTGCCCCAGCCCCCGCTCCGGCTCCCGCAGCAGCTCCGGCTCCTGCATCAGCAGGCGGACAGTCCGTAGATGCTCCCATGCCTGGTAAGATCCTGGATATCAAGGTGAAGGCCGGCGACGCTGTCAGCTTTGGACAGTGTGTAGTCGTTATGGAAGCCATGAAGATGGAGACTGAGATCGTTGCTCCGGCGGCAGGCACAGTTGCTTCCGTAAACGTAAGCGTAGGCGACGCTGTTGATACAGGCGCTGTTCTGGTGACCTTAAACTAATAGGAGGTGCCCCGTGAATATACTTTCAGTTTTTGGGGAGCTCCTGGCCCAGTCGGGTTTTGCCGCACTGACCTGGCAGCAGGCTGTCATGCTTCTCATTTCCTTCATTTTATTATATCTGGCGATCAAAAAGCAGTTTGAGCCGCTTCTTCTGCTGCCGATTGCCTTCGGTATGTTCCTCGCAAATCTGCCGCTGGCCGGCCTGATGAATGAGGCAGACAACTGGTATAACTCTGGTGTTTTACGGATCATTTACAGCGGCGTGAAATCCAGTCTGTTCCCGTGTCTGATCTTTATGGCCGTAGGTGCCATGACAGACTTCGGTCCCCTGATCGCCAACCCGGTGAGCCTTTTACTTGGCGCAGCCGCCCAGTTCGGCATCTACGTGGCTTTCCTTCTTGCCATGGCAACCGGACTGTTCACACCGGGACAGGCTGCCGCCATCGGTATCATTGGCGGTGCTGACGGCCCGACCGCTATTTACATTGCCAATAACCTGGCTCCGGAGCTGGTGGCTCCCATTGCAGTGGCCGCCTACTCCTATATGGCCCTGATCCCGCTGATCCAGCCGCCGATCATGAAGGCACTCAC
>OIWO01001221.1_pt1 | contig 22472 bp, 10 predicted proteins | sample 1587641 | NCBI WGS metagenome assembly OIWO01 (sample SAMEA3888924, study PRJEB22519) | human gut metagenome | biome: human gut; feature: human-associated habitat; material: faeces | place: Denmark | collected 2010
GTCCGGTTAGTGTAAGGTCACCCTGCGGAGTATATTTCAACGAAAGATCACCGCCTCCTTCCAGTTCGATACGATTGTCATTGCTTGCATCCAAATCTACTTTCACACGGACGGAAGGGTCGATATGTACCATCATCACCATGTCCAGCCCGCCTAGTGAAACAGTCGGAACTTCCTGCTGAATCACGGTGGTGGTATCACTGAACGAAGTAAATGTCACCAGACTTCCCAAACGATCCTGCACGGTCAGCGGAGAATCGGTCAGAACATACGAGACATCCGTATTACCCAGCAGGTTCAGATTACCGCGCATGTTCAGTCCGTCCAACGGTCCTTTTACCGTAGCCCGCAGGTCTGCAAAGACTTTTCCGTAGACAAGGCTTTCGCGGGTACGTTTCGCATTCAACAGTGTGTAGTTTTCCGCCAACAGATTCAGGCTCGCCATAGGGCGGGACATATCACGGAAATCTACATATCCGTCAATGGTAAACGGGTTCTTCCCGGTGGTGTAGATAGCAAACTTATCAAAGATCAGCCGGTTATTCTTCAGCTGCACGGGGCGGTTATCAAACAGGAAGTTGGCACCATACTGGCGTGAGAGTACAGATACGCTATCCAGTACGAGTTCTCCGTTAATCAAAGGCTGTTCGGTGCTACCCGTGATATTCAAATCTCCGTCCATATCACCGGCAAGGGTGACAAGGTCGTCGGGAATAAAGACATTGGCTATACGAAGCGGGAAATGTTCCAGTGTCGTATTTATTTCCAGGCTATCTTTGCCTGTCGATGTGGGGAGGAGCTTGCCATCCGCTATCAATACTTCTACATTATCATGATTCAGATATGCATTCAGGTATTGTTTGCCCTGCTCACCCGGCAACCAGGTAGCCCCCAATGTCACATCACCGATGCGCTGGCGTTCATAAGTCAGTTCGTCGATAGATGCTTCCGCCGAGAGCTGAAGGTCTTTTTCTGTTTGTATATAGTGCGCTTCCGCCGAGAATAATCCGGTAATTTCGGGGAAATAAGGCAGTACGCTCGTTATTTCATCCAATCGGATTCTTCGTATCTCGACATCGATATTCTGCAAAGAAACCGTATCTCCCTGCACCGAATGTACACGGAATCCCATACCTTCATCATCCCACATGTCCACATTGGCATACACACGCATATTCTTGTGCAGATAAATCCAGTTGTGATCCTCGTTGAAGTGAAATTTACGGAATGCAATGACCGGTTCTGCCGGAATCAGCGTAAAAGCTAATCCGTCGCCTCGGCCTTGTCCTTTTATCAGGGGGCGGGCATTGACTCCGAGTAAAACACCGGTTTCCCCCTTTCCGTTCTTATACTCTGCCATCAGTTCGGCATCGCGGTCGCGGATTTCTCCCGTCAGAATGGTAGAGAAAGAGAACTGAGGATTCTTCGGTCCGTTGATTACTCCGGCACGCAGATTCATGCGGGCAGTATCTTGCTTGACTGTGAAAAAGACTGTATCCAGTTGCAAGGTATCCACTTTCAAGGCATGAATAGCCGCTTTTCCATTGATTCCCCAATCGGGAGCCGTGCCGAATTTCATGGAAGCATCATGGAACGATATATTCTTCATTGCCATATAGTATGCCAACGGATTCTCCTTTCCTGCCGAGAAAGAGAAAATAGCCGACGGCAATGCTTCACGCAAAGCAGCATGATCCAAGAGTTTTTCATCCACCTGCTTCATCAACACATCTACAAAATGGGTAGACTGACGAATCAGAGGATATACACCGGCACGGGCACTCAGATTCAGTTTCATATCACCGGCGGTGAAATGAGTGAAAACACGGTTCTGCCGTGCCTCTCCGCTTAAATTGAATGCCAACGGATGTTTCATCGGCTTGGGCATAAGTCCCAGTTCGTACAAATCAAGCTGAGTAACGTCAACTGTCACTTTACCGTCCGGATAGCTATGAGCTAAATTATATTCTGCATCCGCCGTCATTTTCAAAAGTTCATTGTCACTCGTAAGCTGAGCCGTTGCCAAAGCTCCTTTAAGATTTCCCGTCAGATGAACATTCGAAAGATGATAGCGGGCGTAATGAAGCTGGTCCAAAGAGAGATTCAGATTGGCTAAAGAATGGAAGGACATGACATCCAGCCCTCTGCCCTTGGCATCTGCCGAAAGAGACAGTTCATAAATCGAGTCTTTCGGGAGAAAATGATGCAGTTGCAGATCGTTTATTTTTAGATCGGCCGTATAAACCTCTGTCGAACTGTTTAATGCGGCATTTACATTCATGCTGCCCTTGCCTTCTTTCAGATCGAGTTTTGCTTTATACTGTGGACCGTTCATCTCCATCTTCATCTTGAGACTCATACTGTCGGGAATTACCAAAGAGCCATCGGGTGTGACTCCAGTCAATCCTGTCAGGAAGTTCAGATTCCGGGTAACCATATCCAGCCCAATAGTTCCCGAACGAGTCAGACTGTCCGTCAGGTTTTCAAGGATTCCTCCCCCTTTTAGCGAGAAAGCTCCCGGCAAGTCTACCGTGAAGCGCGAAATCTGCATCTCTTTCAGATTTCCATCCGTACCGGCACGAATCACTAACGGACGGAACGGATATGCTTCTTTAAACGTTTGAGGCAGTCCGCCGGCAAAAAGCATCACGTCCTCTTTGCCTATATGTGCGTTAAAGCTGGCGGATAAACGTCCTGTCGTCGGGATATTTACGAGTTCCCAATAAGTCTGGGCGGACAGGTCTATTTCTGAATGTGGGGTTTGCAGTTTCAGTTCAGGAATGCGGATGATAGAATCATTCGAAAAGAGCCGCCCTGTCAGTGAAGTAATACTCAGTCCCGAACGCTCTTCCATCGTTATTTCACGAATCACAGCGTTCATATTTCTGCCTTCGTAGAGCAGAGAGTCCAATCCGATGCGGATATTCCGGACTGCCATATGAGAGGCGTCAAAACCTTCCGACGGTTGGGCCTCTCCGGTGTCATAACTGGCGGAGGCACCCGACAAAAGGAATTGCTTCAATCCATAAAACTGGTTCTTTAAATCCGCTTTGGCGTCATCAATGGTCGCTTCGCCTATGTATGCCGCCATCTTCATGGAGTCGGCAGGCAGTTTCATACCGAATGATACATTCTTCAACTTCAGTTGATGAAGGTTCACCTTCCAGTTCACAGGAGCAGATGCCGTCGTATCTTTGGGAGTGGTCGTGGTATCAGTCATCAGAAGTTGTATATGAGTATCGGATAACTCTGTCCGATTGACAACTGCCGTTTCGTTCGATAAATCGACTCCATGACTTTGCAGAAAGAAGCGCCCCAAAACGCCTTTTATCTGCATCCCTTCTATCAGATTGGCAGAATTGACCGCCACCTGACTTAAGGTAACCTCGTCAACTTCTACTTTTCCTTTGAGCAACGGCCATGCCTGTACGCGGACATTCAGGCTTTCCAAAGACAATAAGGTATCCGGCTGCTGTATGACTTCCACCCCTCGTACCAGCAGATTAAGCGGAAAACGAAGGTCTATCCGTTCCACCTGAATCTGCATTCCGGTTGCTTTAGAAGCATACGCAGTAACCTCCCGTCGCAAAAGATTCTGAACAGGAGGTATATAAAGTAATACCATCAGTATTACAAAAAGTATTATAGGAGTAAGCAATATCCAGCCCACCCGTCTTATCCATTTTCGTTTCATGCAGGATGTGTCAGTGTAAAAGTGATACAAAGTAAACAAATTACTTTGAAAAAAGGTTTGTCCAAAAGCTAAAATGTGAAAAAGCCGGAGGTTATGGTTGCATTTAGCGCAATTTCATCCCGTTCATTCCGTTCATTCGGAAGGTGAGATATTTGTCAAGGCAGCACCTTCTCACTATGCTACGAGCTTATGCCCGTGCCACTACGTTGGCACGCTTGTGCCACCGCAGTGGCACGACTGTGACATGCCTTTGGCACAACTGTGCCAACAGGGTGGCACAAGCATGGCACTATATAGGCTGTTCCAAAAGAGCTGCCGGGAGAGATTTAATGTAAACCGAGACTATACTCCTCAGCAGCACGAACAACTTTACGCACCGCCTCCAAAGCTTCCAGCGTAGTCTTTTCTATTTCTTCGGAGAACTCTTCCCCCCGGCAAGACTCCAGCCATCTTAATGAAGCAACAGACTCAGAAGCACCAATCAAAGTAAAAAGTGGAAGTAGCTTATGAGCCATAGCGGCAATTCCATCCACCTCCCTGTCAGTTAATGCCTGTTGCATCCGGTCGGCATTCTTGCCGGTCTCTTCGATAAAAGTCCGGATAATAGAACACGCCGCTTCCGGATCATCTTCCGAGAAGGCAGTCAGTGCAGAAAAGTTGAATAAAGTATCTTCAGGCAGCGCATCTGTAATCAATTGCATATCATGTGTTATATGCGCCTCATCAGCTGACATTTGTCCTTCATTCAGAGTTACCAGCAATTCTTTCACCGTAAAAGGTTTGTGCAGGCATCCGGCAAAGCCGTGTTCATGCAAAGCCTTCTCATCCATTTCGCTGCGTGCCGTGACAGCAATAACAGGAATATTGCGGGCTTGCGGAATGTTAGAGGCACGCAATAATTTGACCAGATCAAAACCGTTGATAGCAGGCATCTGTATATCGGTCAGCAGCACATCAAACGTCGAAGAGCGCAGTTGCTCTATCAGTTCTTCCAACTGCTCGCAGCAAACAGCATCGATGTTATGCTGTTTCAGCATGGCAGCAGTCAGGTTCAGCTGAATCTTATCATCATCAATCAGAAGCACACGGATCACCTTCATGGCCGGTACGGCATCTGTCTCTTCCGGAGAAACATCCGTATCTTTCGATGGTTTCTTAATTCTGCTCCCGAAAGGTTTATTTTCCACTATTGACTTGCCCACCGGAAAGAGTGGCAACACGACAGTAAAGCAACTTCCTTTTCCTAACGTGCTTTGTACATCGATCGTACCTTCAAGCAGAAGAACCAGCTTATGCACAATGGACAATCCCAGTCCGAATCCTTCTTCTCCCTGCGCACCGGGGAGGCGGGTAAATTCCTGGAAGATGCGTTCCCGGTCTTCCGATGCCATCCCTTTGCCGGTATCCTCAACCGCTATTGTCAGCTTCGAAGCGTTATAACCAACAGTTAATGTGATCTTGCCCTGCTGAGTGAATTTCACCGCATTGGACAAGAGATTATTCACTATCTGCTGAATACGTAAAGGATCACTGATATATTTTTCCGACAATTCCGGAGCGATATGACATTGCAAGACCAAGCCTTTAGCCGCCGTCAGAGGTTCAAAGCAAACACGGATTTCTTCAAACAGCTGAGCAGGATTAAAAACAATCCGGTTCACTTCCGCTTTATTGAGGTCAAGACGGTGGAAATCAAGCAAATCGCTTACTAACTTCAGTAAATGCTCTGAAGAACTTTTCATGTTGTCCAGATAGAATCGCTGCCGTTCATCTTCGGTCAGGCGGGACAAGAGTTCCGTATATCCCATTATCGAGCCTAATGGCGCCTTAAAGTCATGGGTAATGGCAAGCATCAGTTTCTCACGGGCAACAAGCAAGTCTTCCGCCCGCTTATTCGCTTCTTCAAGCTGACGCCGATAACGGTTGCTACGAGTAATATCCCGCATAATTAAGATCAGGAAAAAGGCGGATAAGAATACGGCACCAATGGCAATTCCGGCAATGATATTAGCCGAACGCATCCGCACCTCTTGTTGAAGTTCCGCATCCTGACGGGCACGCGCAGACATTTCCTCCTCGTATCCTTTTATCAGACTATCCATTCTTGCGGTCAGCTGTGTATTCATCCGCTGATACCTCGTACTGGTACGCCGGATCGTTCGCCTCCGCTGCAACCGTTTCTCTTCGGTAGCCATGCGAATCTTATGCTGAAGGGAGTCCGCCGACTTGACAGGTTCCAATATCGTATCGGTGGCAATTTCCAGAGAAGTATTGACCAGCACGGCAGTATCTTTCTTAGAAGGCGCGAACACTTCCCCCAATCGTTTGAAGAAGCCTTTCTTCTTCGGGGTAGTGATCAGAGAATCGCGTTTGGTAATAACCCGGTGTTGTACCCGTTGCTGAGTAATCACCGAGTCCTGCTGTTCTGATATGATTTCTTCAATCTCCGAGGCGGAAAGCAAGCTATCATTCGCCTCGCTCAGCACCCGCAGCATCTGAAGGGTATTCTGATCTTTCTCATGGAGAAGACTCAGCAGACTGTCTGTCCGCAGATTCTGCTGATCGTCCGCAGCCGACAGCGTCTCCATCTCCTGATGCACAAACACCAGAGAAAAAAGAAGAATCGCCAGCAGCAATATATAGCCGATGGTTATTTTCAGTTTGGTGGAGCGAAAGGAAGCCATAGGCAATTAATATTTTAAATTATGAATTTTGAATGGAAGGCGGTAGTTTCGTCTTGTGATGGAAACGCCACCATAACATCAGACCGGCACTGGTCAACCCAAAAGGAAATGCCATCCAGACACCTATGATCCCCCACTCCAACACGAATCCGCAAAAATAGCCGACCGGAAGCGAAATAAGGAAATAAGCAATGAAGGCAATCAGCATCATCAGTTTTACATCTGAGATTCCACGCAAGGCATTGGCAAAGGTTATCTGCAATCCATCTCCAAACTGATATACAAGGAACGGAAGGATAAGCGAAGTTACCATAGCCGCCACTTCGGTACTATCGGTAAACCAACCTCCCAGATAATTGCGGCAGAGGAATACGATGGAAGAAAGCACAACACCCAACGCCATCATCAAATGAAAACCGGCATAAGCCGAACGACGTACATTGAGTATATCGCCCTGCCCGTTAAAGTTACTCACACGGACAGCCACAGCTGCTCCCATCCCGTAATACATCATAAACGTAAACTGAGAAATAGCCAGCATGACCTGATGAGAAGCCAGCGCAATGGTACCCAGCCAGCCAATCATCACCGCACTCAGACTGAACGAAGCTGTCTCCATTCCCATCTGAAAAGCAATCGGCCAACCCAGCGAATTCAATCGTCCGAATATAGCCTTCGACCATCCCAGACGATAGAAGCCGAGCTTAAAACGAAGAAAACGCGGACTCCGCATAAAGACTATGATAAATACGACTACCATCATGATACGCGAGAACAGCGTACTGATACCTGCCCCCAGCAAGCCCATTTCCGGCAAGCTCAGCTTTCCGTATATCAGAATATAATTGCCGATAATATTCAGCACATTTCCGCCGAGCAATATCCACATAGCGGTCTTAGTATCCGTAATTCCATCCGTAAACTGCTTGAAGCCATTGAACAGCATCACAAAGACGAGCGAAGCCAGCAGAACCAGATAATAAGGTTTTATCAAGGGAATAAGTTCTTCCGGCTGTCCCAGATTTCCCACATTAAAATAAAGGACAGTCATACCGATGGTAAGCAAGAATGCCACCAACAAATTTGCCAGCAGGCTGTTACGCAACGCCTGCCCCGCCGAAGCATACTGATGAGTTCCATACAAACCTCCCACGATAGGAGTCAGCCCGTACGAGAAGCCTGTACTGAAAATAATCACCAGATTGAATACATTATTGACGAAGGAAGCAGCACCCAGTTCTATCGTACTATGATGACCGATCATCAACGTATCGGCAAACCCCAGCACAATAACTCCTATTTGCCCGATTACAATGGGCAATCCGAGAGAAATCAGTGCTTTGTAATGCTCCTTATATATACTATAGATATTTCTCATTTATTTTTCCGTAGTTAATCGCATATTCCGGCAACTCCGCATCCTGCCGTTGCCTCCAATAAATATCCCGCCGGTAAGGAGAAGTCAGGATATTTGTTTCTTATAATAAAGTATCACTCCATTCTCCTTCCTGAAAGCAGACTGAGCTACCTTTTGCAATTGTCCGGCAGTAACAGCGCGATAACGCTCTACCTCCTTTTCCATATCTTCCGCCCTGCCCAACAGTTCAAACCAAGCAAGATTGGTAGCGACATTCAAATAATTGATATTGCCGAATATCTGCGTCGATTCGAATTTATTCTTCACTTTTTCCAGTTCCTGTTCGTCAACAGGTTCTTGCTGCAAACGTTCCAGTTCTTCACGTACGGCCGCTTCCGCCTGTTCCAGCGAAACACCTGCCGCGGGTTTGCCCGAGATATGGAACAATCCGGCATCCACACTACCGGAAATATAAGCGTCGATACTCGAAAACAGTTGTTTTTGCTGTACCAGGCGTTGATTCAGACGACTGGAACGTCCGTTGCTCAACAAATCCGACAATATATCAAAAGCGTAATAATCCGGATGATCATGACTGCACATATGATACGCCATGAATAGTGAATCAAGGGGTACGTTACGCTCTACTGTCAATCGTCGTTCTTCTGTCTGCTCCGGTTCCTGCGGCAGATTCCGTTGAGGAACCTCCCTGCGAGGGATGGGACCGAACCATTTTTCCGTCAATGCGACTGCTTCCTCAAAAGAGATATTTCCCGTTACGGCGAGCACTGCATTGTTCGGCGCATAAAAACGGAAGAAGAATGCTTTCACCTCTTCCAGCGTCGCATTGGCTATGTGCGACAAATCTTTTCCGATGGTAGGCCACTGATAAGTATGCGCCCGATATGCCAAAGGACGCAAAAGATGACCGACGTCTCCGTAAGGCTGGTTCAGGCAACGCTGCTTGAATTCTTCCATTACTACTCCACGCTGTACTTCCAGACTCCGTTCACTGAAATCAAGGCTCAGCATACGGTCGGATTCCAGCCAAAAGCCGGTCTCTACATTCTGCCGGGGTACAGTGAGGTAGTAATTGGTTATGTCATTATTGGTCCAGGCATTATTCTCGCCGCCTGCCAGTTGCAGCGGCATATCATAATCGGGAATGTTCACCGAACCTCCGAACATCAGGTGTTCGAACAAATGAGCAAAGCCTGTATGCTCGGGATGTTCGTCGCGGGCTCCCACATTATATAATACATTAAGAGCTACCATCTGCGTACTTTCGTCCTGCGAATGTACCAGACGTAACCCATTGTCCAAAATATGCCTGTTAATCTTCATTCTACTTAATCCAGTACTTCTACTTTTACAATCTTCACGTCCTCTTCGGGGCGGTCGCTACGGTCGGTTTTCACCTGCTGAATCTTATCCACGATGTCCATGCCTTCGATTACTTCACCGAAAACCGTATACTCACCGTCCAGATGAGGAGTACCTCCTACAGTCGTATAAGCTTCGATCTGTTCCGGCGTAAAGTGAAATTCCGGTTGCTTGGCAGCTTCCGCTTCCGCCTCTGCAAAAAGCTTCTCCTGCAATTCATACAAACCGTTTTCATCGTTTTCCTTCCGCATCTTATAGATTTCTTTCATGTGCTTCTGAGCCAACGTATTGAAAATAACATTGATCTTATTCTCATTCATCTGGCTTTCCATGCCCAGCAATGTAGAGTCGTTGTACACCTTGCCTGTCACAATGTAGAACTGGCAACCGGATGATTCTTTCTTCGGATTTACATTGTCTCCCTGACGGGCAGCAGACAAAGCGCCTTTTTTGTGAAAATACTTCGGATAAACAAATTCGGCCGGAAGGGTGTAACCCACATCTCCTGCACCCAGCATCTTTCCTTTCGGTGCATTCTTTGAATCCGGGTCACCTGCCTGAATCATAAAGTCTTTGATAACACGGTGGAACAGCGTTCCTTCATAAACGCCATCTTCTGCCAGCTTAATGAAATTATCACGATGTTTTGGCGTCTCATTATACAACTTAACCTTGATGTCTCCCAAGGTTGTTTCAATCTTTACCAACGTTTCGTTGTCCATATTTCCTCCTTTTTTTGTTCCGGTTTTGCAGGCCGTAAGTCCGCAAAACGATATGGTTAATAGTAAGTATGCAATCTTTTTCATAACACTTTTATTTAATTTAAGTTTGCAAATATACTACTTTCGCCCAAATCCTCTTACCTTTGTAGCATTAAAAGAGGCAAAAGAGAGTATGATGAAATCCATATTGATAATAGAAGACGATATCACTTTCGGAATGATGCTGAAAACCTGGCTAAGTAAAAAAGGGTTTGAAGTGTCGTCAGTCAGTAACATTGCCCGTGCCCAGAAGCACATTGAAGGACAAGGGGCAGACTTAATCCTGTCCGATTTACGCTTACCGGATCACGACGGAATCGATCTTCTGAAATGGATGAACGAAAAAGGAATCGATATTCCTTTGATCATCATGACCGGTTATGCCGATATCCAATCGGCAGTACAAGCGATGAAACTGGGAGCACGCGACTATGTTGCCAAACCGGTGAATCCGGAGGAACTACTCAAAAAGATGTCAGAAGCTTTGCAAGCGAAAGAAGCGCCGACTACGCATACCGCAGCCAAAACTTCTGCAAAGAAAGGTTCTTCCATTTCGTCCGGAAACGCCACCGAAACCCATCATGCTTATCTGGAAGGAGAAAGTGATGCCGCCAAGCAACTCTATAATTATGTAGGTCTGGTAGCTCCCACCAATATGTCCGTACTGATCAACGGTTCCAGCGGAACGGGAAAAGAGTATGTGGCGCACCGCATCCATCAACTGAGCAAACGGAATGACAAGCCGTTTATCGCGGTAGACTGTGGTTCGATCCCCAAAGAATTAGCTGCATCCGAGTTTTTCGGCCATGTGAAGGGCTCTTTTACAGGAGCACTGACGGACAAGACCGGAGCGTTCGTTGCCGCCAATGGAGGCACTATCTTCCTGGATGAAATAGGAAATCTCAGTTACGAGGTACAGATACAACTTCTCCGTGCCTTGCAAGAGAGAAAGATTCGTCCGGTCGGTTCCACGCAAGAGGTATCGGTTGATATCCGTCTGGTATCCGCCACCAACGAGAATCTGGAACAGGCTATCGAGAAAGGTACTTTCCGTGAAGACCTTTTCCATCGCATCAATGAATTTACCTTGCGGATGCCCGACCTGAAAGAACGGAAAGAAGATATCCTGTTATTTGCCAACTTCTTCCTCGATCAGGCAAACAAGGAACTGGACAAGCATCTGATCGGTTTTGACTCGAAAGCCTCACAAGCCTTACTCAATTATCACTGGCCGGGCAACTTACGCCAAATGAAGAATATCGTAAAAAGAGCGACTTTACTGGCACAAGGAAGTTTCATCACTCTTCTTGAATTAGGGACCGAATTACTGGAAACAAGTACCGTTTGTTCCGCAAGCATGGCGCTACGCAACGAAGAAACAGAGAAAGAACACATTCTGGAGGCATTGCGCCAAACCGGAAATAACAAGAGCAAAGCGGCACAATTACTGAATATCGACCGAAAGACATTATATAATAAGTTGAAACTATATAATATCGACTTGTAGGTTATCAATCAGTACTACCCATATATTTAGAAGGAGATACGCCGAACTGCTCCATGAAGTGCTTGCGCAAAGTACGGGTATCGGAATAACCAACCATTTCCGAAATTTCCTGAATAGAATAGCGATTCTCCAGAATCAATGTCGCCGCCTTGCTTATACGTATACTGCGAATCATATCTATAACAGACAAATCACTGCGCTGTTTCACCTTCCGGTACAAGGTAGGCTGACTCATATTCAGTTGCTCCGCCAACATTTTTACATTAAAGTCCGCATTGGAAAGGTTAGCTTCTATGATATGAATCAGTTGTTGCAAGAAGGCATCTTCTTTCTCCCCCTCTTCCGATTCCTGTTTCAGCATCAGGGCTTTCGTATAAATCCGCTTCAATCGCTCACGCTGCAAAATCAGGTTATCCACTTTGGTCTTTAATATCTCCGGATTAAAGGGTTTCATCATATAATCATCCGCTCCGCTATTACAGCCTTGCAGGATGTCAGCATCTTCTGCTCTGGCAGTCAGTATCAAGATAGGAATATGCGCGGTTTCCTGCTGCATACGAATTTCCCTGCAACAAGTAAAGCCGTCCTTTACGGGCATCATTACATCCGAGATAATAAGATCGGGCAACTGTTCTTTGGCTATCCGCACCCCTTCCTCACCATTGCAAGCTTCACTGACGGCATATCTGGAAATGAATAAGCTCCGGATATATTCGCGGACATCTTCATTATCTTCGATGATCAGCAGACTCTTTTTAGCCGCTGTTTCCTGTATTTTGTTTTCCGGTATTGGAAGAAACGGTTCCGGTTTCAGCTCTTCATTTTGCTTTGTTTTTCCCTGATGGCTGTCAATAAGTTCATAAGAATCTTTTGCAAAATGCTCTTTGCCTTCGGGAATATAAAGGGCAAAGATACTTCCTTCGTCCGGCACACTCTTCAGCGTTACCAATCCATGATGCAAGTCCATCGTGTTCTTCACAATATGCAATCCTATTCCTGCCTTCGTTGACATCTCAGGTACATTATCTCCCGTTACGAACGATTCAAAAGCATGTTTCTGCAACCATTCCGGAATCCCTGCACCTGTATCCGAAACGGTGATCCGGCAATAACCCTGCCCACTTTTCATCAGATGAGAGACAGAAAGCAGGACACGACCTCCCGATGGGGTATACTTAAACGCATTTGAAAGAAGGTTTTGCACGGCCGAAGCGATCTTTCCCTCATCTACCCAATACAGGAACTTCCCTTCGGGCAAATCAATATCAAATTGCAAACCTTTGATTTCAGCCATCTGCCGGAACGGTTCCGACACATTGCAGACCAGCTGCACCAGATCAGTCTCGGATAACTGGAGTCTGACCATCCCGGCCTCTATCTTTTGTACATAAAGCAACTGATCGACCAAGGTGTGCAGTGAGGCCGCATTCTTATACATGACCTGCAATTTCTTATAAAAGTCATCCAATGGATTGCACTGTTTCATCAATTCCTGTAACGGGGCAAGGATTAAAGTCAGCGGAGTACGCAGTTCGTGGGCAACGCCCGTAAAGAAGTTCTCGCGTTCCACACGTATCTGACGTTCTTTCTCACGCTCCATACTGACCGTCAACAGTTCATGTTTCATCTGCATTTCGTGTTCCATCCGTTTCTGCCGTAGTCTGATCAACCGTACTCCATAAGCCACTCCGCCCAGCAATAACAGGGAAACGAAAAGCCGGAAAGCAAAAGTCTGACTCCAATGAGGAAGAATGACGATATTCAGCGAAGTCACCGCCCCTGTCTGACCGTTCGGATGTATATTCTTCACTTCAAATACATACTCACCGGCTGGGAGATTGGTATACGAGGCTTTCTCTCCCTCATCAGAAATCAGCCAATTCCCCTGATAAGGCAAAAGCCGGTAATTATATTTTTGTTGTTCGTCCGAGTAGGACAGGTTGTTGAAAGTCAAGGAGAAATCTTTGTTATCATTATCCAGTACAATGTGATCCGTAAAAGAGATGACCCGATTGAGGATGATCTGATTATTAATCTTTTCTCCGGTCCCGACAGGATGGTTATCCACTTCCAAACCGGTTATCAACACCCGTCCGTTGGTCGGATAGGCATTTATATCCTCCGGATTGAAATAAGTCAGGCTCTGATTATTTCCGAAGAACAAAGTCTTGTCACTGAATACGGCAGAACGGTTACTACCTGCTATGTAGTAATTGTAAAAGAGATGCTGCCGACGACCATACCGCGATATGCCGGAGTTGCTTCCCAGCCAGATATGCCCTTCGCTGTCTTCCGCTATGCAGCCGATGAAGTTACTGCACAGTCCGTCATTTGTGGTATAACGGGCACTGATTCTGTTTTGTTGTGGAGACAGGATGGCAAAGCCATCCGTATAACCTATATATAAATTCCCATCCGAAGATGCCAGCAACGAACGTACCGAACGATATTCCATGTTCATCTTCTGCTCATATCCATTTTCTACGGAGATACCTCCGGAGGCGGATTCAACCACTCTGCAAACTCCCATATTGCTGGTCCCCAGCCATATCGTTCCATCTTTTGTCTGAGCAATCGCACGGATGAAAGGTTGTCTTTTCTCATTTAAATAGTGTGTTGCTGATAATTTGACGCATATACCTGTCTGACGGTTATACAATAAAAGCCCGTCTCCCGTACCTACATAGAGCCTGTTCTTATCATCCATATACAAAGCCCACACCGAAGCCCTGTTGACAACACCGTCCACCAACAGCGAATGGGTCACGAAACGACCGGTCCGGACATGATAAACAGTCAACGTACCGTTTATATTTCCAAACCACAGATTGCCGTCTACATCTTTCAAGGCACACAACATCGTTTCTTCCGATTTCCCGCTGCCTGTATCGACTTTAGAGAAACTAAGTTTTTTCCCTTGTGCGTACGGTATGTCACTTCGCATGATTCCTTTGTGATAGGTCGCCAACCATACCCGATGACTATCATCCATGAGGATGCCGCATATTTCGTTATGCCTGTCCTGATAGTAACGGTCATAAAACTGTGACCTCAAATCAGAATACATCACTCCTCCACCGTTAGTACCAATCCAAAGAAGCCCATTAGGATCGTAACAGGCAGAAATCATACGTGTTTCGAGGTTTCGGTAAATCTGTGTATGCGTATTGTTATATATCTCCGACGTCAGTTCTTCCGGCTGCTTTTCATCCGGCATCAACAGTGTATAGCCACCCCATGTCACTGCCAGATAGCGGTTATTGCCGATAAATATAGTCTGATAAACATCTGTATGAGAAAGGAGATTCTCTTTTCCTGTCCCGCCGTACGAAATCCGGTCCATATGCCCCGACTTCGTGTGATAACGGACAATGCCTTTGCCGATGGTAGAAACCCAGACAACTCCGTCTCTGTTCAAGATGGAAGTGACTTGTAATGGTTTTCCGTCTGTCAGCGGTATCTTCTGATACGCCTCCGGAGTATCCGGATGAAACAAGATCAGATTACCCCGGTTAGTTGTCAGCCATATTCCGTTCCCGGCTTTTTCATGATAGCACAGAGAAGAAAAGACTTCTCCTTTTTCTTCCAATAACTGAAAGGTCTTTTGTATGCGTACCCGAACAGCCGTTTTTTCTTCTTCCTTGCCTTGCCGTGTCTCCCATTGACAGAGTATCAGTCTGTTTCCCGATATTCCCCAAAAAGAAGAATTGTCGGCGGGCAGGACATTAAATACACCTATGGCAGTATCTGATTCAGTATGTATCGGAAAAAAAGTTTCCTGCTTCCGGTTGAAATAATAGAGGTATCCATCGGATACAATTCCTAAAAAGTCATCTGACAATCGCACAATGGCAGCAATCGAAACATATGTATTCGCAGGCTTGAAGTTCTGAATTGTTTTGCCGTCATAACGGCTTAATCCGTTATCCGTCCCAAACCACATAAATCCGTCTTCATCCTTATAGATGCAAGGAATCGTGTTATCCGCCAATCCGTCCCTCATTGTCAGCAACCGAATATCTTTATCTAAAAAAGCATAGACAGGATGCAGCGGGCAACAACTCAGAATCAGGATAATCAGGATTAGATTTAAGTGCTTCATTCTATTAGACAATTTATGGCAAATAAACGAAATTAAGTCAGAACATACAAAAAAACGAATAAAGAAATGGACTTATGAATTAAACATGTATGTTGAATGAAAGAAACAGGCATATTCGGAACCACATTGTTTGCGTACATTTGCAGCCATATAACAACCTGATGTACACCTTTTAAATAATATACAATGACCTTAGTTTATCTTAACCAGTCAGACACAAAGGAGATATTTTTATGATAATACGCATACCAAAGACTACATATTATCATAAATGGTTCATCGGAGCTACACTCGTCGTTCCGGTTCTTCCGCTTACCGCCCAGACGTCTCCGAATCTTGTATTCATCATGGCAGACCAGTATCGGGGGGACGCACTAGGTTGTTTGGGCAAAGAACCTGTAAAGACTCCTTGCCTGGATCATCTGGCTTCCGAAGGAGTCTTATTCACTAATGCAGTCAGCAGTTATCCTGTTTCATCACCCGCCCGTGCCATGCTGATGACGGGCATGTACCCCCTGCATAATAAAGTAACAGGCAACTGCAATTCACAAACAGCGCCTTACGGAGTGGAGCTTCCACAGGAGGCCCGCTGTTGGAGTGATGTACTAAAAGACATGAACTACCGTACGGGATACATAGGAAAATGGCATCTGGATTCTCCTTACAAGCCTTATGTAGACACTTACAATAATCGTGGCAAAGTAGCGTGGAACGAATGGTGTCCGCCCGAACGCCGCCACGGATTTGAATACTGGACAGCCTACGGGACATACGATTATCATCTGAAACCGATGTACTGGGACACGACTGCTCCACGTGACAGTTTCTACTACGTCAACCAATGGGGCCCTGCATACGAAGCGGACAAAGCCATCGAATACATTCAGACACAAAAAGAGAATAAACAACCTTTCGCACTGGTCGTATCGATGAATCCCCCGCATACCGGTTACGAACTGGTTCCCGACAAATACAAAGCCCTATATAAGGATATAGATGTGGAAGCCCTCTGTGCCCACCGCCCGGACATACCCGCCAAAGGAACCGAAATGGGAAACTATTTCAGAAATAACATACGCAATTATTACGCCTGTATCACAGGGGTAGACGAGCAGGTAGGACGTATCATCGAAACCCTCAAAAGCAACGGACTGTTTGAGAATACCATCATTGTATTTACTTCCGATCATGGCATCTGCATGGGAGCTCACAACAATGCCGGAAAGGATATCTTCTACGAAGAATCCATGCGCATCCCCATGATTATCTCATGGCCGGCAAAGATAAAGCCACGCAAAGACGACCATTTGATGATCGCTTTCGCCGACTTATATCCTTCTCTCCTTTCCCTGATGGGATTCCGGAAGGAAATACCCGAAACGGTACAGACTTTCGACTTATCCCGCCATATTCTGGGCAAGAGTAAAAAAGAAGTGGTACAACCTTATTATTATGTACAGTTTGACAATCATGCCACCGGATACCGCGGGCTACGTACGTCAACCCATACATTCGCAGTCCACGCAACCAATGGAAAAATAGACGAAACAGTTCTTTTCGACCGAACCAAAGACCCCTATCAAATGGATAATATTGCCGGACAATCCCCCCGTCTGGTCCGGCAATTCAACAAACAACTCAAGGCATGGCTACTCCATACCAACGATTCATTTGCCCATTATCTTGAAACCGTAACTAAATAAACACCATGAAGAAACTTTGCTATCTCTCTCTTTTTATCTTATACTCAGTTTGCAGCTTCGCACAGCAACAGGCTATCCCTGTCCCCAAGCCTCATCAACTCAAATGGCATGAGGCTGAAATAGGAGCTGTCTTCCATTATGACCTGCACGTGTTTGACGGCATCCGCTACGGACAAGGCAACAACCGTATCAATCCCATCGAAGATTACAACATCTTCAACCCGACCGAACTGAACACTGACCAATGGGTACAAGCCGCCAAAGCTGCCGGATGCAAATTTGCCGTACTGACTGCTACCCACGAAACAGGTTTCGGACTCTGGCAAAGCGACGTCAACCCTTATTGCCTGAAAGCCGTGAAATGGAGAGACGGGAAAGGAGACATTGTCCGTGACTTCGTCAACTCCTGCCGCAAATATGGTCTGCAACCGGGTATCTATATCGGTATCCGATGGAACTCCCTGCTGGGCATCCATAACTTCAAGGCCGAAGGAGAAGGAGCGTTCGCCCGCAACCGCCAGGCATGGTACAAGCGCCTGTGCGAGAAAATGGTGACAGAACTCTGCACCCGCTACGGAGATTTATATATGATATGGTTTGACGGCGGAGCCGATGATCCCCGTGCCGATGGCCCCGACGTGGAACCGATTGTCAACAAGTATCAGCCAAACTGCCTTTTCTATCATAACATCGACCGTGCCGACTTCCGTTGGGGAGGTTCGGAGACAGGTACAGTGGAATATCCCTGCTGGTCTACCTTTCCCGTCCCCTGCTCACACCATAAACGCATTGAAAGCAATATTGACCAGCTCGAACTGTTAAAACACGGCGATAAGAACGGTAAATACTGGGTACCGGCAATGGCGGACACTCCGCTACGGGGAGCAAACGGCCGCCACGAATGGTTCTGGGAACCGGATGACGAGAACAACATCTATCCGCTAAACACGCTGATAGATAAATATGAAAAGTCAGTAGGAAGAAACGCCACCCTCATTCTCGGATTAACTCCTGACCCGACCGGATTAATCCCCGCCGGAGACGCACAGCGCCTGAAAGAAATGGGAGATGAAATCAATCGGCGGTTCTCCTCCCCGATAGCCCGCATTTCGGGACAAAAGAAAAGCCTGACACTGAAACTCGGAAAGGAGCAGCCTGTCAATTACTGCATCATCCAGGAAAACATCAAAAACGGAGAACGCATCCGGCAATATCAGATAGAAGCCAAAGTGAACGGTAAATGGCAAACAGTCTGCAAAGGAGAATCTGTAGGGCACAAACGGATCGAAAAGTTTGAACCGGTAGAAGCCACAGCATTAAGGCTGACCGTATCCGAATCCGTCGCACTGCCGGATATTATCAACTTCAGCGCCTATTCCGTAAAATAACACAAGAGGCATGAGAAGAATGATCCACATCTGTTTATGGCTATTGACGGGCATCTTTGCGGAAGCATCGCTGTCTGCACAGAACCCGTTTATCTACCATAAAGGGAAGACATACAAAGATGTTGCAGCTTATCGGATGGAAGAAATCATCGACCTGAACACGCATACTCCATCCACCCCCATCTTATGCGAACAACAAGTGCCGGAACACCAAAGCACTCTTTCGTATAAAGTTGCACTTCCTTTGTATGTTCGTGGCATATTCTTCAGCCGTGATTCCCGCCCCGGCGACTATCAATGGCCGAATAACACCAATCGGTTGCTCCCCTGGATGTTCAACCGTCTCGAAGACCTCACACGGAGCGATTATGCAGGCATTCCTTCCAATGCCCTGCCGTCCGCATCGGGCGATGCACTGCTCCTCGAACTCGCAGACGGAGAATATCTGTTCGCCAAAGCCATTGCGGGCAGCAACAGCCTAAGCTGGTTTCAGGTTAATCAGGACGGCACGCTCACGTTGTATGTCTCCACACTAGGAGAAGATGCACTGACCGGCCGACTCCCCCTCCTGATTTTCCGGAAATCTTCATCCGTCTACCATGTATTCAGTGACGCCTACGATTCATTAATCGCAAAGAAAGCCGTATCTGCCCTCCGCAAAAGAGCGGACAAAGAGTATTTCAATGCCTTTGACTATCTGGGATGGTGTACTTGGGAACATTATCATTATGACATTGATGAAACGAAAATACTGAACGATATCAATGCCATCGAAGCATCCGGCATACCGGTACGTTATGTCTTAATTGACGACGGACACATAGCGAACAAGAACCGGCAACTGACCAGTCTCGTCCCCGACAAAAAACGTTTTCCGAACGGATGGAGCCGCATCATGAAGCGCAGACAAGCAGATAAAATCCGATGGATAGGCCTTTGGTACAGCCTTTCCGGCTATTGGATGGGAATCTCTGCCGAGAATGACTTTCCGCCGGAAATCCGGCAAGTTCTACACTCATATAATGGCAGTTTACTGCCCGGCACCAGTACAGAAAAGATAGAAACATGGTACGAATATTATGTCCGTACCATGAAGGAGTATGGATTTGACTTCTTGAAGATAGACAATCAATCCTTCACCCTCCCGCTCTATATGGGCGGAACGCAGGTTATCCGACAGGCTAAGGACTGCAACCTTGCTCTGGAACATCAGACACATCGGATGCAAATGGGACTGATGAACTGCATGGCACAAAATGTGCTGAACATTGACCATACCTTGTACAGTAGCGTAACCCGTGCCAGCATCGACTATAAGAAATATGACGAGAATATGGCTAAATCACATCTGTTCCAGTCATATACCAATACACTCATACTGGGGCAGACCGTCTGGCCCGACCACGATATGTTTCATTCCTGCGATACCGTTTGCGGCAGTCTGATGGCACGTTCGAAAGCGATCTCCGGCGGACCTGTTTACCTGTCCGACTCTCCAAGCGAATTTATTGCCGATAATATCCGCCCTCTGATTGATGAAACCGGAAAGATATTCCGTCCGGCAGCTCCCGCCGTCCCGACTCCAGAATCCATACTGACCAATCCCCTGCAAAGCGGTAAAGCCTACCGCGTATATGCCCCTACAGGAGACGAAGCGCTCTCAGTCATTTGCTACAATCTGAACACTTCTCCCGCTTATCGGGAAGTAGAAAGTTTCGTCAAACAGGAAGATTACCTGTTACGGGAAAGCACCGGTAAATCCGCAGATTCTTCTTGCGACAGCATTCTCGCATTCAACTGGGAAAAACAGAGCGCCGAAGTATTGAACGCATCTGAAAGAAAAATAAAGTTATCCGGATTTACAGATAGTCTGTTCCATCTTTGCCCCATCCGTAAAGGCTGGGCAGTCATCGGCATACAAGAAAAATACCTGTCGCCTGCCACCGTGCAGATACTCAAACGTACTACCGATAAGCTGATATTGGATGTCCACTGCACCGGTACATTAAGAATATGGGCAGACTCCCACGGGAACCAGGAATTACGGAGCATACCGATCAAAAAGGCCGGCAGAATTGAAATAAAGAAATAACACTAAATAATTAATCCATGAACAAAAAACTACTTTTCCCCCTCGCACTCGTGCCACTGGCTGCCACCAGCCTGCAAGCACAGAAGTCCGCCCAGACACAACGCGTGGACAAACGCCCCAACATCATCCTTTTCATGGTAGACGACATGGGATGGCAAGACACTTCACTCCCCTTCTGGACACAAAAGACAGACTACAATCAGTTGTACGAAACACCCAACATGGAACGGCTTGCCAAACAAGGCATGATGTTCACACAAGCGTATGCCAGCAGTATCAGTTCCCCCACCCGATGCAGCCTCATCACCGGAACGAACGCTGCACGCCACCGCGTAACCAACTGGACGCTGCAAAAGAACACAAAGACAGACCGCAAGGATAAAGTGCTGGATGTGCCGGACTGGAACTACAACGGAGTAAGCCAAGTGCCCGGCACCAACAACACATTCGTAGGAACTTCCTTCGTACAACTACTGAAAGACAGCGGCTATCATACGATTCATTGCGGAAAAGCACATTTCGGTGCCATAGACACTCCGGGAGAAGACCCGCACCACTGGGGCTTCGAAGTAAACATAGCCGGACACGCTGCCGGAGGACTCGCCAGCTATCTGGGAGAAGAGAATTACGGTCACAACAAAGATGGAAAACCGATATCGCTCATGGCTGTTCCCGGACTTGAAAAGTACTGGGGTACGGAGACCTTCGTCACCGAAGCATTAACTCTGGAAGCTATCAAAGCTCTGAACAAAGCCAAGAAGTACAACCAACCTTTCTACCTGTATATGTCCCAATACGCCATCCACGTCCCCTTGGACAAGGACAAACGTTTCTACGACAAATACAAGAAAAAAGGTATGACCGACCATGAAGCTGCATACGCCACACTGATCGAAGGCATGGACAAGAGTCTGGGCGATCTGATGGACTGGCTGGAAAAAAGCGGAGAAGCCGACAATACCATTATCATTTTCATGAGCGACAACGGAGGACTTGCCGCCGAATCGTATTGGCGTGACGGCAAACTGCACACCCAGAATCATCCTCTCAACAGTGGTAAAGGCTCCACCTATGAAGGCGGCATCCGTGAACCGATGATCGTCAGCTGGCCCGGTGTCGTAGCCCCTGGCAGCAAATGCAATGACTATCTGCTGATAGAAGACTTCTATCCTACTATACTCGAAATGGCGGGTATCAAAAAATACAAGACAGTTCAGCCTATCGACGGCATCAGCTTCATACCTTTACTGAAACAGACCGGAAATCCTTCCAAAGGACGCAGCCTCTTCTGGAATATGCCCAACAACTGGGGAAACGACGGTCCGGGAATCAACTTTAACTGTGCCGTACGCAACGGTGACTGGAAATTAATCTATTACTATGGTACAGGTAAAAAAGAACTATTCAATATCCCCGATGATATAGGCGAAAGTAATGATCTCAGCGCACAACATCCGGATATTGTGAAACGGCTTTCTAAAGAATTAGGAACCTATTTGAGAAAAGTTGATGCCCAACGTCCTACAGTCAAAGCTACGGGTAAACCTTGTCTTTGGCCGGACGAAATTGAGTAATCATTCACCAGTTTAGTCAGCTCCAAACAAGTAACATGATATTCCAGCTAAACAGACGAAAAACTATGCATTTTACGAATACATAGTTTCTAAGGCTACTCAAATACTGGTATAAAGCAGAAAGCCTACAACTATTATTATATTAATACACAGCCAAATACAGTTTACTATATTCTCAAAGTATTCTCATGCCTTTGAGAAAAAATTCTCACCACGATGAGAAAAAA
>OIWO01001243.1_pt1 | contig 22057 bp, 20 predicted proteins | sample 1587641 | NCBI WGS metagenome assembly OIWO01 (sample SAMEA3888924, study PRJEB22519) | human gut metagenome | biome: human gut; feature: human-associated habitat; material: faeces | place: Denmark | collected 2010
ATCTGTCAACAATATTCAGTTCTCAAAGTTCGTCTCGCTGTCTCAGTGACAGCTTGTTTATTTTATCAGGAATCATTGTTTCTGTCAACAACTTTTTTATTTTCTTTCGAAAACATCTGGTTGTTGAAGCTGATTTCTGACTGCATTCTCTCTCGAGAACGCTTAATTATAATACCATACTTATATCGATCCTTCAAATTCCATATTATCGTTTATATTTTTCTTATTTACGGTTATTTACGTATATTTTACTTTCATATGTATTTTTTACATTCTTTTACTCTTTGTTTCATTTCAACTCGTTCTATTTTTTAAAGAGCGTTTAATTGTTCGGCCTGTCACGGACAATTAAACGCTCTTTTATTTTATTTATTCCATCATTTGATTCGATTCAGTTTGGCTGCCAATTCTTCTGCCGTAGGATCATCCCCGGTACTGGTCATAATAGGCTGTTCTCCCATCATCACTGTATCTCCATTGGCATAAGCTTCCGGGGCCGTCTTGTTGTTGTGGTACACGGCGGCCAGATTCCCCATGACGAAGTAGGACCGTTCCTTGCTGGACATGGAGCCGGTGGCGCTGGGGGTGATGAATTCTTTCTTGTTCACATACACCACGCCGTCTTTGTTATCCACATGTTTGTTGCTCCAGGCGTTGAGTTTTTTCACGTAGTTCTCCCGCCGTTCGGTACAGGTGGGATGGTCGCTCCAATGGACGTTCATATTCCCATATTTTTCCAGGAACCGCTGCCATACGGCTGCCGTGGCGCCCGGATTGTAATTGGTGTGGGTGATATAGTCAAAAGCCAGATTGTCCGCTTCCCATTCCATGGGTTTGGACAAATGGACGTTCCGGGTATAGGTATACAGCTGTCCAATGGCTCCGCTGGCTATACCTCCGGTGGCTGCATTGGCCATCTCTGCCAGTACCGCTGCATTCAGGGATTTTTTCACGCCCTGGATGGGATGGTCTTTCTGGCCATGGCCCAGTTCATGGCCAATCACCACTGCGATTTCATCATCGGTGGGGAACAGATTGAAGATCCCCTTGTATACATTCACATTGTGTCCGATGGTGCAGTACGCGTTGGCATCATCATGGGGGCTGATGAAATAATGATAGGGTTTCTTGTATACCGTAGGATCCACGGCCCCGATTCCCGCGGTTACGTTGGCCATAATGGTATCCAGACGGCTGTTCAGATACTCATTGTCCACCACCCCTTCTTCTTCCTTCATATGTTCGAACCATTCCTGCCGGCCTTTGTCGGTGTTGTTGTACGTCTTGTAGACCCCCATGACCTTGTCCCGGTACATAGTCCCGGCAATGGCGGTTCCCAGCACATCCACCAGCACGCCGCCGGCTTCCGCCTGAGAAGCCGGTACGGCTCCAAATGCAGTCCCCAGCCCCACCAGTCCTGCCAGGGCACACCCCATCAGTTCCTTCTTCCACAGTTTCATCTTTATCCTCTCCTTCTTCCTTGTTCTGACCGGAATTCCCTTCTTCTGTTATTGTAAACCAAAACAGACAGCCAGGCCACTTTTGCCCGCTGTCTGCTCCGGCTGCCGAAAAGAACGTATCCTTCGTTACACTCCCAGCCCCATATTCAGATCGATGATCCCCACTGCATAGGGGGCAATTTCGTATTGTCCAAAGACAAAATGGACATGGCCCTTTTCGTCCAGATAATAGTTTTCCGGCAGTTTTTCCAGGCCCTTAAAATCCTGGAAGAAATAATGACCTTTCCCATATTCCGTATTCCAGAGGGCTTCATTGATTTTCTTCAGGGTAAACTGATCCCGCAGATCCTGACGGATGACTTTCTGCCAGGGTACCCGTTCCCCGGTGGTCAGATCAAAGGTCTTCCCCAGTTCCCAGCTGGTGGGATGGGCCGCCCGTTCCACATAGTCATAGCCATACGTCTGGAAGGACAGATACCGGTTTCCATGGTAACTTACCTGGAAATCCACCCGGGAAGTCAGTTTTTCTTCCATGGTATTGGCCTTGTTGTAGTTTTCCCGGGACAGATTGGCCTGCTTTGCAAAATACCGGGAAATCTTCCTGGATGCCTGGGGATTTCCCATGACTCTTACCTGGGGATAATGGATCAGCAGGTCTTTTTCCCCCAGGATCCCGCTCCGGATCACCACTCCGTTCCGGGCATACACAGCCTGTCCGGGCACATGGCTCTGGAGCTCCTGTTCGATTACATGGTGGGCGGCTTCCGAGGCGGTGGCCGGCTGCGCCTGGGCAGCCCCCGCTCCCATCAGCATCCACAATCCTGCCAGCAGGGTGCTGCAGGCAAGGGTACAGATTTTCTTCTGGACCATAGCACATCTTCCTTTCCCTTTTCTCCATCGTCTGTATTATACAAAGAGTCCTTTTCCGGTGCAAGACGGGATTCTTCCGCCTCTACTCCGTAAGGGAATACACCACGGTGACGCTTTTCCGGGAAGGCACAGGATGTCCGGCTGCATCCAGGGCCGGGGAAAATGTCCACTGCCGGGCACTTTTCAAAGCGGCCCGGTCCAGACGGTCATAGCCGGTGCTGCTTTCCAGCCAGGCGGACAGCACCTCTCCTCCGGCACTGATTTCAACCCCCACCTGGGCCGTCCCTTCTTCTCCCGAAGCCCGGGCGGCCTGGGGATAGATTTTGCTGTAGCTTTCCAGACTGGCATCACGGCTCCGGTCCTCCAGGCTTTCCCCGCCGCCCTGGGATGCTCCGGATCCATCCCCTGCACCAGGACCGCCGGAACCGTTCCCCTGTCCGTTTCCTGCCAGGTTCCCGCTTCCCCCAGTTTCTCCGGATCCGCCAGAAGAAGGACTGACCCCAGCCTGCTCTCCCCCCGATTCCTGCGCGCCGTTCCTTTCCGGGCGCTCCACTTCACCCCGGTCATTGACCCGGCTGGGGGCTTCCATCAGCTGTTCCAACAGCCTGTCCTGTTCTCCGGTCCCGGCATGGGCCGTCCCGTTTCCCTGCTGTGCTGCGGAATCCTTTCCTTTTCCCGGGGTTCCGGCATTTCCCCTGCCTCTGTCCGGCCCCGCCAGATGGACCCGGATGGATTCCTGCGGCGTTTCCGGCAGGGACCGATGGGCATAAAGCAGGGCCCCTCCCAAGGACAGGATCAGCAGATGGGCCAGCAGGGACAGGCTGAAATACCGGTTCCATTCCGGCTTAGCCATGGGCTTCACCTGTGGAAACGGAAAGGGAAAATTCTTCCAGTCCCGCCCGTTTCAGTTCCCCCATGATTCCCATGACCCGGCCATAGCTGACTTCCTTGTCCGCCCGCAGGTTTATGGTCTGATGGGGGTTTTCCCTGGCCGCCGCAGCCGCTTCCCGGACCAGTTCCTCCACAGTCACCGGATGATCCTGGTACCAGATAGTCCCGTCCCTGGACAGGGTCACTTCCACCTGGGCTTTCTGCTGCAGCTGTCCCCGTCCTGCCGGCAGTTCCACCGGTACACCCTTCTGCTGGGTCATGTACATGGTACAGACGATGAAAAAAATCAGCAGCAGGAACACCATATCGATCATGGGTGAAATCTGGATGGAGGGATGTTTCTCTCCCCCTGACCGATGGAGATGGATCATACTCTCTTCCCTCCCTCACGGGGCATATCCCCGGCGTTTTCCATAAAGGCATTGTCCATCTGTTCCACTTCTTCCAGCACCGTATTCACCCGTTGGGAAAAATAGGTGTGGAAGCAGATGGTCCCAATGGCGATCAGCAGGCCGAACACAGTGGTGATCATGGCTTCCGCCACCCCGGCTGTAACCCCCAGGGGATTGTCCCACCGGTCCCCCAGGGCCTGGAAAGAGGACATCATGCCGGTAATGGTGCCCAGGAGTCCCAGGATGGGTGCCAGGGTAACGATGACGGACAGGTAATTCAGCCCTTTGTCAAAACGGCTTACCAGCTGCTGGCTTTCTCCCAGGATATAACTTTCCTTCTCCCGGGCCTCCGGCGGAGCCGTCAGCAGCCGGATTCCCAGTTCCGCCTGGGCACCCCGGGTCCGGCGGCTCATTGCCAGCAGGTCCTGCCATTGTTTCTGCCGCACCATCCGGCAGAAGGTGCGGGGATAGTCCCTGCCGGAATCTTCCCGCCGGAAAAAAGCCCCCCGTTCCAGGATGAGGGTCAGAGAAACCAGCGAACACAGAAGCAGGGGCCACATCACCACCCCGCCCCGCAGAAAATACATCCATCCATACTCCAGCCATCCAATCATACGCTTATGCCTCCCTATTTTCCAAAATCTGCTCCAGCCATTTTTCTTCCCGGGCTTCCCGGTCCGGATCCCGCCGGACCCGGACCGTCAGTTCCCCCTCCTGTTCCCGCACCAGGAACGGTACCCCATAGGCCGCCTCCAGCCTTTCTTCCGTCAGCACGTCCCGGGGGGACCCCTGGGCCAGCATCCCTCCCTGCCCCAGCAAAACAAGCCGGGTACAGTACCGGGCAGCCTGACCGATATCGTGGAGGGACAGGACCACGCTCCGTCCGGCACGGGCCAGCTGCCGGCTCAGCCCCAGTACCGTATTTTCATAGACCAGATCCAGTTCCGCCGTAGGTTCATCCAACAGGACCACAGGGGTCTGCTGGATCAGGATCCGGGCCAGCAGCACCCGCTGCCGCTGCCCTCCGGACAGTTCCGTGACAGGCCGTGCCGCCATTTTTTCCAGCCCGAACAGTCCGAGACAGGCCCTGGCCTGTGCTTTTTCCCGGCTGCCTTCCTGCTGCTGCCAGCCCAGATAGGGATACCGGCCCATCAGCACAGTGGATTCCGCCGTATAGCCAAAGGGCAGTTCTCTTTCCTGGGGCAGATAGGACACCTGCCGGCTCCATTCCCGCCGGTTCCATTCTCCCAGGGGCCGGTCTCCCAGGGTCAGTGCTCCGGCCTGGAGAGGCAGGATCCCCGCCAAAGTCCTCAGCAGGGTGCTTTTCCCGGCCCCGTTGGGTCCCACAAGGCCGAGGCAGTCTCCCGGTTTCAGGCACAGATCCAGATTCTCCAGGACTGTTTTCCCACCATAGCCCACCTTTCCTTTTGCCATTGTCAGTTCCATATCAGTATCCTTTCAGCAGAGGTTCCCAGTCCAGGGGAAATAGCAGTCTCCCATAGGCTCCGTTGGCCAGGGCCTGGATACCGTAAACCGCCATGGGGGACGCATCATACACATACCGGTCCGGCAGGGCCACCCGGCGGTCATACCCTTTCAGTCCCTGGAGAGCCGGATCGGCAAAGAACTGCTGCTGGAATTTCTCATAGTCCGCTTTTTCCTCCCCATAGGGCAGGGAAATCAGGAAGAAATCCGGATCCGCCTGGAGGATGGCTTCCCGGGTCAGGGGCTGTCCGTTCTGCAGACCGGCCCGGCTCAGCCCGTTGCCCACATGGGCCCGGCGGCACAAGTCGTCATACAGGGATCCGCCGCCTCCATACCGGCTCATGAGCGAAACCAGCATTCCCACCGGTTCCGGCTCCTTCAGCGCGGCCAGGGTCTTTTCCGTCCTTTCCAGCTGGTCATCCATCCGGGCCAGGACTTTTTCCCCCACCGTCTCCCGGTCCAGGGCCCGGGCCATCAGCCGAACATTTTCCCGGATTTCTTCCAGGGTCACCGGACCCCGGCACACCACCACCGGGATTCCCAGTTCCTCCACTTTCTGGATCAGCCCCGGATCGGACCAGGTGGAAGCAAGAAACAGGTCCGGTTTGGTCCCTGCCACCGTTTCCGGAGTCACCTCCCGGAGAACCGGCTCCACGGACCGGGTTTCTTCTGCAATGAAGGAAATCCCCGACTCCCGGTCCAGGTAACAGGCGCCGGCCAGATGATCCGCCGGCACCAGGGTCAGCAGGGTCTCATCCAGATGGAGGGAGTCGGTAAGGATTTTCCGGGGCGGACGGAGCAGATGCACGGTCTTTCCCCGCACATCGGTCACCGTATAGCCCCCCTGTTCCGGTGCGGCCGGTCCGCATCCGGCAGACAGCAGCAGGAACAGGATCCCCAGGATCCGCAGCAGTTTCATTCTCTTCCTCCTTTTTACCCAAAGAAAGGGGCTGTTTCTCCAACAGCCCCTGTTTTATCCGAAAAAGTGGATCCGTGCCCGGGCGCCTCCCGGCGCCACATAGTACAGATTTCCCATCTGCAGTTTCCCGTCCACCAGCTCGAACTGAGGCGCCACAATGTCGCCGCCGTCCGATTTGATTTCCACATCGCTGAACTTCAGCTGCTTGTACTGGTTGGAAAAAGTCCCCTTGATGGAGTTGAACTTGATGATGGCATAGATGCCCTTGCCGGAATAGAAGGACCCGTAGGTCAGGGTGGACCGGTTGTCCCCATCGCAGAGCATTTTCAGGTCCAGCTGCACCAGGGTCCGGAAATAGGGGATGTTGGTGGCATCTTCACTGTGGAGGTCATGGCCCATGACACTGACCGTATAGGCCTTGGTGTCGATGTTGAAGCCGCCCCGGGCATCACAGTTCCCCTCGAAGATGTCCGCCGTTACATTCTGGGCATCGATGTATCCATCTTCGTATTTGAAATTTCCTTTGACCTCGGTGAACTTCAGACCCGGCAGATTCAGATTGGGCATATACAGTTCTCCCACGATCACCGGTTTCGGCAGCTCTCCCGTTACCGTGGCACTGGCGGTGACCCGTTCCCGGATATTCAGCCCCGTACCCAGAGAGGAGGGATTCAGTTCCTTGATGCCCAGTTTCAGATCATAGGTGGAAACCGGAGGCTTCAGATCCACACTGCCCTGGATGTCCACCCCTTTTCCTTCCAGGGTCCCGCCCAGTTCCCCGGTGGAAAAATCAATGGTGAGCCGGTCATTGCTGTTGTAGCGAAGATCCGCATTCACATCCTGGAAGGTATGGATCCGCTGTCTGTAGCGTGCAGTCATCCGGCAGTGATTCAGTTTCACCCGGGCATCCACGTTTTTCAGCTTGATGTCGAATTTCTTCTTTCCCTTCCGGGCCGCCGGCTGGAGCAGTTCCGCCGCCTGGATGCCCCGGATATGCATATGCTCCGTAAAGGTCAGATCGATTTCCGCCTCGTTCAGCTCCAGTTCCTGGATGGTCCGGGTACTGATTTTCCTCAGGACGATATCCATGGGCTTCACCTGGAAGGATCCGCTGGGGATGAATACCCGGTTGCCGTCATGGCTGCCCTTCCATTCCAGATTTTCAAACCGTACATGGCCCAGAGGGGTGGCCGTCAGCCGTTCCACGGTAATGGTCCCGTCAAAGAAATGCTGCCTGGCCATTTCCCGGTTGAAGATCTGGGCCGCATGGATACTGGCAATGTAGGCCAGCCATGCCAGCACCAGAAAACTGGCCAGGACGCAGAGCAGGATCCATTTGATTTTCCGCCGGTGTTTCTGCAGAAAGGCTTTCATGGTCTTACCGCAGGGCCGCTACCGCTTCCTGCATATCCGCCGCTCCGAACACAAAGGATCCGGCCACCAGCACATCGGCCCCGGCTTCCCGGCAGGCTTTGGCCGTTTCCCCATTGACCCCGCCGTCCACTTCGATCAGGTTCTTCAGGTCCCGCTCCCGGATCATCTGTTTCAGCCGGCGGATCTTGTCCACACTGGTGGGGATGAATTTCTGCCCGCCAAAGCCGGGGTTCACGCTCATGATCAGGATCATGTCCGCATAAGGCAGGATTTCCTCGATCTGGCACAGCGGTGTGGCGGGGTTCAGCGCCACACCGGCCTGGATGCCCTTGCTGTGGATGCTCTGGAGCAGCCGGTGGAGATGGTGGGTGGCTTCCGCATGGACGCAGATCAGGTCGGCCCCGGCTGCGGCAAAGCTGTCCACATAGTTTTCCGGATTTTCCACCATCAGGTGGCAGTCAAAAAACATCTCCGTCCGTTTCCGCAGGGATTTCACCACAGGGGCCCCGAAGGTCAGGTTGGGGACGAACTGGCCGTCCATCACATCGATATGGCACCAGTCAGCTCCCGCATCCTGGATGCGGGCCACTTCTTCCCCCAGACGGGAAAAATCAGAAGACAAAATGGAAGGAGCAATGATGGTCATGATTTTTTACCTCTTTTCTTTGGATCCGCCAGTTCCTGACGGATGGTGCAGTAGGAAGCATAGCGGCTGGGGGCGATTTCTCCCCGTTCCACCGCCGCTTTCACTTCACAGTCCGGTTCATGGGTATGGGTGCAGCCGGTGAACCGGCAGAGACCCTCCTGTTTCCGGATTTCCCGGAACCCGTCCGCCGCCTGGTCCATCTGGAGTTCGGACAGGTCGATGTTCCCGAAACCGGGGGTATCCACAATATATCCTCCGGCAAAGGGCAGCAGTTCTGCAAACCGGGTGGTATGCCGCCCCCGGCCGATCTTGCTGCTTACGTGACCGGTTTTCAGGGTCAGGGACGGATCCAGATGGTTCAGCAGGGTGGATTTCCCGGCCCCGGAAGGGCCGCCAAAAGCCACCGTATGGCCTTTGACCCGCTCCAGGATGGGTTCCAGTCCCAGGCCTTCCCGGGCCTCCACCGGAAGTACCGGATAGCCCAGGGGCTCATAGATGGACCGGAACCGGTCGATGAGTCCCGCCGGCGCCAGGTCCCGTTTGTTCAGGACCAGAGCCGCCGGGATCCCCGCCGCTTCCGCCAGGGCCAGCAGTTTGTCCACCAGCAGGAAACTGGGATCCGGATCCCCGCAGGCAAAGACCGCCATCAGACAATCCAGATTGGCCACCAGAGGGCGCTGGAGCAGGTTCTGCCGGGGAAGCACCTGGCGGATCATCCCTTCCGCCCCCTGGGCTTCCAGTTCCACCCGGTCGCCGGCGGCCATGATGAAGCGTTTCTGCTTCATCCGCCCTTTCACCTTGCAGGTGTACAGGACTCCGTCGTCTCCCGCCACGTAGTAATACCCGTTGTAGGTTTTGATGATTCTCCCTGTTGCCGTACTCACAGAGCCTTATCCTCCGCCAATTCTCCGTTCACATAGATCTGGACGCTGGCCCCGGAGCCTACTGTAACCGTCCGGGTGATCCGGGTACCGGGAGCCACCGAATCGGAGAAGATGGTCCGGGTACTGTTCTCATCGGATACGATGATTTTCACGTTTTTGGCACTGCCGCTGCCGGGAACCGTGTACCCGATGGTCCGGGAACTGCCCCCGCTGCTGCCGGAACTGCTCCGGCTCTTCTTTTCTTCCTTCTTCCCTGCGGACACCACCAGGCTGACGGCTCCGCCCCGGTCGATCACGGACCCGCTGCCCGGATCACTGGACAGTACCGTATCCTTGGCCTTGTCGCTTTCCTGGGCCTGGATGCTGCCGATGGTCAGTCCCACACTGCTCAGCTGGTTCCGGGCTTCTGCCAGGCTCAGGCCGGACAGATCGGGCACCACGGTCTGGTTGCCGCTGATGTTCACCACCAGATCCACACTGGTCCCTTCGCTGACTTTCTGTTTGGGGGCAATGCTCTGAGAGAGCACGCTTCCCTTGGGGGCTCCCGCTTCATACTTCACGGTTACGTTCCCCACTTTCAGCCTGGCCTTTTCCAGCATGGTGGTGGCCTCCGCCAGGGTTTTCTTCTTCAGGTCCGGCACCACCCCGGGTTCCGGTCCCTTGCTGACCACCAGGTGGATCTTCCTTCCTGCCTTGACCCGGCTGTGGGCAGCCGGATTCTGCTTGATGATCACCCCGGGAGTGGCCTTGGGATCATATTCCTCCGTCAGGGTATACCCCAGTTTATCCCTGGTCAGGATGGCTTCCGCCTCCACAATGGTCTTGCCTTTCAGATCCGGCACCGTCACATCCCCGCTGGTATAGCTGAGGATGGCATAGATGATCCCGGACAGCAGTACGATGGCCGCCATGAAGAAGGCCAGGAGTTTCTTTTTCCCGTATTTTTCCAACAGACCGCCCGCAGAATCCTCCCCATCCTTTTGGGGCTTTTCCGTCTGGGCTTCCGGCCGTTTTTCCGCCGCTTCCGCCCTCTGGGGTTTCAGGATCCCGTCCAGCATGTCGCTTTTGCTGATGACCATAGTCTCATCGCTCACCGGATGCTTCCGGGGATTGCTCCAGGCATCCTCGTCCCCTCCCAGATCTCCAAGCAGATGGGTCTGGGCATGCTTCAGGTCCGTGAGGAAATCATCCGCCGTGGCATACCGCAGCCGGGGATTCTTGGCCAGTGCCTTGGTGATGATGTTGTCCAGATAATAGGGAATATCCGGATCATACCGGCGGGCGGAAGGGGTGGAGGATTCCAGATGCATCCGGGCCACTTCCAGCGGTGTATCCCCGTCATAGGGCAGTTTCCCGGTGAGCATCTCGAACAGCACCACCCCCAGGGAATACAGATCCGATTGGGGAGTCACCGGCTGACCGGCCGCCTGTTCCGGTGAAAGATAATAGACCGAACCGATGACATTTTTTTCAGATGCATTGCTGGGCTGGCCAAAGGCCCGGGCGATGCCGAAATCCGTGATCTTGGGCACCCCTTTGGTGTCGATGAGGATGTTCTGGCTCTTCACATCGCAATGGACGATGGAATGGTCATGGGCCTGTTTCAGGGCCGATGCGATGCCGATGGCATACCGGACGGCCGTCTTGTAATCCAGGGCACCGTTTTCCTGGATGACTTCCTTCAGGGAACGGCCCACCACATATTCCATCACAATATAGTAAATCTCATTTTCGTTGCCGCTGTCGTAGATATTGACAATGTTGGGGTGGGACAGACAGGCTGCATTGCAGGCTTCCTGACGGAACCGGGCCACAAACTGTTTGTCCTGGATGAACTGATCCCGGAGGATCTTGATGCCCACATCCCGGTGGAGTACCGTGTCATACCCGTGGAACACCTCAGCCATGCCGCCTCCGCCGATTTTGTCAATGATTTCATAGCGGCCATTGAGCGTTATTCTACCTTCCATTCTGCAGCCTCCAGATCAATGACAATGAATGAAATGTTATCATCGCCGCCGGCGGTCATGGCGCCGTTCATCAGGCCGTCCGCCAGCCGCTCCAGGTTCCGGTCTCCCAGGGTCCGTTCGATTTCCGCTTCGGAAATCATGTTGGTCAGTCCGTCGGAACAGACCAGCAGCTTCTGGGCCCCGTCCAGCAGGATTTCAAAGGTGTCCACCTGCACCTGGGGATCCACCCCGATGGCCCGGGTGATCATGTGCTTCTGGGAAGAAGTTTCCGCTTCCTCCTGGGTCATCTGTTTCTGGCGGACCAGTTCCGCCACATAACTGTGGTCACTGGTCACCTGCCGCAGAACCCCGTCCTGCCACACATAGATCCGGCTGTCCCCTACATGGGCCACAAAGGCGCTGTGGGGACTGGGCAGATAGACCGCTGTCAGGGTAGTCCCCATGCCGGTGAAATTTTCTTTTTCCCGGGAAAGTTCCCAGATTTTTTTATTGATGTTCTGGATGCTCCGTTCCAAAAACGGAAGGATTTCCTTTCTCTGGAGCCCTTTCAGGTCCAGACGGCTCAACTGGTGCACGGCTTCATAACTGGCCACTTCTCCCGCATCTGCTCCGCCCATGCCGTCAGCAATGGCATACAGATCCGGTTCCCGCACCAGGATGCTGTCCTCATTGTTGGGACGCACCATTCCCCGGTTGGTCCGGCTCACTGCGATCATTGATTCTGTGCCTCCTTTAATGCACTGGCCCGCAGCTGGCCGCAGGCCGCATTGATGTCCTTTCCCATTTCTTTCCGGACCGTCACGTTCAGCCGCCGTTTCTTCAGCATCTGGAAGAACCGGTCCACTGCCCGGTCACTGGGCCGTTCGAACCCTTTTTCCGGCACCGGATTGGCGGGGATCAGGTTGATGACACATTCTTTGTGTTCCAGAGCATCGGCCAGGTTCCGGGCATCTTCCGGCCGGTCGTTGATGCCGGCCAGCAGGATGTATTCATACATGACCTGCCGTCCATTGCTCTTTTCGTAGGCATCCGCCGCCTGGATCACTTCCGGGAAGGGATATTTCCGGTTGATGGGCATCAGCCGGTTCCGCAGTTCCTGGGAGGCCCCATGGAGGGAAATGGCCAGATTGATGTTCCGGCCCTGGGCGGTCAGTTCCTGGATGCCCGGCACCACCCCGCAGGTGGAAACCGTCATGTTCCGGTACCCGATGCACTGGCCCCGGTCACTGTGGAGGATATCCAGGGCCTTGAGGACGTTGTCCAGGTTCAGCATGGGTTCCCCGCTGCCCATGACCACGATCCGGCTGACCCGTTCCCCCCCGGGCTGGAGCCCGCTCTGGAAGAAGTACAGCTGGGCCAGGATCTCCGCTGCCGTCAGATTCCGGACAAAACCGTGGAGCCCGCTGGCGCAGAAGGCGCAGTTCATGGCGCAGCCCACCTGGGAAGACAGGCATACGCTGTAGCCGTAGTCATGGTGCATCAGCACCGTTTCCACTGTGGCACCGTCCGTCAGTTCCAGCAGCACCTTGTGGGTCAGCCCGTCCCGGGAACGGTATTCCTTCAGGACCTTCACCTGGGCCGTGGCAATGGTATACCGGTCGGCCAGCTGCTGCCGGGCGTCCTTGCTCAGGTTGCTCATCTGGGAAAAGTCCGTGACAGCCTTTTCATACAGCCAGCGGAAGACCTGTTCGGCCCGGAACTTTTTCATGCCCAGGCCGGCCAGCTCCGTCTGGAGTTCTTCCAGGGTCAGTCCCATGATTTCTTTTTTGCACATGGTATGTCTCACTTTCGTTTTTCAAAAAGACAGAGATAGAATCCATTGATCCCGTCCCGCTGGGGGAGGATCTGGAGTTCTTCCACCGGCTCCCCGGTCAGGGGATGGGGAAAAGCGGCCGGAGCAAACTCCGGATGGTTTTCCAGGAACCACTTCCGCACCCGGGTGTTTTCATCCTGTTCCAGGGTACAGGTGCTGTACAGCAGCCGTCCCCCGGGCATCACATACCGGGCGCCGTTGGCCAGGATCTTTTTCTGCAGGGGCGGGAACTGACTCAGGGACCGTTCTTCCTTGGTCCACCGGGCTTCCGCTCTCCGGTTCAGGACTCCCAGGCCGCTGCAGGGAGCATCCACCAGCACCCGGTGGGCGGTATTTTCCCATTCGGGCACAAAAACAGTGCCATCCTGTTTTTCCGTCCGGATGCAGTGGATTCCCAGCCGCCGGGCATTTTCCCGGACCAGGGCCAGTTTGTGATCGTATAAGTCCAGAGCCAGGATTTCTCCCTGGTCCTGCATTTTCTGGGCCAGATGGGTGGTCTTCCCTCCCGGGGCACTGCACAGATCCAGCACCCGTTCCCCGGGCTGAGGATCCAGCACTGCCGCGTCCAGCATGGAGCTTTCGTCCTGGATGTAGATATCCGGTCCGAAACCTTCCACCAGGTCATCCAGAGAAGGCAGGCTGTCACAAAGCAGTCCGTCCGGAGACCATTGGGACGGCCGGGTCCGGATGCCCTTTTCCGCCAGTTTTTCCTGGAGCCCTTCCCGGGTATCCCGGAGGGTATTGACCCGGAACGAGAAAGCCGGACGGGCATTGTCAAAGGCACAGAGTTTTACCGCCTCTTCCAGTCCATACCGGAATTTCCACCGTCGGACCAGCCATTCCGGATGGTAATATTCCAGGGCGATCCGCTCCAGTTCATGGTCCGGTCCCTGGGGAAATTTCCACTGGTCCCGGGTCCGGTCCAGCTGACGCAATGCTCCGTTCACCAGCTTGCCGGCCCCTTCGTGGACCCACTTCTTGGCCAGCTTGACGCTTTCGTTGCAGGCCGCCGATGCCGGGATCCGGTCCAGGTACAGCAGCTGGTATGCCCCCAGCCGCAGGATCACCAGCACCAGGGGATCCAGTTTCCGCAGCGGCCGGTTCACCACCCTGGACAGATACCAGTCCAGGGTCCCCATGGTCTTGACCGTGCCATAGACCAGTTCCGTAGTCAGTTTCCGGTCAAGGGGGGACAGGGGAGCCCCCCGCAGGCCCTGAGCCAGAGCCAGGTTTGCATAGGCTCCCCTGAGAAAGATTTGTTCCAGTATCAGTAATGCCGCTTCCCGCGGATTCTTGGCAGTTCCCTTCATTGTCCATCCTCTTCCAGAATAAATGACCGTATGGCCTCTTCGATTTTGCCCATATCCGCCCGGGTGTTGAAACAGGGGCCGTTGGGCCGTTCATTGAGTACGCCGATGACCGGCAGCGGGAACACATCCTGGATCCCGCTGGTAAGATCCCGTTCGCAGGCCACCGCCAGGATGGCCTTGGGCCGTGCCTTTTTCACCGCCTGCCGGGCCAGGGTCCCGCCGGTGGCAATGGCCACATGGACCCCGTATTTCTTTGACAGGGCCAGCAGCTGGCCCACCCCGCACCGGCCGCACTGATGACAGTTGGTGATGTCCCGGGTGACTTTATAGGGACAGGTATCCAGCTGGATGCAGTGGGGCGTCAGGATCAGCAGCCGGTTGGCCGGCACCCGCACATGCTGGTTCCGGACCAGATGGTTGCTGACTTCGATAAAGGACTGTTCCACCCGCCGCTTGGAAATGCCCATCAGCTTCCCCAGGAACAGGGACAGTGGATACAGAAAATTGATGATGTGCCAGGCCCAGAAATAAAAGACCCGGATGGTGGGAAACCCCAGGATGGCCAGGACGATGCCCACCACCCCGGAAAACAGGGACAGGATCAGCAGCAGCACTGCCCATCCCACCACCTGGGGCAGCCAGGGATGGATCTGGGAAAGACCCGGTACCAGAAGCTGCCACAGGCCGTAGGCCGCTGCCCCGGCCAAAAGGACAGCCAGGGACGCCAGCGCCATAAAAAGCCGTTTTTTCGGCCGAATTCCCATATTCATGATCTTATTCCAGTCTATCCCCCGGTTTTACATGGCCGCCGTTGACAAAAGAAGCCGCCGGCATCCGTTTTTTCCCTTCCGGCTGACATTCCAGGATTTCCAGGGAACCCTGTCCGCAGGCCACCCGGAATCCCCGGCTGTCCGCCTGGAGCACCGTTCCCGGTGCTCCCTGGCTGCCTTCTCCTGCCAGGATCCGGCTCTTCCAGATCTTCAGCCGCTTTCCGTCCGGCAGCAGGGTAAAGGAACCCGGCCAGGGATCAAAGGCCCGGAACTGGTTGTGGAGGTCTTCCGCTTTTTTGTTCCAGTCAGCCCTTTCCATATCCCGGGTAATCAGAGATGCATAGGTTGCTTCTTCTTCCGGCTGGGGAACCGGCTGTACGGTCCCCGCCACGATCCGGGGAATGGTGTCCAGCAGCAGCCGGGCGCCTTTTTCCTTCAGGATGTCATGGAGTTCTCCCTGGGTCATTTCCGGTCCTACGGGAACCGCCGTCCTGCTGAGCATGGCGCCGGTATCCATGCCCACGTCCATCTGCATGATGGTGACTCCCGCTTCCTTTTCCCCTTTCAGGATGGCGTAATGGATGGGGGCCGCTCCCCGGTACCGGGGCAGCAGGGACGCATGGACATTGATGCACCCGTACCGGGGCAGATCCAGGAGCTCTTTGGGCAGGAACTGGCCAAAAGCAGCCACCACGATCAGATCCGGTTGGATTTTTTCCATTTCTGCCTGGAATTCCGGAGTTTTCACCCGCTGGGGCTGGAGCACCGGAAGATCCTGGGTCAGGGCATATTCCTTCACCGCACTCATCATGACCTTGTGGCCCCGTCCTTTGGGACGGTCCGGCTGAGTCACCACCGCAGCGATTTCACAGTTTCCGGATTCCACCAGTGCCTTCAGACTGGCAGCGGCGAATTCCGGCGTTCCCATAAATACAATTTTCATTCTCGGCCTTCTTTCGGCTTGGCAGACAGGCTGACGGCCTTGTCAATGAACAGGACCCCTTCCAGATGATCGCATTCATGCTGGAGAGCCCGGGCCAGGAGCCCGTCGGCGGTCAGCCGGTAATGATCCCCTTTCCGGTCCTGGAAATGGACGGTGATCCGGGCGGCCCGCTTCACTTCCCCTTCGTAATCAGGGACGCTGAGGCATCCTTCGGAATCCACTGCCTCTCCTTCCGGATCCGTCAGTACCGGATTCACGAATTCCCGGATGCCGGCACCGTCTCCGGCATCGATGACCACCAGCCGTTTGCTGAGGCCGATCTGGGGGGCAGCCAGGCCGCAGCCATTGGCCGCATACATGGTTTCCGCCATATCCTTCAGCAGGCGGGCCAGCTTTTTATCGAAACGGGTAACAGGGACTGCCTTCTCCCGAAGGATCGGGGCCCCGACTTTCACAATGTCATAGATTGCCATATATCATCGACTCCTATCGCAATTTTTACTTTCTATTATACCATAGGACATGGAAAAGGGGGGGTGTGAAAAAAATTCACACCCCCCAGTCGCGGGTCACGGGTCGCGAGCCGCGACTCCAACAAGGGGCTGTTGCCCATGCAACAGCTCCCCCTACACCACACTGATGGGATCCACGTCAAAATACACATTGGGCAGTTCCCGGTATTCTGACTGGCGGAGCCATTCTTTCACCGGTTTCATCCGGGGGCTTTTCAGCAGCACGTTGATCCGGTAGATCTGGTTCACCCGGGCCACAATGGCCGGGAAAGGTCCCAGAATCTCCAGGGGATGCCCGCTTTCCAGCTGCCAGGCCTCCAGGGCGTTCACCAGTTTCTGGGCAGTAGCCAGGGCCTCTTCCTCCTTTTTGTGGAGGACGGTGATCTTCAGCATCCGGGTAAAGGGCGGATAGCCCAGTTCCTTCCGCTGCTCCAGTTCCATTTTGGCGAAGCCTTCATAATCCTGCCGGGCCGCCAGCTGGAGGATGGGATTTTCTGCATCATAGGCCTGGAAGATCACTTCCCCCGGCTTATCCCCCCGGCCGGCCCGGCCGGCTGCCTGGGTCAGCAGGGCAAAGCACCGTTCTCCGCTGCGGAAATCCGGCAGGTTCAGCTGGGAATCCGCACTGAGCACCCCCACCAGGGTCACATTGGGGATATCGTGGCCCTTGGCCACCATCTGGGTCCCCAGCAGCACATTGTACAGTCCGCTGCGGAAGGCCTGGAGGATCTGCTCATGGGCGAATTTTCCGCTGGTGGAATCCTGATCCATGCGCAGGGGCTTCACTCCCGGACACAGCTCCCGGATTTCCCGTTCCGCCTTTTCCGTCCCGGTCCCGAAGAACCGGATCCGGGGACTGCCGCAGTAGGGACATTTGGTGGGCACCGGTTCCGTATAGCCGCAGTAATGGCATTCCATCAGCTGCTCCCGGGCATGGTACACCAGGGAAACCGCACAGTTGGGACAGCTGAGGGATTCCCCGCAGTCCCGGCACAGGACAAAGGTGGAAAAGCCCCGGCGGTTCAAGAGGACAATGGCCTGTTCCCCGTTCTGCACCACATGCTCCAGCCGGGTCCGCAGGGCTTCGGAAAGCACCGTCCGGTTCCCCTGATGGAGCTCTTCCCGCATATCCACAATCGAGACTTTGGGCAGATGGCTGCCGGACCTGGCCCGATGGGTCAGCCGAAGGAGGGTATAGCCCCCCTTTTCTGCCAGATAATACGATTCCAGGTCGGGGGTAGCCGATCCCAGCACCACCGGCACCTTTCGGTAATGGGCCCGGTACTGGGCCACCAGCCGGGCATGATAGCTGGGCCGTTCTTCCTGTTTGTAGGTTCCTTCATGCTCTTCATCGATAAGGATCAGTCCCAGATCCGCAAAGGGGCAGAACACCGCCGACCGCACCCCGATCAGGACCCGGGCCTGGCCGGACCGCATCCGGCTCCACACATCCCCCCGCTCACTGGCGGAAAGACGGCTGTGGGCCACCGCCACTCCGGCTCCGAACCATGCCTTGAACCGTTTGACGATCTGCCCGGTGAGGGCGATTTCCGGCACCAGCACCATCACCTGCTGGCCAGCCTGGAGTGCTCTGGCCGCCAGCCGCAGATAGACTTCCGTCTTGCCGCTGCCGGTGATGCCCTGGAGCAGGAAGGTCCGGGCTTCCCGGTTTTCCCGGGCTGCGTCCACTGCCTGGATGGCCGCCTGCTGTTCCTCCGTCAGTTCCAGGGTTTCTTTCCGGGCTTCCAGGCCCTGATAGCTGTCCCGGAGGACCCGCCGCCTGCCTTCCAGCAGCCACCCCTTCCGGACCAGATTCCGCAGGACGGCGGAGGTGATGCCCCGGGCTTCCAGCTCTCCGGCACTGGCGGTCTTTCCATACGGCAAAAGGTCCAGGGCAGCCTGCTGGCTTTTGCCCCGGACCTCTCCGTTTTCCTGTGCGGCCAGTCCTTCCGGCGTTGCTGTGAAGGTCCGTTCGGTTTTTTCCCGCAGTTTGTATTTCACATCGTAGGAAAGGACCACGGCCTTCCGGGCAATCAGTCCCTTTAGGGCCGTCTCTCCCCCGGGGATCCGACGGATGGCCTTCCGGGGCAGCGGCCCCTTCAGGGTCAGGAAATCATACAGTTCCTGCTCCGGCCGGGACAATCCTTCCGCTTCCGGCACCGGCACGTATTTCCCCACTGCCGCCAGGCTTTTCCGGCCTGGAATGAACAGACGCAGGGCTTCCGCCAGGGTGCACAGGTAATACTGGGACAGCCAGTAGGCCGTGGCCAGCATCTCACTGTCGAACCAGGGTTCCGTCCCCACCACATCCGCAATATCCTTCAGTTCCCGGGACAGATCCGGTTCCCGGTCCTCTTCCACAATAAAGCCTTCCAGCAGCTGCTGGCCGAAAGGCACCACCACCCGCCAGCCCTGGCCCAAGAAATCCAGGGCTTCCGGCACATGATAGGTGAACTGCCGGAAAATGTTTTTGGCAGGCAGATTGATGGCAACCTTGGCGTATTCCATCTTATTCCAGTGCTTTTTTCAGCACTTCCACCTTATCCAGCCGTTCCCAGGGCAGATCCACATCGGTCCGGCCGAAATGGCCATAGGCCGCCGTCTGCCGGTAAATGGGCCGGCGCAGGTTCAGGCTCCGGATGATCCCGGCCGGGGTCAGGGAGAAGTTCTTTTCGATCAGTTCCACGATTTTTTCTTTCGGAATGGCCGCTGTACCAAAGGTGTTCACACTGATGGATACAGGACGGGCTACCCCGATGGCATAGGCCAGCTGGATTTCGCATTTTTTGGCCAGGCCGGCAGCCACCACGTTCTTGGCCACATACCGGGCTGCATAGGCGGCACTCCGGTCCACCTTGGTGGCATCCTTCCCGGAGAAAGCGCCGCCCCCGTGACGGGCCATGCCCCCGTAGGTGTCCACGATGATCTTCCGGCCGGTAAGACCGGAATCCCCCTGGGGCCCGCCGATGACGAACCGGCCGGTGGGGTTGATGTGATAGATGGTCCTGTCATCCAGCAGGCCGGCAGGCACCACCGGACGGACCACCTGTTCCAGGATATCCTTCCGCAGCTGTTCCATGGTGATTTCCGGACTGTGCTGGGCAGAAACCACAATGGTATCCACCCGTACGGGCTGGTCATCCTCATATTCCACCGTAACCTGGGTCTTGCCATCCGGGCGGAGATAAGGCAGGGTGCCGTCTTTCCGCACCTGGGCCAGCCGGCGGGCCAGTTTGTGGGCCAGGGAAATGGGCAGGGGCATGTATTCCGGGGTTTCATCGGTGGCATACCCGAACATCATGCCCTGGTCACCGGCACCGATTTTTTCCGTTTCATCCTGGGCACCCTGTTTGGATTCGTCCGATTCATCCACCCCCTGGGCAATGTCCGGAGACTGTTCATCGATGGAAATCAGCACCCCGCAGGTGGAACCGTCAAAGCCGTACTTGGCCCGGTCATAGCCGATATCGATCACCGTCTGGCGGGCGATCTTGGCAATGTCCACATAGCAGCTGGTGGAAATTTCCCCTACAATATGGATCTGGCCGGTGGCCACCAGGGTTTCGCAGGCAACCCGGGCATCCGGGTCCTGTTCCAGGATAGCGTCCAGCACCGCATCAGAAATCTGATCGGCGATTTTGTCAGGATGGCCTTCCGTAACGGATTCAGACGTAAATACTTTTTTCATTGTTTCCTCCTTGCACAAAAAAAATACTCCCAAAATGAGAGCACTTATAGGACTCTCATCTTACAATCGACAAACCGCATTGCAGGAATTAGCACCGTTGGCCACAGGCCATGGTTGCTGTGGTTTCATAGGGCCATTCCCTCCGCCACTCTTGATGAGCTGTATTCGATTTAGCCCTGTAATTATAACAAACACAGTAGGGAAATGCAAGACGGGCCCTTAATAGTGGACCACGTCCTGCTCTTTCCGGATCCGTTCCAGGATGGGACGGGCAGCCTCGCTCTGGAGGAATTCCAGGGTGGTGGCAGGCACCTGTTCCCGGACCAGTGCCCAGTTCCCTTCCTGGAGTGCCTTCCGGACGGTGGATGCACTGACCACCTGGCCCTGTTCTTCCCGGCGGGGCACCACGATGCACTGGATGCCGGCTTCCGGCAGCCGCTGCTGCATTACCTGGTTGTACAGACCGGTCACCACACTGGTGGGCTCTTCCCCCACATACCGGACGGTGATGCCCAGCCGATGGGCGATTTTGGTAAAGATAGCCAGATCCAGATTGGCATGGCTGGCGATCACCGCTTCCGCATCCTTCTGGAAATAGCTGGGGAAGGTAGCCTGGCTGATGATGTAGGGACCGCTGTCATGATACTGGAGATTGGACAGATGGCGGGTGCCCTCCTGGATCAGCTGTTTCCGCACGGCATAGGGGAACAGGCTGGCATCCTCGCTGACCATGAACAGATGGACCAGGTCATTTTCCGCCGCGGCTTTTTCCACCAGATACTGGTGCCCCAGGGTAAAGGGATTGGCGTTCATGACAATGGCTGCCACTTTGGGAGCTTCCACCCGGCTCCGGGCCAGATTGTCCAGGTAACTGGAAAAACCATCCTTCCGGTTTTCCATAAAGACGATCTGGTCTTCGATCCGGGCAATCTCATAGAATCCCAGATCGCCGAAAAATTTGGCGGAACTGCATTTGGTATAGAGGAAAAGATGGAGGTTGCCCCGTTCATACTGGTACTGTACCAGGTGGGAAACGATTTCATTCATCAGCCCTTCTCCCTGGTGATGATGGTCCACGGCCATGCAGCGCAGGGTGTTGCCGAAACAGCTGCCGGTGGCAATGGCATGGTAGTCATTATCGAACATCACACAGGTATAATCCAGGTTGGCATCCCGGCGGATTCCCTCCTGCTCCAGCAAGGCGTCCACCTGGGCATTGGTCCGCTTGTCGGAAGGATATACTTGGGAAATAAAATAATCAGACATTCTGGTCTCCTTCAGGTTTCAAAGTCCTATCATTATATCACAAAAAAGAGAACGGAGTGGTTGGTCCGCCAACTTCCGTTCTCTTCTCCTGTCAGAACCCCAATTGGTCATTGACCAGGATCACATGGATCCGCTCCGGGTGCCGGGCGTACCGGGTAATGAGGATTTCACAGCAACGGGTTTCCGGCGCTTTGCAGTGGGAACAAAACCCGGTGGTCCGGCAGGGAGTCTGGATGTCGAACTTCTGGGCGCAGACTGCAGCCGCCGTATTCTCCGCCCGGTCCAGGGCCGTTTCCAGGCTGGAGCACACCTTGTTCAGGCTCACCAGGAACAGCACGTGATGGGGCCCGTAGGAAATGGCGGATACCCGGTTCCCGTTGCCGTCGATGTTCACCAGGATCCCGTCCCGGGTCATGGCGTTGCAGCTGGCCAGATACCAGTCCGCATCATAGGCTTTCAGATGGGCCGGACGCCGGGAGGGATATTCCTCCCGGTCGATGAACGTCCAGTTCCCCGCCTTCAGCCGTTCCACCAGGCCGCTTTCCCGTACGGTGGTACTGCCCCCCATGGTCACCACACTGCCCTGGGGAATCAGTTCCAGGGCCTTCTGTACCGCTTCTTCCACATTGGCGGCATAGTATCCCTTCATGTTCCGGGATGCCAGCCCCCGGATCACCACCTGGGCCAGCAGTTCATTCCGTCTTCTCAGTGCTTCCTGCATGTCATTTCCCCCTCATCCAGCATTTTCCTTTCATTGTACCATAGAAAAAGGGGCTGTTGCCCACGCAACAGCCCCTTTTTGTCTTTTTTTATTTTGCGAAGTAACGGGCCAGCAGACCATCGAATACACGGCCGTGACGGGCT
>OIWO01001245.1_pt1 | contig 22041 bp, 21 predicted proteins | sample 1587641 | NCBI WGS metagenome assembly OIWO01 (sample SAMEA3888924, study PRJEB22519) | human gut metagenome | biome: human gut; feature: human-associated habitat; material: faeces | place: Denmark | collected 2010
CTCGTATCGCAGCCTTCCCCTCTAGGGGAAGGTGCCCCGCAGGGGCGGATAGGGTAGACATGGTATGAAAGACAGCCGAGATAAGGCTTCCACGTCACTCCTATGAGAGCTGCAAGTCCCCCGCGGCAGATTAAAAGCGAAAATGAGATGATCGTTATTTCACATCGCCTTTTGACATGCTTGGCAGAAAGGAGAGCGAAGGACTTGGAAACGAAAAGGCTAAAAAGGCGTAGAAAGCCTTTTTAGCCTTTTCGTCTTCAAGTGGGATCTCCGGGGTTTTCTTCCACTTTCGCATCTGCACGATATTTGACAGAGAAGAAAATAAAGACGAGAAGAGCGCAGGTGAAGGACGCCAGACTGGTAAGCTGAGCGCTCTTGAGACCGAAGGCCAGACTGCCATAGTCACCGCGGAAGAATTCCAGAAAGAAACGAAGCAGTGAGTAGAGCATGATGTAGAGACAGAAGGTCGTGCCGCGGGCATGCTTGAAGCAGGCATACCACAGGAGCAGTCCCAGAATGATGAGATCGCCCTGACACTCCCAGACCTCGGCAGGCCAGAGAGGTTGTGCGCCGTAGGTGCGGTAGGCAAGTGTGGTATCAGGATACAGAATACCGAAATGGGCGCCCGTCGGATGACCGAAGGCATCACCATTCATGAAGTTTGCGATACGTCCGATGGCCTGTCCGAAAATGATGGCGGGCGTCACGGTATCCGCAAAGGGCAGGACTGGTATCTTGTGCTTTCTGAGGTAGAAATAGGCAGCCACGCAGGCAAAGATGACGCCTCCCTGGATGGCCATGCCCCCCTGCCACACGTAGGGGATCTCAAGCAGATGATCATGGTAGTAGTCCCAGTCAAAGAAGAAGACATCCCAGAGACGTCCGCCAATGATGCCGACAAAGGCGATGGTGATGCCGAGATCAAAGACATGTTCATGCCAGCCGCGGCCGTCCTTCTTCAAAAGGTAGTAGGCCATGATGCATCCGAAGATGATGCCCAGAGAAAAAAAGATCCCATAAAAACGGATCGGAAATCCACCGATGAAAGTGACATATTGATGCATGGATGGTACTCCTTTATGTATGGCGACCGAGAATCAGAAATGAGAAAACAAGAAGCATTTCTCTATAGAGCATTTTTATGAAAATCGATCCCTGCTTCCGTTGAAATCCATAGAAGGGGATCTAAGGAAACACTGCTCTGAATCGTTCCTTTTTATTATACAACAACCGTAAAGTATGCAAAAATTAAATACTTGTCTGTATGATACTTATACTTATATGAAAGACAGGCTCACATTATACCGAAAATTTTCATATTTGAACAATATTCAGCCAATAATAGAAAAAATTTATACATATAGGGGGTATAGGTAAACGTATAGAAAATTCGATTTCCTCATAGAGGACTAATGCGATAAATGAGAATCAGAAAAATTCATGAATATCGGTAAAACCAAGTAAAATATGCTATGGTTAGAATCTATTCTCAAATAAAATGGAAGAATATCAGGGAATTGAAAATTTCAAAAGTACTTAAAAACTAATAATTTTATCGTTTTTTTGAAAGAAAGGACTTGAAATCCTAGAAAGCTATGGTATTATACTCATATAAGGAAAATAACTTCTAATGACTATTTACTTTTGCATAGCTGCGGGTTCAATAATAATAACAATACCCCACTAAAAATAATAACAAAGCTGTGCGATTGGATTTCCTTTTTCTTTTTACTTGCTATGGGAGGAACTTCATAATGAGAAACTGTGTATTAATCATCGAACATGATCCGAGTGTCAGCCGTTTTATGCAGCTCAAGCTGGAAGAGGAAGGCTTCAGCTGCCTCATTGATAATACAGGAGAGGCGGCTGTTGATCTGGCAGGTCAGCGTCAGGTGGACCTGATCCTCCTAGATCCGGATGAACCACTGAAAGGTGGCCATGAGATTCTGGGAAAGGTGAGAGAGATCAGCTCTCTGCCGATCATCTACCTGTCTTCCGATACATCTGTCGACGCGAAGGTCGAAGCTCTGAATGCCGGTGCCGATGATTATATGACAAAGCCATATGCTACCAAGGAACTGATCGCTCGCATCCATTCTGCGCTGCGCCGCCACGAAGAACCGAAAATTATCGTGGACCCGGCCTTCACGATCGGTGATCTCTCCATCTACCCGGAACGTCATGAAGTACGTGCCAGTGATGAAGTTGTCGATCTTACAAAGAAAGAATTCGATCTGCTCCTTTTCCTGGCCAAGAATAAAAACCGTGTACTGAAAAGAGAAGAGATTCTGGAAAAGGTCTGGGGCTATGGCTATGCAGGAAAGACGAATATCGTGGACGTTTATGTCCGCTATCTGCGCAGCAAGATCGATGAAAAAGTCGGCAAGAAATACATCCATACCGTTCGTGGTATCGGCTACGTAGCTAGAGACTGATATATGATTCGTCAAGTCATTGTCGTAGAAGGTAAATCGGATATCGCTCGTGTGAGTCATGCCGTAGAAGCTGATATGATCGCCACGGAAGGCTTTGGCATCCGCCGCGAAACATTAGAACAGATCCGCCTCGCTTATGAAAAGCGGGGCATCATCATCCTGACGGATCCCGATGGTCCGGGAGAACGCATCCGTCAGCGACTGACCCGTCTTTTCCCGAAGGCTCTTCACGCCTTCGTGCCGAAGTCAGAAGCCTCCACAGAAAATGATGTCGGGATAGAAGACGCTTCGCCCGAGTCCATCCGAAAGGCGCTGTCCTGTCTCCGTGTCCAATATCAGGAAGACTCGGAGGAGTTTTCGATGGGAGATATTTTTGCGGCAGGTCTTACAGGCAGGCCGGATTCTTCTGAAAAAAGAGCCAGAGTCGGTGCGCTCCTTGGTATCGGCTATGGGAATGGGAAACAGTTTTTGAAACGGCTGAATCATTTCGGCATTACTCGTAGCGAGTGGGAAAAGGCATTGGAAGCATGCCAGAAGGAGCCGACATGTTAGACGCCAATTTAGCAGATCGTAAAGTCGTCCAGTATGTGATGAACCGCTTCGGTATCCACGCGAAGCACCGCCTGGGGCAGAACTTTCTCATCCGACCCGATGTCGTTGCTGCCATCGCAGAGGCTGCTGAACTCAGCGATGGGACGCCCGTCATGGAGATCGGGGCCGGTATCGGCACTCTGACGCAGGCACTCGCGGAGACTGGCGCGGATGTGACAGCCTTCGAGCTGGATCAGAGCTTGAAGCGCGTCCTCGACCATACACTGGAACATTATAAAAATATTCATATCATCTATGAGGACGTGCTGAAAGCCGACCTCAAGACCATTCTGGGAGAAAGGGACTGGCACTGTGCGGCGAACCTGCCGTACTATGTGACCACGCCGATCCTTCTGACGCTCATTCAGTCAGGACTTCCCATTTCTCTCTTCGTATTCATGATGCAGAAGGAAGTGGCAGACCGTATACTGGCTGCGCCCGGATCGAAGGATTACGGCGCTTTGACACTTGCGGTACAGTTTGACTGCACGGCAGAGCGTGTCATCGACATCCCGCCGACCGCCTTCATCCCGCGCCCGCAGGTCACGTCGACGGTGCTCAAGATTCGCCGCCGCGAGAGACCGGCAGTCGAGGTGAAGGATAGAAAGCTCTTCTTCAGCCTCGTCAAGATGGGCTTCGGCCAGCGCCGTAAAGTCTTCACAAATGCGATGAAAGCAGGCGGCATCTCTGCCGATATGGTGAAGGCGATCCTCGAAAAAGCGGATATCGACGGTTCCCGTCGCGGAGAGACCTTCTCCATGGAAGAGTATGGCCGCATGGCAGATGCATGGTATGAATTGATCCATGAATAAGAAAAGTCCTACTGATGTGTGATCAGTGGGACTTTTTACGTGGGGGATCATGTGTCATGAGCCCTGTTGGAAAGGAGACGGCTGAGAGCTTTTTACGTGACCGGAGAACGCGATCATCAGCTGATGCTGCGATACGATGGACTAAGCGGATATGGTGCGCCTGCCGGAGAATATCGCCTGCCGGAGCAGAAGAGGTGTGGCGATGGGGCGTATGTGGGGAAAGCATTGGAGGGGAGAACCTTCCAAGCAAAAAGCTCTTTGCCGAAAAAGGCAAAGAGCTTTTTGTTTGGCGGAGCAGGTGGGATTCGAACCCACGGGCCTCGAAAGGCTAACGGATTTCGAGTCCGCCTCGTTATGACCACTTCGATACTGCTCCATGATGAAATTACTTCCGGCGATGGTTGAAGAAATCGTCCATGAGCGCCTGACACTTCCCTTTCAGGATCCCGGAAGTGATGTCCAAGGTGTGATTTGCCATACCTTCTCCGATGTGGAAGCGCGAGTCGATACCGCCGTAGAGGGGATTGGCTGCACCGTAGATCAGATGTGGGATGCGGGCATTCATAATGGCGCCTGCGCACATTGGGCATGGCTCTATGGTAACATAAAGCCGCGTGTCCGTCAAACGCCATTTGGAAAGAAAATGGGAGGCGGCGCGGATGACATTGACTTCTGCGTGGCTGGTGGGGTCGAAGGTGGCTTCGCAGCAGTTGTGGTCAGCAGCGAGTATGATGCCTTTATAGACGAGGACGGCACCGATGGGGATCTCTCCTTCGTGGTAGGCTTTTTGTGCTTCTTCAAGTGCGATCTGCATGTATTCTGTGTCTGTCATGGGGGGCTCCTTGAGAAATGAGAGCAGCGGATTCAAAAGGTTCAGCGGGCTGAGCAGAGATTCATGCTTGCTACTCTTATATTTTATCATATTTGGCTTTCCCGGTTCTTGGTTAGATGCCAAGAGGCTTACCGTGTGGGATAAAAATGACTGCGTTTTACTGTTTTTTCGCGTTGCACCATGCCTGTGGAAGCTGCTCAGACCGCAGAGCTTAGAGAACTGGTTAAGTATTCCCCTCGCCTCAACAAAATTCCCATTTTTATCTTTCCTATCACTCTTGGATTGTGCTAAAATAAAGTGAAAATACCTTGAAGGTATAATGACAGAACGGAGGAGAAGAATGGAAGAAGAAAGAAAAGCTGCGAATTTTATCGAAGCAGAAATCAATAAAGATATTGCAAATCATGTCTATGCGAATGATCGGGTGCTGACGCGTTTTCCGCCGGAACCGAATGGATACCTTCACATCGGGCATGTGAAGAGCATCTGTCTCAATTTTGGTATTGGACAGAAGTATCACGGGGAGACGAATGTCCGCTTCGATGATACGAACCCGGCAAAGGAAGAGGTCGAGTATGTGAATTCCATTCTGGAGGATGTGAAGTGGCTCGGCTTCCATTGGAAGGAACCTGTCCATTATGCATCTGACTATTTTCCGCAGCTGTATGAATTCGCCTGCAAGCTGATCCGCATGGGTCTTGCGTATGTCGATGACCAGACGAGTGAGGAAATCCATGATACTCGTGGCGATCTGAAGCATCCGGGCAAGGAAAGTCCCTATAGAAACAGAAGCGTCGAAGAGAACCTGAAGCTTTTCCAGGAAATGAAGGAAGGCAAGTACAAGGATGGGGAAAAGGTGCTTCGCGCCAAGATCGATATGGCTTCGCCGAATATGGTCATGAGAGATCCAGTCATTTATCGTGTGCTGCATGCGACCCATCATAGAACGGGGGATACCTGGTGCATTTATCCGCTCTATGACTTTGCACATCCGCTCTCTGATGCCATCGAAGGGATCACACACTCTATCTGTACGCTGGAGTTTGAAGAACGCCGTCCGCTTTACAACTGGTGTCTGCAGGCATTCGATGGGCCGGAAAAGCCGCGCCAGATCGAATTTGCCCGCCTCAACGTGACGACGATGATCACGAGCAAGAGAAAGCTCCGCAAGATGGTAGAAGCCGGCCTCGTTTCCGGATGGGATGATCCGCGTATGCCGACCATCAGCGGGATCCGCCGCCGCGGCTACACGCCGGAGTCGTTGCGTCATTTCTGTGAGCTGGTAGGGGTTGCCAAAGCGGACAATCTTGTCGATATCGCACAGCTGGAATACTGCATTCGTGAAGACCTGAAGGCAAAAGCTCCGCGCCTCATGGTGGTCGTCGATCCGGTGAAGGTCGTCCTCACCAACTACCCGGAAGGGCAGATCGAAGAAATGACGATGGAGAACAATCCGGAAGATGCTTCGGCCGGAGAACGTCAGGTACCGTTTGGCAGAACTCTCTATATCGAACGGGAAGACTTTATGGAAACACCGGTGAAGAAATTCTTCCGTATGACACCAGGCAAGGAAGTCCGCCTGAAGGGGGCTTATATCGTGAAGTGTGAGGATGTCGTCAAGGATGCCCATGGCGATATCGAGGAGATCCACTGCACGGTCGACTTTGACACAAGAAGCGGTACGCCGGGAGCGGATCGCAAGGTGAAGGGGACGCTCCACTGGGTAGCCGCTGATACAGCGGTCGATGTGGAATCCCGCCTCTATGACTACCTGATCCCGCCGGATGATACGGATGATGGCCGCGATTTCATGGAGAAGGTGAATACCCACTCGCTGGAAATCAAGCACAGCAAGGCAGAGCCGGAAATCAAAAAGTACAAGGTCGGAGATCGCTTCCAATTTCTCCGAAAAGGCTACTTCATCATCGACAAGGACAGCAGCGAGGATCATCTGGTCTGCAACCGCATCGTAGGTCTTCGTGATACTTGGGCAAAGCTCGCCAAGAAGAACGGCTGATATGAAGATGTGGAAACGCGTTTGCGCCGGGCTTCTCGTGGCTGCCCTGCTGCCGATCTCCTCTCTGGCAGCAGAGAAGCTGGATCTCAAAGGCATCGGGCGGATGACGGTGCCAAAGAATGTGACCTTTGAAAAAGGGGCGCAGGAGGCACTGCCCTTCCTGCCGGCAGGTGGGACAGAGCGATTCTTTTTGCGGCGCGGGATGACAGGCAGTGTATATTACACGATGACCTATGCGGATCCTCCGGATTTCAGCTATGGCTGGGCGATGTCGCATAAGCTCGGTGTGTCTTATCTTCTCGGCATCGGAGCGGTGAATCATAAGGATGATCCGGCGGAAGCGCAGATGGATCTCATTGCAGCCGATCTCAATGAAAGGCTGATAGAGTCCGGAGCATCTTTTGATGGCGAAGCACCTCTGGTAAAAAGCAAGGATAAGAAGCATCTTCGCTATGAGGGCTCTGTCGTCATCACGACGAAGGAAAAAGATGTCACATACCATGAGGCGTATCAGATCGTCCTTGCCTGTGATGGTTATTTTACAACGCTCGGTATCATCAATACAGATGCGGATCAGAAAGATCTTACCGCTGCGGTAAAGACAATGGTGCGGAAGAGAAAACTCCCTGAAAAGGTGAAGCTGCTCGATCTGGCAAAACGAGGGACATCCCTGACAGAGTGGGAGTGAATCAAAGCGGCAATCACCATTGACAAGGTGACCTCAAACATTTAATATGTAAGTGTAGTAAATTCAGGGAAACATGGATGTCATTGCGGCATCAGATTTCTCAGATGTACTGGTATGTAATAGGAGGAATTCCAAATGGCAAAAGTAGCAATCGTATACTGGTCCGGTTCCGGCAACACAGAAGCTATGGCCCAGGCTGTAGAAGAAGGTGCCAAGGCAGCTGGCGCAGAAACGACCCTTTCTTTCGTTTCTGACACCACGGCTTCCGATGTAGCAGCTTTCGATCACATCATCCTTGGCTGCCCGGCTATGGGTAATGAAGAACTGGAAGAATATGAATTCGAACCATTCTTTGCAGAACTGCTTCCACAGCTGAAGGGTAAAGTTGTCGGCATTTTCGGCTCCTACGCTTGGAATCAGGGCGACTGGATCGAAACCTGGAAACAGCGTTTTACCGATGAAGGCATCGAACTCGCTGCTGAACCGGTCAAAGCTTACAGCTATCCGGACGATGATGCACTGGCAGCTTGCAAAGCTCTTGGCGAAACCGTTGCTAAAGCGTAATGACTATATAAAAAAGGGCGTTCCAAGGAGCGCTCTTTTTTTGTAGAAGAAGGGCAATGAGAGCTTCTTGCGAATGGCGACAGGCTCTCCCTTCCCATTTCTATTTGGATCAGCGTTTCCTTACATTTTCGCATAATCTCATGAGACGTGGGGATGATGGATGCAGTCATTCCCCTGTGAGGAGGTCAAGATGGGACAGAAAGTAGCGATCATTTTTTATTCTGCGACAGGGAATACGGAAGCTATGGCAGAGGCTGTCGCAGTCGGCGCTAAAAAGGCAGGAGCTGATGTGCTGCTGGCGCCGGTATCTGATGTAGATCCGGTGGAGATCGGCAACACCTGCCATCGGATCATTTTGGGCTGTTCGGCCTGGGGGGTGGAGGTTATCGAAGAGGCACAGATGAGGCCCTTCTGTGATAAGCTGAAGCCCTATCTCAAGGGAAAGATCATGGGCATCTTCGGCTCGTGTGGCTGGAGCCGCGGCGCATGGCTGAATTCTTGGTACAATGAGCTGCACTTTGCCGGAGCCAGATTCCCGGCGCATCCGCTCCTTGCGTATGGCTATCCGGATGAGACAGCGCTCAAGAATTGCGAAGAGCTCGGAAAAGCAGTGGCAGAGGCAGAAGATGAATGACTGACACTTAAGGAAACGCTGATTCAATCGCAGAGTCAGCTTACACAAGAATTTTTATACATAGCTTCGTCATAGCCTTCCTTAAATAGCTCACTATTCGCGTCAGGTTATTCCTCGCTATGCATAAAAATTCAAGAGTAAAATCTGACAACGATTTAATCAGTGTTTCCTTAGTGGCTAATCCCCGGATATGCTCTTTAGGATCGGTGTTTCCTCCAAACGGATATTTATCATTATTTTTTGACAGCAGCAATCCTCAATAATGAAAGGAATTTATCAATGAATTGGGACAATAAATTTGCCAGCGATGTGAAAGCGGTACCATTTTCCGGTATCCGTAAATTTTTCGATCTGGCCAGCTCTATGAAAGATGTGATCTCTCTGGGGGTCGGTGAGCCGGATTATGCGGCTCCTGATAAAGTCATCCATGCCTGCATTGACAGCTTGAAGAGAAAAGAAACGTCTTATACCTCGAACTGGGGACTTCTTGAGCTCCGTGAAGAGATTGCCAAGCTTTTTGCAAAGCGCTATGGGCTGACCTATGATCCGAAGGATGAGATCATGGTGACCGTCGGTGTTTCAGAAGCCATCGGACTTGTCATGACGACTTTCTTGAATCCGGGAGACGAAGTGCTGATCCCTGATCCTGCCTACCTGGCGTATCCGGCCTGCGTTTCTGTTGCGCACGGCGTACCGGTCCTGGTACCGACCTATGCGAAGGATGAATTCCGCCTCACGGTAGAAGAACTCGAAAAGAAAGTCACGCCAAAGACGAAGGCTATCCTGATCGGATATCCGAATAATCCGACCGGAACGATCATGGACAGAGCGTCTCTGGAAAAGGTCGCTGCTTTTGCCAAAGCACATGACCTCATCGTCATTGCGGATGAAATCTACTGCGATCTGACGTATGAAGGGCAGCATACCTGCTTCGCTTCGCTGCCTGACATGCAGGAACGCACGATCGTCTTGAATGGTTTCTCCAAGTCTTATGCGATGACGGGCCTTCGTATCGGCTACGTTTGTGCTCCGCGGGAAGCACTCGAGGAGATCTACAAGGTACATCAGTATGAGATCCTCTGCGCTTCCACGACCAGCCAGTATGGTGCGATCGAAGCGCTCAGAAGCTGTGATGATGATGTAAAAGCTATGTTTGAGGAATATGCGGCTCGCCGTGAAATGATCTATCAGGGGCTGGTGGATATCGGTCTGACAGTCTTCAAACCGAAGGGTGCCTTCTATATTTTCCCGGATATCAGCTGTACAGGGATGGATGAGGAAGAATTCTGCGACAGGCTTCTTACGGAAGAAAAAGTCGGTGTCGTACCCGGTACCTGCTTTGGACCGCAGGGGAAGAATCACATTCGCATTTCCTACGCAGCCAGCCGTGAGAATATCGCCGAAGCGCTTAAACGCATGGCCCGCTTTGTGAAAAAATATAAAAAGGCGTAAGGAAAATTTGAAAAGAGAGCTTTCCACGTAGTGAAGGCTCTCTTTTGCTTGACAGATGAGAGGCGGGGCAAGCATAATATGATTGTTGGCAGTTTCAGCCATGAATGACCAGTTATGGGTCATGGCTTTTCGATAAAAGGAGAAAATGATGAAGCTACGCATATATCTACTGACACTCCTGCTCGGAGTTCTCGGCTTTGCAGGATGCGAAGCAGCAGAGCAGAACATGCGTGAAACGGCTCTTCCTGCATCGGCCGAGGCTCCGGCGGAGAAGACCATAGCGGAGTCTCATGGGAAAGCAGCGAAGGAGGAGACAGCCGAGACCCCGCTTCTTCCGATCGATGCCTCTCCGCTTGCAAGGGACGATTTTATATTGCATGGTATGGCCTTGGGAGATCGCGGGGATTCTCTGATCCGGAATATGGGCGTGCCGGATGCCATCTCGCGTGGTAGTGTAAGTGATACCTATACATGGAAGGGCTTCACTGCGCGGGTGAACCATGCTGTTACTGAAGAGAGCGCATGGAAGGTCATGGGGAAAAAGGCACCGCCCACAGGCCTTACCGAGTATCGAAGCGAGAGAAAGGATCTGGAAACGCTGCGCGGCATTCACGCGGGAAGTTCGCGTGAAGCTGTCCTGCGTGCCTATGGTCGCCCTCTTCGCCTTCTTTGGGATGGGGAAAAGAGGGATTTCCTTCTGACTTATGAAGCCGGGGATCAAGAAATTTCTTTCACCATTCATAAGAACGTGGTAAAATCATTGCATGTGTCTTACTTGTCTGAAAAGAAAAAGAAGAAGACAGAAACGCAAGAAAGGCATGATTTTTTGCCGAAAGGGGACTTCTCATTGGCGGGCCTTTCCTTGGGGCAGCGCTTCAAAGACTACTCTTTTATGGAGTGGGAACGGAAGATGATGAATCCCGGAGAGGAAATCTGGTACTACGAGGGCTATGGCGTCCGCATGACAAAGAAGGAACACTGGATCATGGCGTTCTTCCTGACAGATGATCGGATGCTGACTCCTCGAGGCCTTGCCATGGGCGATGATCAGTCGACCGCGGAAATGCTCTATGGCGCGCCACAAAAGCTGGAGATGGATACCTCTACAGGCAGCCCGCGCACAGCCTATGTGTACTTCTCCCAAGGGCAGAAGGAGGTACTCATCCTCTATTTCAAGAATAAAAAAGTGGATGGCATCGTGTGCGCCGGAAATCCACAGCGGAGAAAGTGACTTGTCCCCAGGCACTCATTTTTAGTAGTCAAGCAATCTGAGGTGTTATCGTGTACGATTATTTTTGCGCATTTATTGTCGGCGTAGTGGAAGGGCTGACAGAGTATATTCCAGTTTCATCGACAGGCCATATGATCATCGTCGGGCATATGCTGGGCTTCGAGGGGACGCTTGCCGATCTCTTCGATGTCTTCATCCAGCTCGGTGCGATCCTTTCCGTCCTCGTGGTGTACAGAGAAAAATTTACCTTTATCCTGAATACCCATCACTGGTTTCGTACAAAGGGGCCTTCTCTTCTGAATCTGGCCATCGCCATGTTTCCGGCCTGCCTTCTGGGGCTTGTTTTTCATGGATTTATCAAGAATACGCTCTTTGGTCCCATGACAGTCATCATCGGTCTAGTGCTGGGCGGTATCTTCATGATCGCGGCTGAAAAAATGCATAAGCATTTCTCTGTGACAGATGTAGATCACATCACATGGAAGCAGGCGCTGAAGATCGGACTTTTCCAATGCCTCTCTCTTTGGCCGGGGTTTTCTCGAAGCGGCAGCACCATCGCCGGCAGCCTGCTCTTGGGGATCTCCAGAAAAGCGGCAGCAGACTTCACCTTCATCATGGCGGTTCCTCTGATGTTCCTTGCCTGCATCTATGATCTTCTGAAAACGATCAAGTACCTTGAAATGGGTGACTTTGGCATTCTGGCCGTCGGATTTGTGACCGCTTTCTTCGTGGCGTATGCATCCATTCTTTGGTTCCTGAAATTCCTGAATACTTCGACACTGACCGGCTTTGCCATCTATCGTTTCGTTGTCGCGCTCGTTGCACTCATTTACTTCTGGTGAAAAAAGGCTCCCGCTTCGGCGGGGGCTTTTTTAGTGATGTGAAATCGTTTCTTGCCGTCAAAGAACCAAGTCCCATAAGACCTTTATGCATCGTTTCATCATAACTATCCCTCTTGCTGCTCCTCCTCAAAGCTCTCCAACTGCAGGATCTCCGCAGAAGCCGCTTTCGGCGATGGCACAGCCCGAGAGATTGGCCGCTGGGGGATTGGCATGCAAATCATTGTTCCCTACTGGCAAAAAGAATACATTCATGGTATGATTGAATTTGTAGTAGTAGGAATAGTTTCTATTTCTGCCTGAAAAGAGAGAGAAGGAGGGGAGTACATGAAGGCTTATATCCGTATCAGACATACTGGAGAATTATATGACCGCAGCTGCTATGCAGCCTATGCGGGAGCAAATGAGCTGGATATCCCGGTGAAGCCCTATAAAGTGGTGTATTCTCTGACCGATAATGATCCGAAGGATCCTGTGGTGGGGACATTTTCTGATGTGAAGGTGGCACTTGAAAGATTCGGCGTGAAGCTGCTACCACTGGATTATCCGGATGAGCTGATGCCATTCGTCGGACGAAAGATCTGGAAATCGACGCTCTTCACCATCACCAGCCATGCGGAAGACTGGCATGTCTTCGTCAAACCGGTGGAGGATGTGAAGCGATTCCATGGCACTGTGCTCGATAAGTCGGAAGACCTCATCAAGCTGGGCGGGGGACTGGAAGATATCGATGTCTGGTGCAGCAGCCGTGTGAATTTCATCTCCGAATGGCGTCTCTGGGTACTTCAGGGAGAGATCGTAGGTCTTTGTCCATATAAAGGACGCTGGGATATTTTCCCTGATCCCAGAGTCCTCAAAGCAGCCGTTGCTGCGTATCATTCCGCCCCTGCCGGCTATGCGCTGGACTTTGGTATCACGGATGAAGGCAAGACGCTCCTGGTCGAGGTATCTGATGGCTATGCGCTCGCTTCCTTTGGCTTGAAATCAAGGCTCTATATGCAGATCCTTCTTGCACGCTGGCAGGAATTAACTAAAGATGTGAAAGTGTGAGCTGGCGTATCTGCTCATCATTTTGTCCCTATGGCACCGATGCTTGTAGTACCTTTGTGTTTTCTGCAGTAGTCGGTGCTTTTCTTACCTGCAAAGCGGATCCTCTGCTCTCTCGGCTGTCTTTGGCTGACAGGTGAGCCGCAGTGGTACGGCACAAAAAGAGGCGCCGCGGAGCTTATAAACAGATAAAACTTTCAGGCATTTTGCATACTGCCTGTGCGCTTCTTGCGAAACGGATAGGATATGCAATAACGATGAATGTATTTACAGAAAGGAGGAGTTGTGGTGAGGCTGAGCAATGATTTTCTGCAGCGGCTGAAGGACAGTGTCAATATCAATGATATCATCGGCTCGTATGTCGATCTAAAGAAAAAAGGAAGATACTATTTCGCCTCCTGTCCTTTTCATGGACCGGAGAAAACTCCTTCTTTTTCAGTGTCTCCGGAAAAAGGATTTTATTATTGCTTTGGCTGTCACGAGAGCGGGGACGTCTTCCATTTCCTGCAGAAGATGGAAGGGATCACTTTCATGGAGGCCGTGGAGAGAATAGCTGACTATGCCCATATCGATATGCCGACGGAGGAGATCTCTCCGGAAGAACGGCAAAAGGCAGCCATGATGAAGAAAATGGTGGAGGTCACGGAGCTTGCAGGCTCTTATTTCCACAATTGCCTCACGCGGACGCAGATGGGACAGGCGGGAATGGCGTACTTCGAGAAGCGCCACCTTTCGATGGAAACCATAGAAAGATTCAAGCTGGGCTTTGCACCGGCGGATTGGCATCGTCTATACCATGACTTCACGACGAAAAAGCAGATAGATCCGAAGATACTCACAGCCTGCGGGCTTTGCGGGTACAAGAATGGAAACTATTTTGATATGTTCCGCAATCGCTGCATGTTTCCCATTCTGGATCTGAAGGGGCGCGTGGTGGCATTCGGCGGTCGTGTCATGGATGACAGTAAGCCGAAGTATCTGAATTCGCCGGAAAGCCCCATTTTTAATAAGCGCCGTCTCCTTTTTGCTATCTATCAGGCACTGCCGGAAATCCGCAAAAAGCGGCAGGCGATCATGGTCGAGGGCTACATGGATGCAATTTCTCTGCATGCCCATGGTGTCACGAATGTAGTAGCTTCCCTCGGGACTGCCTTCACCGTAGAGCAGGCAAGGCTTCTCAAAAAATATGCCGACGAGATCGTTTTCTCTTATGATATGGATGCTGCCGGTCAGAATGCGACGCGGCGGGCATTGGAGATCGCCGGCGCTGTGGGACTGAAGCTACGTGTGGCACTCGTGGGGGAGGGCAAGGATCCGGATGAGTTTGTCAATCTTCATGGCGGGGAGGCTTATTTAGAAGCGGTAGCGCAAGCGCAGCCTGCATTGGACTATCTCTTTGGTGCGCTGCAGCGGCAGTATGATGCGTCGACGCTTGACGGGCAGCATCACATTCTTGATGAGATGTTTGCTGTACTTCTCGCGCAGCAGGATACGTTTCAGTTCAATTCGTTCATCCGCAAGATGGCGATGACGCTCCACATGGATGAAGGAATGATCCGAAGTGAAGCACTCTCCTTTGCGAAAAAGAATCATTCGACCCTATATATTTCCCAGAAAACACCGCTGGAAGCACCGACGACAGACAATGGGCCGCAGGCAAAGAAGCAGAAGCTCCTGGAAGAAGGGCTTCTCAAGTACTGCCTCCGCTATCATATGCTTCCTGAGGGCTGGGAGTTACTCAAAAATTATCCTTTCACCTCGCCTTTCCGTCAGAGACTCTTTGATGCGATGAAATCGATAGAGGGAGAGATCACGGAACAGGCGGTGGAGGGGAAGCTCCTTCGAGAGGATATACCGCTCCTGGCAGAGCTTGCGATGGAGGGGGATCCACCCGGCTCTGTCCCTCAGGAGGAATATATATGGCCTTTGATGAAGATGTATCTCCAGAAGGAGTATCGTCTTCATACAGAAAAAGTCCAGTCTCTCATGACTTCAGATCCGGAAGAGGCGAGAAAAGAGCAGATGATCTGTATCCGCCTCAGCAAAGAGATCATGGCACTGGGAAGGGCATGAGTGGTGACCGATTACTGCGGTCAGATATCAGACATCAGAAGTCGGACGGTAGAAGTCAGATACCTGAAATCTAATCCCTAATCCCTAGTCACCAGTCACCAGTCACTAGTCTTTACGCATATTGTTTGTTTTGCATATACCACATTTCCGAAGCAGAGATGGACAGGATCGCCGGAATGGATTACCAGTATCGGGGGATATAAAAATGGCTGAACGAATGACTCAACTTGAAAAATGGATTCAGGAGCTGAAGAAAAAATCCCATGACGGGCTGGTAGCGAATAAGGACATCATGGAGTTCATTTCCACGCACAATCTGGGAGAAGAAGATCTGTCTGCCCTTTATGAAGCACTTCATATCCACCAGCTGGAAGTCGACTTTAATGAGGAAGTAGATGATTCCTTCGACTTCATCGAGGAAGAGGAATCGGCTGAGCTTGTCAAAGAAGAAGAGGCCGAGGCGGAAGCCGAAGAAGACACGCCGGTGCCTGATCTGGATAATGCCATCTCGATCGATGATCCCGTGAAAATGTATCTGAAGGAAATCGGTGCGCTGCCCCTTTTGACCAGTGAAGAAGAGATCGTGCTTGCCAAGACAGTCGAGGCGGGGATGCGTGCGGATGCGCTTCCCGAAGAAAAGGAAGCGGCGCGGGAAGCGAAGAAAGAGCTGGCTGATCGGAACCTCCGCCTCGTGGTCTCCATCGCAAAGAAATATCTGGGCCGCGGGCTTCAGTTTCTGGATCTCATTCAGGAAGGAAATCTGGGACTCTTAAAGGCGGTCGATAAATTCGACTATACCAAGGGCTATAAATTCTCCACCTATGCTACATGGTGGATCCGGCAGGCTATCACACGTGCCATTGCAGACCAGGCACGTACCATTCGTGTGCCGGTACACATGGTAGAGACGATCAATAAGCTGAATCGCATTTCCCGCCAGCTGCTGCAGGAGAATGGGCGTGAGGCAACCAATGAAGAGCTTGCCAAAGCTATGGGCGTATCACTCGCCAAGATCCGCGAGGTCAAAAAGATCGCACAAGACCCGATTTCTTTGGAAACGCCGATCGGTGAAAAGGAAGATTCCCATCTGGGAGATTTCATCGAAGACCATGAAGCCATCGCGCCGGATGATGCCGCCGGCAGCATCCTTCTCCGCGAGCAGATCGAAGAACTTCTGACCGGACTGACGGAAAGAGAACGACAGGTGCTCGAGCTGCGCTTCGGGCTGAAAGACGGCAAGACAAGGACTCTCGAAGAAGTGGGAAAATACTTCGATGTGACCCGCGAACGCATCCGGCAGATCGAAGGGAAAGCGCTTTCGAAGCTGAAAAAGACGGCAAAAAATCTGATCAACCAGTGAATCATAGGCAATAAAAAGCAGCCCTTAACGGGCTGCTTTTTTGATTGCGTTCTGAGATCAGATGGTATGCGCGGAGCCGACGACAGCTTCGATCTTGTGCATGACCATCTGCTTCACAGCCTCTCTGGCCGGCTTCAGATAGCCTCTCGGGTCGAAATTCGACGGATCCTTGCAGAGTGCTTCACGGATGGCACTTGTCATAGCCAGACGGATATCGGTGTCGATATTGATCTTGCAGACAGCCATCGTAGCAGCCTTGCGGAGCATATCTTCCGGGACGCCTTTCGCGCCGTGAACTTTGCCGCCATAGGCATTGCACTTTTCTACAAATTCCGGAATGACGGTAGAAGCGCCATGGAGGACGATCGGGTAGTCCGGCAGGAGCTTGCCGACCTTTTCCAGACGTTCATAGTCAAGATAGGGGTCGCCTTTGAATTTGTAAGCTCCGTGGCTGGTGCCGATCGCAATAGCGAGAGAGTCGCAGCCGGTAAGCTCTACGAACTCAGCCGCTTCTTCCGGATCCGTAAAGATCGCATCCTTCGCATCGACGCTGACCAGATCTTCTACGCCGGCCAGACGTCCGAGCTCGGCTTCCACCACGACACCTTTGTCATGTGCATATTCGACGATCTGCTTTGTGACTTTGACATTTTCCTCGAAGGAGTGCTTCGAGCCATCATACATGACGGAAGTAAAACCACCGTCAATGCAGGCCTTACAGATCTCATAAGAAGAGCCGTGGTCCAGATGGAGTGCGGTCGGGATCTCCGGATAATCCTGAAGGGCAGTCTTGACCAGGCCGACGATATATTCCTGACCGGCATAATTGCGGGCACCTTCCGAAGCCTGAAGAATGACCGGAGACTCCTCTTCCTTGGCAGCTTCCATGATCCCTTGGATGATTTCCATGTTATTCACATTGAATGCACCAATGGCATAATGCCCCTGATATGCCTTTTTAAACATTTCAGTAGTTCCTACGAGCGGCATAACGATACCTTCCTTTCAATGTAACATTGATATAGTGTATACAATATATAAGCTGATCGGTGAATAAAAGCTATATGATTGCCTTTTCTTATTATACTGAATGGTACTTTATATTTCCACTGTATTTTAAGAATTATTTTCAAAAAAAGAAATGGCCGCTATTTCTTACAGGCAGAGAGGGCGGTTTCATGGTACAATAAAAGAAAACAAGGGAATCAGCGTTTCCCAGGGAAGGAGAACATAGAATGGATCAGAAAGAAGTCGATCTGCATGAAGAACAGGAGCTTTCCCCTGAAGAGCTGGCGGAATTCATGGCATCCTACAAGAAAGAGCTTGCCCGCATTTATAAAATGTCCAGCGCGAAGAAGTCTTTCTTGGTGAGACAGAAGCTTCCAAATCTGAAAATGGTACTGGAAGAATGTGACCGTGACATGCGGAAGGACATTGATGAGCTGAAGCATAAGTATGGGATTCACTACTGAAAGGCAGCTGCTTTTTTCAAAAAACTTTATTTTACCTCTTGCAAAAAATGAAGTTACATGATATACTCTTAACATCGCTTGAGACAAGACCTCTTGAAACAAAAACAAATCAAGGATTTGAAAAAAGAGCTTGACAAAAGCAAGAAAAACGAGTATAATAAATCTCGTTGAAACGGATCATTAGCTCAGTTGGTAGAGCACCTGACTCTTAATCAGGGTGTCCGGGGTTCGAACCCCTGATGATCCACCAGACATTCACCCCGAAGTATTTGATGACTTCGGGGTTTTATTTTGCTTGGTAGAAGCACTAAAAATACAAGGCTTCTACCAAAACTTCTACCCAATAAGAAAAAGGCCTCTCTGATCATATCAAAATCATTTCTGAGAGCCGCAAGGCTTTGAGGAATATAGAAAGACTATCCCCAAACGGAGCGCCTACAAAGTCGCTTAAGACAGCGTATAAGCAGCTTATAGAAACAGCGCAAACAGGGGCATCCGAAAGCTAAAATACCGCTGCTTCCTGCGCACCCTCATTGCCTGTGCAGCTGCATAACCATCTATGCCGGCGAAGTCGACCTGAAGAAACAAAAGAACTGCATCAAGGCGGAAGGCGAAAAATGGCTTTCCAACCTGTTTCGGACAGACCCATGTTATTGATGTGTAATATAATAATGTATAAAAGAATACTCGGAGAAACGGCAATATGGAGGATGAAGAATGAGTGACACGGAAAGCCAAGATAAGCAGTTGTCCGATTACGATACGATGCCAAAGCCTTATTCGCCGTCTGCGATGCCATGAACCGGGAACGCGATGATTTGGGGCAATATATAAATGTATTTGGCTACCATCCCCGCCACGGCGTAGAGGGAGAGAGGATGCACAAGATCACCTACTTGTCGCATCGGTACCTTCAGGGAGTGGGTATGGTTTCAGAAGGATATATTTTGCCGCGAAAGATACATGAATAAATATAAGAAAGAGCAGGTGTCGAGAAAATGGCCAAACGAGGCAAGAGCATAAATCTGTTTTTGATGGATGGAGAGGCAAGCGGAAGAATAAAATGTACGCTGGCAAACTGGACTGGGATTGCCTATAAAATTCCTCGCACCGCGCTTGATAGCTGCAAGGAACGGGAGGATTTAAAGCAAAGCGGCGTGTATTTTCTGTTTGGAAAATCTGATGCCACAGGAAAAGGCGTCGTTTATATCGGCCAAGCCGGAGCAAGAAAAAATGGTGAGGGCATTTTAAATCGTTTGCAGGAGCATCGGCGCAATCCGGAAAAGGACTACTGGACGGAAGCCATTGTGTTCACCACATCCAACAACTCTTTCGGTCCGACGGAGATAAGCTACCTTGAAAATCGTTTCTGCAATCTTTCTTTGCAGGCTAACCGCTACGAGGTCAAAAACGGAAATGATCCTACGCCGGGCAATATCACAGAAGAGAAAGAGTGTGAGCTGGAGGAGTTCATCGATTACGCCAAGGTCATCATGGGTGTCTTGGGACACAAGCTGTTTGAACCGATTACCCAGCCGACAGCGGATAAAGAAGAGTCAGCTGACAGCAAGCAAGAAAATACCGTCCGGCTGTATCTGAAGAGAACGATAAAGGATGTCGGAACGATTGAAGCCATTGGAAGTCAGACGGCTGAAGGCTTTGTTGTCTATGCGGGAAGCCATATCGCAGCCGTGGATGATGATACGATACCGGATACCATAAAAGAGAGACGCGCAAAGACCGCAGTGGACAAAGAAGGAAAGTTGACGGAAGAGTTGCTTTTTACCAGCCCATCTTACGCAGCCATGTTCGTCACTGGGAAAAGCGAAAATGGACTGACGCGCTGGAGAGACAAAGACGGACGAACGCTCAAAAGCCTAGAATCAGAAGAATAAAGAAGAGGACAACTACACCCTCGTAACGATGCACCTGGTGTCGTTACGAGGGTGTTCATTTTCTGGACATGTGCGGTTCATCGTTTCGGCGAATCGGAATTCAATTCGTTACATTGTATTCATGATAGTCTCCCAATAGCCCCAACCATGGGGAGCGGTTCCACTGGCGTAGCTTGCCGTTTGACTGGTAGAAATTTCATTGGAATAGAGAAAGACCCCGGATATTACGCTATTGTGCAGGTTAGGCTAAAAGAGAGCAAATAAAAATAAGGACACAGTCATTAGTTAACCACTAGTGATTGCGCCCTCTTCTTATTGGAATTGCTGATAGAATTCAATTAAAAAGTTCGATTTCATCGAATGGAATTGCACATTTTGCTTAATTTTAAAACCGAAATCGGTGGGTGCTTTCAAGCTGCCACTGATAGGAAGATGTTTGCGAGCTGTACCCCTACAGACCTGTGGGGAATGGACGAGGGTATTATCCCAAATGACTATTGGTATCATGTAGGCAAGCTCCCATGGCTTTAAAGAGAAGGGAGAGTCGTGATTTTTCTGGCATTCCAAAGCATGTGGGGGAGCGATGAAGCGGGAAATCATGATCCACGCGTGAATCAGATTCTGCGAGTATTTTTATATTTTTCCATCCGAAAGCCCAGCATATCTGTTATAATAAAAGCAATATAGTAAAATTTTAGGGGGAAGCCCTGGCAGAAGAAGCACTTTGATTTCATGGAGGAACGAGAATGGACTTTACATTAGATGCAAAGCAGCAGGAGCTGGTAAATCTGGCGAAGGAGATCGCACAGAAGGAGATCGCGCCGCGCGCTCTGGACATCGATAAGAGTGGTGTCATGGATCCGGAGCTGTTGAAGATTTTGAAACAGTCCGGTATGACTCAGCTGGCTGTTCCGAAGGAATATGGCGGAGCAGGACTCGATCTGTTGACGGGTGCGATGATCAGTGAAGAGCTCGCAAAGGGCTGTGCAGGTACTGCGACTGTTTGCGCAGCCAATTCGCTCGCTTCCTTCCCGATCCTTTTCGCCGGCAGCGATGAACAGAAAAAGGAATACTTCGACTGCCTGAACAACGGTGGGATCGCCTGCTTTGCACTGACGGAACCGGGAGCAGGCTCTGATGCAGGTGCGGTATCCTGTAAGGCAAAAAAGGTCGATGGCGGCTATGTACTGAATGGTACGAAGTGCTTCATCACCAATGCGCCGATCTGTGACAAAATCACACTCTTTGCCAATACCCGTGAATCAGGCGGCATTCGTGGTCTCACCGTTTTCACTGTCGATAGAAATACGCCGGGCGTCTCCATCGGCAAGGAAGAGGACAAGATGGGGATTCGTGCTTCGGCTACTTCGGAGATCATTTTTGATGATTGCTTCGTTCCGACAAGCGCCCGCATCGGTCGTGAAGGCATGGGCTTCCGCATCGCGATGCAGACGCTTGAGACATCTCGTCCGGTCGTCGGTGCGATTTCTGTCGGCATCGCACAGGCTGCACTGGAAAATGCCATCCACTATGCACACCAGAGAAAGCAGTTCGGCCAGAAGATCGCTTCTTTTGAAATGGTACAGGAAATGATCGCCAATATGGTCACGAAGACAGAGGCAGCACGCGCGCTTGTCTATAAGGCTTGCTGGCTGAAGATGCAGGGAGATAAGAGGGCGTCCATGTTCTCCGCGATGTCGAAGTGCTTCGCTTCGGATACAGCGATGGAAGTCACCACGACAGCGGTGCAGGTCATGGGCGGTAACGGGTACTCCCGTGAAAATCCGAATGAAAAATACATGCGTGATGCCAAGATCATGCAGATCTATGAAGGAACGAATCAGGTCCAGCGCCTCGTCATTGCTAACGAAGCTCTATATTGATCACAGGATAAAACGGGTGTGTGAAAGCAGAAGGCTTTCACGCACCCGTTTTTGCATGACTGAAAAGGGGGATGTTTGTACTTTCTGGACCCGCAGAACCTGCCAAATGATCTATAGAAATAAAAAAGGCGATGTGAAATAACGATCATCTTATTTTCGCGTTCAATCTGCCGCGGGGGACTTGCAGCTCTCATAGGAGTGACCGGGAAACCTTAT
>OIWO01001270.1_pt1 | contig 21615 bp, 19 predicted proteins | sample 1587641 | NCBI WGS metagenome assembly OIWO01 (sample SAMEA3888924, study PRJEB22519) | human gut metagenome | biome: human gut; feature: human-associated habitat; material: faeces | place: Denmark | collected 2010
TGCTCGGGCATCGGGCACTTTTTCGGATTCATATTCGGCATGATTACTTGACCTCCATCTTGTACAGGTTGCAGTGCTCCTCGCGGCGCTTTATCGCCGCGCGCTCCTGTGCCTTGTACATGGCACCGCGGCGCATTGCACTGTCAAAATCAACGAGGTGACCGTCGAAATCCGGGCCGTCAACGCATGCGAACTTGGTCCAGCCGCCGCACATGCCGGTACCGTCAACCATGATGGTGTTCATGGAAACGATGGTCTTGATGCCGTACGGACGAGTGGTCTCGCAGACGAACTTCATCATGATCATCGGGCCGATGGCGATGACGGCATCGTACTGGTTGCCCGCATCGATCAGCTCCTTGAGCACCTGCGTGACCAGCGCCTTGCGGCCGTTCGAGCCGTCGTCGGTGACGATGTGCAGATTGGTGCAGGCGTTCTTCATCTCGTCCTCGAGGATGATGATGTCCTTGGAGCGGAAACCGGCGATGAGGTCGACCTCGACGCCCATTTCATGCAGCTTCTTAGCCTGCGGATACGCGATCGCGCAGCCCAGACCGCCGCCGACGACAGCAACCTTTTTGAAGCCGTCGAACTCGCTCTCCTTGCCGAGAGGGCCGACGAAGTCGTGCAGGCAGTCGCCCTCGTTCAGCTGATCCAGGGCCAGGGTCGTGCCGCCCACCTTCTGGAAGATGACGGTGATGGTCCCGTTCTCCTGGTCCGCACTGGAGATGGTCAGCGGGATGCGCTCTCCATTCTCGTCCACGCGCAGGATGATGAACTGGCCGGGCTCGGCCTTCTTTGCCACCATCGGTGCCTCGATCTCGTAGAGGGTCACGGTGGGCTTGAGCGCTTCTTTCTTCACGATGCGATACATGAATGATTCTCCTTTTTGTTGAGATTCAACGCCGTGCCGTCCGGGGAGAACGGCAGGCGGGATTCCTGGACGCAGCGCCGGGAATATGGAATGATGCTATATTTATATCATGAAAGTTTTCTTGCGTCAATGAATGTCGAAATTCTGACGATGCAGGAAAACTTGCATTTACGAAAAATGCTTGCAAAAAACTAAAGCAGCGTCACGCTGCGGCCCTCGGTGCTGATGAGGTCCTCCTCGCGCATCTTGCGCATCTCGCGCATCATGGCGCTGCGGTCGGCGCTGATGTAGTCGGCGAGCATGCTGAGGGAAAACGGCAGGGGGAACGTCCGGCTGCCGTGCTCGTCGGCGAGCTGCTCGAAAAAGCACAGCAGCTTTTCGCGGATGGAGCGGCAGGCGAGCACCTCGACCCGACGGCTCAGATGCAGAGACTTTTTCGAGAGCAGTTGGAAGAGGTTCGTTACGACCTGACTGTGGCAGGCGCAGGCGTTTTCGCAGCGCTTTGTGATCTGGTCATAGCGCATGAAGATGACGCGGCAGTCCTCGCGGCACTCGATGAGCGCGCTGCCGTCGCGAAAGCCGGTGAACGCCAGCTCCTCGCCAAAGACGCTGCCCTCGTCCATGCTTTCAAGCACGGTGCGGTTGCCGTCGGCGTGCAGGCGCAGAAGCGCCGCGCTGCCCGAGAGCAGCACGCCGATCATATCCTGCTGCTGCCCGCAGGTGAGGATGGTCTGTCCTGCGCTGAAGCGCTGCTCATACGCGCTGAAGCAGCGCAGCATATTTTCGCACGATGCTTCGTCCACGCCTGTAAACAGTGCGGAATCGCGGCAGTCCATCGCTTCCCCTCCCGTAAGGCCTGCTGCTTTACCGGTGCAGCGCAGCCGTTGACCTATTGCATTATCATATACCAGAGAGGGAAAAAAGTAAATGACAATTTCGCGAAAAAATCGGACAAAAAAGCGTGCGATCCCTGTAAAAAAGCATCCGCCTTATTTGGCGGATGCTTTGTCCTTTGCCTTGCGCGCATAGTCGTAAAACACCTGCGCAATGGGCGATAAAATGCTGTTTTTGTGCTTGACGATATAGAGCTGGCGGCGGAAGCGTGAGTCGGGGAAGGGGAAGGCGAGAAGCTTTCCGAACTGAACATAGTCCTGCGCGGCGCTCTGCGCGATGAGGCCGACGCCTAAGCCCTCGCTGACCATCTGCTTGACGCTCTCGGTCGAGCGGATCTCGACCGCGGTGCGCAGCTGGGCGATGTCGATGCCGAGCTCATTTAAGAGTTCCTTGCCCGCCTGATACGTGCCGCTGCCCTTTTCGCGGCTGATGAACGTCTCTTCCTTGAGCTGCTCGATGGGGAAGGGCTTGCCCGCAAAGGCCTGATACTTTTCGGTGTTCGGCGTGATGAGCACCATCGGGTCGCTGGCAAAATCCTGATAGACGCATTTGTGGCTCGCCACCATCGTGCCGCAGAAGCCGATCTCCACGCTGCGCGTGGCGACGAGCTCCACGACCTTAGGACTGTCCTCCATCTGGATATTGAAGGTGATGTCCGGATAACGGGCGCGGAAGTCCTGCAAAAGGTGCGGCAGATAATACTGGCTCGGCACCGTGGAGGCCGCGATGGAGATCGTACCCTTCATCTCCTGAGAGAAGTTGCGCAGCGCGATGGCCGCATTCTCGCGCACTTGTAAGATCTCCTTGGCGTATTTGTAGAGGAGCTTGCCCGCGTCGGAGGGGTAGGTTTCCTTCGTGGTGCGGACGATGAGCTTGATATTCAGTTTTCTCTCCAGTGCGGAGACGTGCGAGCTGATGGTCGGCTGCGTCAGGTGCAGCAGCTCCGCGGCGCGGGAAAAGCTGCAATTTTCCACCACGTAGACGAACGCTTCGAGCTCTTTGATATCCATATCAATGTCCATGAAGTTCCCCCGTCAGACCGGCAAAAGCAAAATGTTTTGCGTTGATAGTGCGTTGAATGCTTATTTTTTAACAGTATACACAGTTTAGCGCCGTTTGTCCAGAGAGGGAAACGGCATTTTGCAGGATTTTATGCATTTTTTGCCCGCGCGATGCACCGCGCGGGCAAAAAATGACGGCTTACTGCTTGTCCTGCGCCAGCGCCTCGCCCAGCGCGATGGCGAGCTGATCGGGGCAGGAGGTATTCTTGAAGCCGCAGCGGATGCCGCGCATGCGCGCGATGGCATCCTCGGCCTTCATGCCTTCGACCAGGCGCGAAATGCCCTGGAGGTTGCCGTTGCAGCCGCCGATGACCTCCACGCTCTTGATGGTGTGGTCATCGTTCAGCTCAATGTGCATTTCCTTGGAGCAAACGCCCTTGGTGCGGTAGTTATAGGTCATTTCTATCTCTCCTTTTCTGATAGTCCGCGCCAATCATAGCACATTCGCCCTGCGTTCGCAAGGGATGTGCCGAAAAAGGAAAGAAAAAGAAGATGAGGCAATTCGGGGTGGTATTCCGCGAACAAGCGTGCTATAATTATCCTGTTAGAATATTGCCATTACAGAACAAAACGCAAAAGGAGTTGTTTTTTATGTCAGTTTTGACCGCCGTTATCCTTGGCCTTGTGCAGGGGATCGCGGAATTTTTACCGATCTCGTCCTCCGGACATCTCGCCATCGCGGAGCACCTGCTGAACATGCAGGGCGCGAGCAACGTGCCCGACTTTTTCGATGTGCTGCTCCACCTCGGCACGCTTGTGGCGGTGTTTGCCGCTTACTGGGACGATATCCGCGATATGATCGTGGAGTTTTTTACCGGCATCGGCGACCTTGCCCATCATCGCACGCCGAACCCCGTGCCGCCTGCGCGCCGTCTCATCCTGCTCATCATCGTGGGCACGCTGCCGCTTTTCGTTATGGTGCCGTTTCGCCATTTTTTCACGGAGCTGAGTGATAATATGTACTTTATCGGCGGCGCACTGATCGTCACGGGCATCCTGCTCTTTGCGAGCGACCGCGTGCGCCATGGACGCAAGACCGAAAAGACCGCCACAATGCTCGACGCGCTGCTCGTTGGTATCGGTCAGGCCATCGCGCTGTGCCCAGGCATTTCCCGCTCCGGCATGACGATCACGGCGGGCTGCTTCACGGGCTTTGAGCGCAAGTTTGCCGTGCGCTTTGCATTCCTGCTCTCCATCCCCGCGGTGTTGGGGGCGAACATCCTGACGCTCAAGGACGCGATCGACGCGGGCATCGACTTCTCCAGCGTGCCCGTGTACCTCGTCGGTGTCGTCGTCGCGGCGGTGTCGGGCTATGCGAGCATCCGCCTGCTGCGCTATGTTGCCGACAAGGGCCGTTTCGGCGCGTTTGCCTATTACTGCTGGGCCGCCGGCGTGCTGACGCTGGTGCTCACGATCCTGCACTAATTTTTGATTCTGAGGTGAATCATGGCACAACAGAAGAAAAAAACCACCACAACGAAAAAGAAAACGACGGGTTCGTCCCGCTCCTCGTCTTCCGGCAAGCGCACGGCGAAGAAGAATCAAAAGCGCCCCATCCGCCGCGAGGTCGCGGGCGCGATCCTGCTGGTGCTGGCGCTGTGCCTGGGCTTTAGCTATTTCCAGTCGGGCGCGTGGCTGCTTGATCAGCCGGCGAAGCTGTGCCGGTCGCTCTTTGGCTGGGGCTATTACCTCGTCGCGCCCGCGCTGCTGCTGGGGAGCTATATCCTGCTCTTCCACCGTGGGCGGAACGTCGCGTCCTGCCTTGTCGGCACGGCACTGCTGCCGGTCGTGTTCGGCGCGATCATGCACATCGCCCTCTGCAAAGAGAAGTATGTCAACATGGATGGCATCTTGAAGCTTCTGTGGACGAGCGGCAACGCGCTCGAGTCCGGCGGCGCGGTGTCTGCATCGCTTGCGATCATGCTGGTGCTGCTGGTGAAAAAGGTGCTGGCGATGGTCCTGCTCGTTGTGCTGTTCGTCGCGTTTTTGATGATGGCGTTCCGCTTGACGCCTGCCGCCGTGATCGAGGCCGTGCGCTCACACGAGCGCGTGCCCTATGAGCCAGTGGAGGAAGAGGACCTTCCGCCGCAGCGCACCCATGTGCCGCGCCGCAGTGCGCCGGTCCATACGCCGGACGCCGCCATCGACATTCCGCTCGACGGCGAGGAGCGCGTCATCAAGAAGAATCCCACGGGCGGCTTCTTCCGCAAGAAATCCGACAATATCAAGAGTCCCGACGAGCTGTTAGCGGGTGGAAGTGCCGCACCCGTTTCACCCGCCGCTGCGCCATCCGCTCCCGCCAAGCCCGTGACAGTGGAGGCCGACGACTTCGACCTGCCGCCGTTTGATACAGCGCCGAGCGCGCCCGCGCCGGTCGTCCCGGCACCCGCACCTGTGATGCACACGCCGTTTGCCGCGCCCACGCCGAGCGTGCAGAGCGCGCCCGTCACCGCGGCAACCGTGGCAGCCGCCGCGGCTCCCGCCGTGCTGACCGACAAGCAGGAGGACAAGCTCCGCCGCGCCGAGGTCGATGCCGCGCGCGAGGAGGTCACGCGCGAGATCGAGGGCGGCGACGCGCAGCCCCAGCCGCCTGCATATCAGTATCCGCCCATCACGCTCTTAAAAGAGGGCAGCGTGACGAACGCCGCCGAGGCGGGCGCGGAGCTGCGCAACAACTCCCGCCGCTTGGCGCAGACGCTCACGAGCTTCGGCGTGGACGCCCAGCCGGGCGATGTGGTGCGCGGCCCGTCGGTCACGCGCTATGAGTTCACGCTCAGTCAGGGCGTGAAGCTCTCGAAGATCACAAATTTGCAGGACGATATCGCCCTTGCGCTGGGCGCGAGCGGCGTGCGCATCGCGCCCATCCCCGACAAGATCTCCGTCGTGGGTGTCGAGGTGCCGAACAAGCTCGTTTCGCCCGTCAGCATCCGCACGGTGCTCGAATCCACGGAGTTCACCTCCCTTCCCCCCCCCCCCGCCTTCGCCGTCGGCAAGGACATCAGCGGCAAGAACATCGTCGGGAATATCTCGAAGCTTCCGCACGTGCTCATCGCCGGTACGACAGGCTCCGGTAAGTCCGTGTGCACGAACTCGCTGATCGTCTCGATGCTCTATAAGTCAACGCCCGAAGAGGTGCGCTTTATCATGGTCGACCCGAAGATGGTCGAGCTTGCGCCCTACAACGGCATCCCGCACCTGCTCATCCCCGTCGTTACCGACCCGAAAAAGGCTGCGGGCGCACTGCAATGGGCCGTGTACGAGATGATGAAGCGCTACAAGATGTTCTCCGAGCACAACGTCAAGGACCTTGCCTCCTACAATAAGGTGGCGGAGACGGACGAAACGCTCAAAAAGCTGCCGAGCGTCGTTGTCGTCATCGACGAGCTGGCCGACTTGATGCTCGTCGCGGCGAAAGAGGTCGAAGAGTCGATCTGCCGCGTGGCACAGATGGGCCGCGCCGCGGGTATGCACCTCGTCATCGCGACGCAGCGTCCGTCCGCGGACGTCATCACGGGCCTGATGAAGGCCAACATCCCGAGCCGCATCGCGTTCGCGGTCGCCTCCGCGATGGAATCGCGCATCATCCTCGACACCGCGGGCGCGGAAAAGCTCGTCGGCCGCGGCGACATGCTCTACGCCCCGCTGGGCGAAGGCAAGCCCAAGCGCGTGCAGGGCTGCTTCATCTCGAGCGAGGAGATCGAGCGCGTGGTCAACTTCGTCAAGGAAAACGGCGAGACAGACTATGACGAGTCGGTTATCGACAAGATCAACGCTGCCGTCGCCGAAAAGGAGAAAGGCAGCGGCAAGGGCGGCAGCAATGCCGCGCCTGATCAGAACGCCGCCGACGAGGGCGACGAGTTGCTCCCTGCCGCGATCGACGTGGTCATGGAGACCGGTCAGGCGTCCGTCTCGATGCTCCAGCGCAGACTGAAACTCGGCTATTCGCGCGCAGCGCGCATCGTCGACGAGATGGAGACGCGCGGCATCGTGGGCCCGTTTGAGGGTTCGAAGCCCCGCCAGTTGCTCATCACAAAGGAGCAGTGGCAGGAGCTGAAGATGAAAGGCGCCTACGGCGCGACGCCGCCGGAAACGGAAGAGCTTCCGCCGCCGGACGAGGAAAACTGAACAAAGCGAAAGCACCGCAGATGAAATTCATCTGTGGTGCTTTTTTGCGCGTGTTTGGTTCCCCGCGCACAGGAGTCGCATAGACTGGCGGGGAAGAAAAAATGGGGGAGGAGATCGACATGGCCTATTCCGACAGGGAGCTGCTCGCGCGCCTTATCGAGTGCGAGGCGGGCGGCGAGGGCGAAAACGGCATGAAGGCGGTGGCGGGCGTGGTGATGAACCGCGTGCGCGCCCCAGGCGGGGAATACGCGCGCGTGGGGCAGGGCAGCATCCGCAGGATCATCTTCCAGCCGGGGCAGTTCGTCTGCGCGAGCGAGGTGGAGCGCGGCAGCTACAACCCGCAGAATATCTACAATATGCGCCCGACGGATATTCACTATGAGATCGCCGACTGGGCCATCGCGGGCAACCGGCTTTCGGGTCTTGGCGAGGCGATGTGGTTTTTTAACCCCTTTTCGCCGTCCTGCCGGGCGAACTTTCCCTCTGGCGTGGGGGTATTCGTCATGCGCATCGGCGACCACTGCTTTTATGCCCCCACCGCCGCGTATTACGACACCTGAGAAAAGCAAATCAGCAGCAACGGGAAAGGGAGAGGACGTTTTTATGATCCAGATGGGAAAAAGCATGCCATGCCTTTATGAGGAGATGGCCGCTGTGCCCGCCGCGGCGGGCACGCAGCAGCAAAAGGGTAGCGAGATGAGCCTCGGCTATGAGGAAATGCTGACAGGACCGACGGGCGCGGCGGTGATCGTGCCGGCGGGCGGCGCGAACGGACACTTCCGCCCCTCGCCCGACAAGATCGAAGAGGTGCAGACCGTCGACAAGATGGAATACAATTCGTGGAAGGGAATGCTTGCGCGCAACATCGGTCGGCCGGTCATCGTGAGCTTTCTCGTCGGCTCGCAGAATACGGTTGTGGCCACTGGGACGCTGAAGGAGGTCGGCAGCGACTATATCACGATCTATCATCCGGGTCGCAGTGCCTATCTCACGGCCGATCTGTATTCCATTCGCTTTGTAGAGTTTCCGCAGGGGGACGCGGTGCTCACGATCAATTAAAAAGGGACGCTTTCGCGTCCCTTCCTTTTTTGAGTGTTAGAATCTCCTTCTGCGGCCGCGGTAGCCGCTGCCGGCTCTGCTGCGGCGGCGGTGTCCGTAGCGACGGCGGCGGGAGAACATCGTCACATAGACGACGAGCGCGACGATCAGCAGTACGACCACGATCAACAGAATGCGGACGAGCGGCTTTGCAAAAAAGTCAGACACCCTGCGCTGCGCCGTCAGGAACCACGAGGCCGATACATCGTTCAGTGCCAGAAGATCGGTCTCGGCGTAGACTTTGCCGTTGTAGGAGAGCGTCAGCTTGCCGAGCACGTCGCCCGCGGAAACGGGCGCGTCGACCGTGTCGTTCGTGAGCGTTACGGTGCGCTCGAGCATGTCGGGCTCCACGTTGTCGGGCAAAAGACAGGAGATATCCTCCGCCGCGTGGGTCGAAACGTAGCTCGCCTCGCTCGAAAGCGCGACGGGCACCTCCTGCACAAGGTCGGAGGAGGAGAGAATGTCGCGGAGGACAAAGTTGTCAAAGCCCCAGTCGAACATGCGCGACGTTTCGGAGAAGCTGCGCGTCTGGATGGTCACACCGTCCTCGAGCGTCACGCGTTCTGCGCCCAGCACCACGCTGATCATGTGGCGGCTGCCGCGCAGGGCGGACGAAATGAGGCAGTAGCCCGCCTCGGGCGTCGAGCCGGTCTTGATGCCCTGCGCGTCGCGGTACACATAACCGCGGGCGCGCCAGTTGGAAATGAGAAAGTTCGTCGAATGCAGCTTACGCGGCTTGTCGGTCATGTTCGTGGTGGGCACGGTGTAGCTCTTGGAGTTGCAGATCTCCATGAATTTGTCGTGCTTCATCGCCTCGCGCGTGATGAGGTAGAGGTCCCACGCGGTCGTGTAGTGCTGGGAATTGTGAAGGCCCGTGGCGTTGGCGAAATGCGTGTGCTCGCAGCCAAGCTCCGCCGCACGCTCGTTCATGCGCGCGACAAAGGCGTCGACCGAGCCGTAGAGTGTTTCGCCCAAAATATTGCACGCCTCATTTGCCGAGACGATGAGCATGCAGTTGAGCAGCTGCTCGACCGTCATCGTCTCGCCGGGGACGATGTTCGCCGTGCTGCCGTCGCTGGAGAGCCCCTCGAACGCCGATTCCGTCGCAGTGACGGAGTCGGTCAGCGCGATCTTGCCCTCGTCGATGGCTTCAAACACCAGCAGCGCGACCATCACCTTTGTGAGCGATGCGGGGAAGTTCTCCTGATGGGCGTTTTTCTCGTAGAGAATTTCGCCCGTGTCGGCCTCAATGAGAAGACCAGCCTTCGCGTCGAGGTCAAAGTCCTCATAGGCGTCGGCGCTCGTGAGCGAAAAGAGCGGGAGCAGGAGCGCAAAGGATAAAAAAAGTGAAAACCAGCGGCGTTTTTTCATGGAAATATACCTCGTTGTATGATACAATCAAATATGGAATACAGTGAAGAGGAGCGCGCCGTTCGGCACGCTTCGACATCAGTATAGCAAAAAAGGCAGGCGAGCGCAACCGTGGAAAAGCAAGAAAAGAAAACCAAAGTCAGCGGCGTCTACCTTGTGCTCGCCGCGCTGACGGTGCTGTTCGCCGTTTCGCTCATTTTTCTGCACAAAACGGCCTACGAGGGTGCCTCGCACGGAAATTACACCGTGACGACGCAGGACAAGACCGACGAGATCACCGCGCCCACGCGCGTTGTGACGCTTGTGAACGTCAATACCGCGACGGCGGAGGAGCTTGAAACGCTGACGGGCATCGGCCCGTCGCTCGCGCGGGCGATCATCGACTACCGCGCAGAGCACGGCGATTTTACGGCGGCGGAGGACCTTTTGAACGTCAAGGGCATCGGAGAGGCGAAGCTCGAGGGCTTCCGCGCGGAGATCACATTCACGGAGGAGGATGGCAATGAAAATTCTGGTGGTTGACGACGAGCAGCTTCTCGTCAAGGGCATGAAATTCAATCTGGAAAACGAGGGCTACACGGTCGAGACCGCCTACGACGGCGCGACCGCCATCGACATGGCGAAAAGCGGCGGGTTCGACCTTATCATCCTCGATCTGATGATGCCGCAGGTGGACGGGCTGACGGCCTGCATGCGCATCCGCGAATTTTCCAATGTGCCCATCATCATGCTGACCGCCCGCAGCGAGGACGCCGACAAGATCATCGGTCTTGAGTCCGGCGCGGACGACTATATCACAAAGCCGTTCAACATCTTAGAGCTCAAAGCGCGCATCCGCGCGCTGCTGCGCCGCGCGAACGCCGCACCGCAGCAAAAGCAGCCTGAAACGCTCCTGTTGACCGCGGGCGGCATCACGCTCGACCCCGAGCAGCGCGTCGCCGTCAAAAACGGCGAGATCGTCGAGCTCACGGCCAAGGAATACGACCTCATCGAGCTTCTTGTCAAGAATCCGCGCCGCGTTTACTCGCGCGAAAATCTGATGGACCTCGTCTGGGGCTACACCTACGCAGGCGACTACCGCACAGTGGATGTGCACATCCGGCGGCTTCGCGAAAAGCTCGAGGAAAACCCCGCCGCGCCGCAGCACATCCTGACCAAATGGGGCGTGGGGTACTACTTGAAGGACTGATTTCCCACTAAAAGAAAGAGAAGGGGGGCAGCGCCGTGCAGATGCATGCGAGCCTGCAGCGAAAATTCAGCTTCAGCTATATCGCCATCATTCTGGCGGTGCTGATCCTGCTGAACACGTATCCGCTCATCACGTCGGAAAACCTGACGTTCCGCTCTAAGCAGAGCTCGCTGCAGGGCAGCGTCTCCGTGATGGTGACGGCGCTCTCGGGCCTTGAGGAGCTGAGCGAGGAAAACGTCGCGGGCGCGATGACGCTCGTGGAGGAGACGGGAATCTCCCGCGTGCTTGTGACGGACGCCTCGGGCCGCGTGCTGTACGACACGCGCGAGACTGACGGCGCGATCGGCCGCTACGCCTTTTATACAGAGCTTGTGCAGGCGCTTCGCGGAGAAGATGTCTTTTACACCGAATTTTCGGACAAGGCGTTCAAAAGCCGCGCGGCCTCGCCGGTCATCTACCACAGCCAGACCATCGGCGCGGTCTACGCCTATGAATACGACACGGAGCAGGCGGAGCTGCTGTTGTCATTGCAGCGAAATCTCCTGACGATTTCCGCGGTCGTGCTGGTGTTCGCCGGCGGCATCAGCGTGCTCTTATCCCGCGTGCTGACGCGGCGCTTCGGCGTACTGACCGATGCCATCCGCAAGATGCGCGAGGGCTCGTACAGCCACCGCGCCGAGGTCGGCGGGCACGACGAGATCAGCGAGCTCGCCGCCGAGTTCAACGACATGGCTGACCGGTTGCAAACGACGGAGGACGCGCGCCGCCGCTTCGTGTCGGATGCGAGCCATGAGCTCAAAACGCCGCTGGCCGGTATCAGGCTTCTCTCCGACTCCATTTTGCAGACGGAGAACATGGACGCGCAGACCGTGCGCGAATTCGTCGGCGATATCGAGCAGGAGTCCGAGCGCCTGGCGCGCATCACGGAAAATCTGCTGCGATTGACGCGCCTGGACAGCGGCATGCTGCCCGAGGCGCAGCGCGTCGACCTCTCGTCCGTGATGGCGCGCGTGGTGCGCATGCTGCGCCTTGTGGCCGAGGAAAAGCAGGTCGACCTCTCATATGAAATTCGCCGCGAGGGACAGACCCTTGCGAGCGAGGATGAAATTCACGAAATCATCTACAACCTGACGGAAAACGCCATCAAGTATAACCGCCCCGGCGGCTTTGTGAAGCTGCTGCTCGCGGGGGATGAAAAGGACTGCCTTCTCACCGTCAGCGACAATGGCATCGGCATTCCGGAGGGGGACATGCCCCGCATTTTCGACCGCTTCTACCGCGTGGACAAGATGCGCTCGCGCGCCGCGGGCGGTACAGGCCTTGGCCTTTCCATCGCCGCCGACACGGCGCGCCGCCGCGGCGGCAGCATCGAGGTCCGCGCCCGCGAGGGCGGCGGCACGGTGTTTACCGTGCGCCTGCCGCGCTGCGAAGAGGGAGGGGATGAGACATGAGAAGACGTCTTTCCCTGACTGCGGCATTAGTCCTCCTGCTTTCGCTTCTCTGCGCCTGCGCGGCCCAGCACGCGCAGGAGATGGACGAGAACGGCTACGAGCTCTATTTTCTCAGCGATCCCAACTCCGCGGGCGGCGGCGACGCCATCCGCGCGCAGGAAAAGCGCCTGGTGCTCGACGGCGCGATGGAGACCGAAGACTGTGTCCGCGCGCTGCTGGAGGCGCTGCTCGCAGGGCCCGACGAGCCGTCGCTCTCGTCGCCCATCCCGGAGGGAACGGCGCTCAAGTCGCTCAAGGTGTCGGGCCGCCGCGCGCAGATCGACTTGAGCGCACAGTATGCGCGCCTGACGGGCATCGACCTGTCGCTCGCTGACTACTGCATCACGCTGACGCTGACGCAGCTGCCGAATGTGAACGCTGTGAGCATCACGGCGGACGGGCGCGAGCTGCCGTACCGCGAGACGCAAGTGCTGCTCTCGGCGGATACACTGCTTTCCTCGCGTGAGAGTGGCCTGCGGCCGATCACCGTGTCGCTTTATTTCCTCGACAGCAAGACGGGCGAGCTGCGCGCCGAGCAGCAGACGCTCGCGCTCTACGAGGGCCAGACGCGCGTGAACGCGCTGCTCGAGGCGCTCGCGCAGGGGCCGGAGGACGATTCGCTCGTCTCGCTCCTGCCGGAGGACTTTGCGGTCATCTCCTCTCGCATCGAAAACGGCGTGTGCTATCTGAATCTTCCGGCTAACGTCTCGCTGCCGGAGGATGAGGCGGCGCGCGATTTGATGCTGAGCGCGCTCGAACAGTCCATTTTGTCGCTCGGCGGCGTGGACGAGGTGCAGTTTTTGATCGAAGGCTCGGCCGAGCCCGACGGCTACCGGTAAAAAAGGCCCTCCGCAGAAATGCGGAGGGCCTTGTCATATCTTGCGCTATTTTACGTTCACTCGCGCGCGAGCATCGCCGCGCCGATCACGCCCGCGCGGTAGCCGAGCGTGCAGAGCTCGATGCGCGTGTGCGAGACGGCATAGCGCGAGCCGAACGAACGCTCGCGCACCCTTTCGCGCAGCGGCAGGAGCAGCGCGTCGCCCTGATTTGCTACGCCGCCCGAGAGGGCCAGCACTTCGGGGAAGAAAATGTTGACAAGATTTGTGAGCCCGCAGGCCAGATGCTCGATGTAGTCCTCCACGACCTGCGCGCCCGCCTCGTCGCCGCGCTCCTTGGCGAGAAACGCTGTGCGGCCGTTGACACCGCCCTGCTCCGCGGCAATCGCGTGCAGCAGGCTCTCGGGGTGCGCGGCCATGGTGCGCTTCGTATCGCGGATCAGCGCCGTGGCGGAGGAGTAGGCCTCAAAGCAGCCGCGGCTGCCGCAGGTGCACTCTTCGCCGTTTTCCGCGATGACCATGTGGCCGATCTCGCTCGCCGCGCCCGTGTAGCCTGTCAGGAGCTTGCCGCCGAGCACCACGCCGCCGCCGACGCCCGTGCCGAGCGTGACGACGATGGTGCTCTCCGCGCCGCGGCCGCAGCCGAACAGCGCCTCGCCCAGCGCCGCGGCGTTTGCGTCGTTGCCGAGGTGGATGGGAAGCGCAGTGTGCGCGCGCAGCGCGCTTCGCAGGTCGAAGTTCACAAAATTCAGGTTCGCCGCAAAGCGCACGATGCCGCTCGCGTCGTCCACCGTGCCGGGGCAGCCGACCCCCACGCCGCCGACGGCGCTTTCGCCGTCAGAGAGCTGCGCGATGACCTGACCGATGCGCCCCGCGACCGCCTCGGGGCCGAGATCGACGCGCGTCGGGATAGAATGCTCCTTTAAGATCTCGCCCTCTGCGCTCACGAGTGCGCCCTTGATGTTTGTGCCGCCGAGGTCGATGCCAATATAGTTCATAAAAACGCCCTCCCGGGTGAAATGTGTCCTCATTGTATGCCGCATCGGCGGAAAATGCAAGAGCTCGCACGGGGAAGAAAAAAGTTTCTTAAAAAAATCATAAGGGTGAAACTTTTTGAGAAATTTCTCGTCTAAGAGAATGTACGGAACGAAAAAAGCTCCGCATAATCAAGATGGAAAGAAGACGATGAGAGGAGAAACAAAATGGACCGCTGGGGACTAATGAGTGCCCTCGCACTTGCCGCCGTGCTGCTGCTCGCGGGCTGCGGAGAGACGGAGAAACAGACCGATATGGCGGAAGAGCATCCCATCACCTATGAAGACGTCTGTGAGCGAAACACAATCTCTGCGCTGCTCGAGCGGCACGAGGTGGTGACTATTGTACGGGAGAGCACAGACAGCAGCAACGGCGGTCAGGACGTCAAGAGCACTGACCAGTACACGCGCGACGAAGAAGGCCGGCTGCAAAGCTGGAGCCACGGCTGGTATTATGATGAGTACGGCGCAGACGATATTTATAGCGTGAATGTCTGCCTGGATGAAGTGCCGGACGGTATGTGCATTATCGCTGGAACAAATGACGACGGCAGCGCTCGAATTGCCAGTGTGATCGCCTGCGGAACGGATGAGTGGTACGAAGAAAGTACCGCGCGGGAACCGTTTTTGCCCGTGGCCGGTGACGGTATCACGGTGGAGGTCAAAGAGCCGTATGAGCAGGACGGCCAGCTCGTGTTTCCGATCAAACATTATATCACCGACGATGACACTGACTACTCGCTGCGATGGCTCTATGTCGATCCAACCTCCGATGACCTGATATCGATCAAGTCGGAGCGGCACAGAAAAGACTTGCAGGGAAAAGACACCTGCTTTGCCACGGGAAGCTATACGTTCAGCTATGATCGCCCTTATGAACCGGAGGAAGACCTCTACGCGCTGATGCTGTCGGACGATGTTCCCAAGCATGAAATCACGCTCGTGTGGGACCCAGGCACCGCGCAGGAGCACGAGCAGCACTTTACCGTGCCGAGCGCAGCGTACTTTTCCCCAGAGAGTGGTAAGGGCGTCATGCTTTACTACGACGCCGCCATGACGCAGGAGTATCAAACCCCTGAGATCGAGTGGCCGGACGGCGAAAGCACGACCGTCTACGTGAAAAGCGGCGGCTGAGACCGGTGGGAGATGAGAGAGGAGAGCACACCATGAAAAGCTGGAAGAGAGCTGTCGCCGTTGCTTTATGCGCTGCGAGCTTACTTGCGGGCTGCGGAGTGCAGAGCGGCAACGTAAGCAACGACGACAGCACCGATGAACCGCGGCAGATCACGCTCGAGCAGTTGCGGGCTGCGAACGATCAGCGCTCGCTGCTCGAAAAGCACGACACTGTGACCGTGACTGTGCAGGAGAGCGACCAGAATGACGCCGTGACGTATACGGCGAAGTTTCAGTACACCCGTGGTGTGGAGGATGTGCTGGCCTGGTATCATTGCCAGTACACCGAAAACAGCACCAGCGGCAAAGCCGAGCTATGGGGTCAGGCGAACGGAGCGATGGATGCCGCGCGTATGGAGAGCGACAGCACCGAGGATCTGAGCCTGAGCATCTACCTTGAGGGAAAGTATGAACAGTACGTTCTCGACATGATCCCCCGATGCCCTGCTTTGGAAGAGGACGTGGAGCAGTCGGTCGACAGCTGCAGCGAGCAGGACGGTGAGCTGCTGCTCTCCGTCACCGCGCGCTATCTGTCTTCCGATGGCGATTACTACACGGCGCTCTACCGCGTTGACCCTGCGACGAATGAGGTGCTGGAAGCGTCGGTGACCGACTACATCAAAAAGGAAAGCGGCGAGGTATCCAAACTACATACAACGCGCTACCGCTGGAGCTACGACGAGCCTTATCAAGCAGAACGCAATGTGATGAACGAGGTTCTGTTTTCGACGGACAGCACGGAGGACGTCTGCGATCTGACGTACTTCTATCCCGCGCCGGGCTCGGAGAAGGGCTGGGACGTCGGGGAGAACGGCTGGAGCGTCAGCGAGATCCGCGTGGCGCATGGCACGCGCATCCTCTTCCTCGACAGTGCGGGTCTCGCGCTTTATGCGGACAGGGATCGGACCAAGCCCATCGACTTCTACGACGGCGTCGACACGAGCGGCGAGAGTGCGACGGTCTACATCGTGCCGCTGGAAAAGAACCATTAAAAAGCTTTAGAATGCGGGCGCGAGCCCGCGTCCAAATAAGGAGGAAACTAAGATGAAAAACTGGAAGAAAGCAAGCATTGGCGCGCTTTGCGTCGTGAGCCTGCTCGCGGGCTGCGGCACGCAGGGCGGCGACACGAACAACAACGATAAAAACGCCGACGAGCCGAAGGAAATTTCGCTCGAGCAGGTGCGCGCGGACAACATTCCCGAAAAGCTGCTCGAAGAACACGACACGGTGACCGTGAGCATTCAGGGCACCGACCAGGACAGCAAAGAGACCTACACAGCCAAGGTGCAGTATACGCGCGATGATAAGGGAAACCTGCTGCTGGCCTCGCACTACAGCTACACCGCCGACAGCCCCGTGGGCGAGGATGAATTCTTCGCTCAGGCCTGCCTGTCGATCGAGGGAAACGGCGTGTATCTCAGCAAAATGGAAAGCGACGGCCGCCTGAATATGAACTGCTACCCGAGCGGCGAGTATGAGAGCTACATTCAGGCGATGCTGCCCGCCTGCGGCGAATTGCAGGACGACGGCTCGGTCGAGACCATCGACGATCGGAGCGAGCAGGACGGCGCGGTGGTGATCTCGACCACCACGACCTACAACGACATGCCGGACTACTACTTTACGACCCTCTACTATATCGACCCCGCGACGGGCGAGCTTCTTGCCAAGTCCGTGACAGATTACAGCAAGGATGAGAGCGGTGAGGCATCCGTCCTCGGCACGACGCTCTATGATTGGAGCTATGGCGAGTCCTGTCTGCCGGACAAGGAGCTGGCGGCCGAGGCCTTCAACAGCGATGAGGTCTGCGCGCTGACGCTTGTTTATAACCCCGGCGCGGCGGATGAGGAGACGCAGGAAATCTCCATCAAGCGCGGCACGTATGTCACGTTTGTGAGCAGCACCGGCAATCTTCTCTATGCCGACGCGGCGCTGACGCAGCCCATCGACGACACCGTGTCCATCGACACAAATGGCGAAGAGATGACGGTCTACGTCGTGCCCGACGTGCCGCTGAACTAAAACGGCATGAACTTAAAAAACGGCGGACTTCAAAAAAGTCCGCCGTTTTTTTCAAAAAGGATGAAACATTTTTCGATAAATTCCGTCTAAATAATACAGGAAAGAGGCTCGGCGCGAGAATTAAGGAACTCTTAAATAATTTGTAACCAAATCGCGCCTGATTGTAACGACTTCCTCATAAGATGAGATTATAATGGATCCAAGATTAAAATTGAGGAGAATCTGCGATGGCAAATGACCAGAAGCCCGTCATTTCGGTGCGAAAGCTCCGAAAGGTCTACATGATGGGGCAGGAGCACGTAGTCGCACTGCACAATATTGACCTCGACATCCCGCGGGGCGAGGTGTGCTGTATCTTCGGCACGTCCGGCAGCGGCAAATCGACGCTGCTCAACCAGTTAGCGGGACTCGAAAAGCCCACGCGCGGCGTGGTGCGCATCGGCGGCGTGCCGATCTCACAGCTCAACGAAAATCAGCTTGCCGCCTTCCGGCAGAAGCACATCGGATTTGTCTTCCAGTCCTACAACCTGCTGCCGGAGCTGACGGCAGCGGAGAATGTGGCCATGCCGCTGATGTTCAAGGGCATCGACCCGGACGTGAGATTGCTGGAGGCGAAGAAAATGCTCTGCCGCGTGGGACTCAAAGACCGCATGGACCACTTTCCGAACCAGATGTCCGGCGGCCAGCAGCAGCGCGTGGGCATCGCGCGCGCGTTCGTCACGCACCCCGAGGTGGTGTTTGCCGACGAGCCGACCGGCAACCTCGACACAAGGACGACGAAAGAGGTCATGCACATGATCCGCGGCTTTGCCAAGCGCTTCCACCAGACGATCGTGCTCGTCTCCCACGATCCGGAGATGACCGAGTATGCCGACCGCATCGTCACGCTCATCGACGGCAGGATCGTCAGCAACGTAGAAAATCAGGTCAAGGCGGAGATCGACGCCGCACCTTATATCGAATAACGGAGGAAATCGAACTATGAAACGCATCACAAGATCCCTGCTCTCGCTCTGCCTTGCCCTTGTGCTGTGCGCAGCGGCGGTACTCAGCGATGTCAACACAGTGAAGGCTGAGAATGCAGGAGACAAAGAACCGACTGCGCCTCAGACCAAAGAGCCGACGTTTTTGATCACCGGCTATGAGGCGAGCCGCAGCAGTATCAAGACCGGCGACACGGTGAGCATTACGGTCTATTTGTCACGCACGGACGGCAGAAGCGATAGCATTCGTGTTGTGCGAGGCCTTGACAGCTTTCAGGGCGGCACGGCAGATGTCATTAAAAAAGGCTCTTACGGTTCATATGAAGTGACATTCGATAATCTTACCTATACCGGCGACACGAGCAAGGCGCTTAACTTTACCGTTTACTACGACGGTGCAAAAGATGCGGCAGGCAATGATATTGTCAAGGGCGGCTATCAGTCCAACAACAGCGTTTCGCCCATCCGTGAGTGCGTGCCCTACACCGAGCCGAAGCCGGAGCCTGAGCCGACGCCGGAAACGATCCCCGCGCCGCGCGCCGTTTTCAACTCTGACGGTATGTCCACGGCCATCGCCGCGGGCCAGACGAAGACCATCACCGTCTACATCCAGAACGCCGGCACGACCGCCATGCGTGATCCCATCCTGACGCTCAAATCCTCCGGCTCGCTTCTCATCATGGGCAGCCAGGACTACATGCTCGACGATATCCGCGCGGGCCGCGACACGGCTGTCACCGTGACGGTCAAGGCGCTCGACAAGATCGAATCCCAGATGCAGACGATTGACGCCACGCTGTCGTTCTACTATGACAACGGCACGCAGCTCACCGGCGGCAGCGCCAGCGGCAGCGTGAACGTCCTCTCCACCGTCACCAAGGATACGAAGGACGAGGAGACCATTGCGAGCCCCACGCCCATCGTCATTCTCTCGAAGTACAACTACGGCGGTTCGTCCGTCGCGGCAGGATCGAGTACGAACCTGAGCTTCTCGTTCACGAACACCAGCAAGACCATCAAGATCGAAAACGTCATGGTCACCGTCACCGGCGGACAGGACCTGATGCTCAACGGCTCGACGAACACGTTCTACTTTGAATCCGTCGCCGCGAGCGGCAGCAAGACTGTCACCGTGCCGATGAAGGCTGCGCAGCTCATCAGCGCAAGCGCGCAGAATGTGCAGATCGCCGTTACCTATGAATACGTCGATCAGAACGCCCGTAAATCCGGCAACGCAACGCTCTCGCTGAGCGTGCCGCTCTACCAGCCCGACCGCTTTGACCTGAGCGAACCCAAGACCTCCTACACCGGCCACGTCGGCGAGGAGACGAGCCTGACCATCGACTATGTCAACAAGGGCAAGAGCGCCATCAGCAACGTTGAGGCGACCATCTCCGGCGACATTGATTCTCCCACGCCTTATCAGCGCGTCGGCACGATCGACGGCGGCAAGAACGGCACCATCGCCTTCGCCGTGACCCCGCAGCTGGAGGGCGAGAATCAGGTCAAGATCGTCATCACCTACGAGGATTCCAACGGCAACACGAAAGAACGTGTCTTTGAAGCCACGGTCGAAGCCATGGCCTACGAGCCGGCCGACCCCGGCATGGACGATCCCGGCATGATCGACCCCGAGCCGGCAAGCACCTTCCCGTGGAAGTACGTCATCATCGCGGTGGTTGCTGCGCTCATCGTCCTTCTCATCGTGCTGCGCATCCGCAAGAAGAAGGCCAAGCAGAAGGCCGAGCAGGCGCTCTGGGACAAGTGGGACGAAGAGGAACTTGCCGAGGAGAAGCAGGAGGCAGCGGACGCCGCGGCTGAAAACAAGGAGACTGCGGCCACGGGTGCTGAGGAGCAGAACAAATGAGATTCGCAGACATCCTGAAAATGTGCTTCGACAGCCTGTCGCGGCGCAAGGGACGCACGATCCTGACGGTGCTGGGCGTGTTCATCGGCTGCACGTCCATCATCGTGATGGTCTCCATCGGCGCGGGCATGCAGGAGTCCTACGACCAGATGCTCAAAAATATGGGCGACCTCTCCATCATCGAGGTCTACCGCGGCTACAACCAGAATACCGGCACGCAGACGGAGAGCAAGCTTGATGAGAAGGCGGTCGAGAGCTTCCATGAGATCGCGGGCGTCAAGGCCGTCATGCCCAAGGCAAGCCTCGACGATTACAACATTTCGTTTAAGGCGGGCATCAACGGCCGCTACACGGCCAACTGGGTCGATTTTGCCGGCATTGACTCGAGCGCCCTTGAGGACATGGGCTTTGAGCTGATGGACGGGCGGTATCCGGAGAGCAGCGACGAGGTGGTCGTGGGCCAGTATTTTGCCTATAACTTCTTCGATACGCTGATGCCGGACGGGCGAAACTATGTAGACCGTTACGTCTGGGATGAGAACGGAAATATTGATACCGAAAATGTTCCCGACCCGTTTTTCGACCCGCTCAAGACGAGCATCACCATGGTACTCAAACCGTATAACAACGGTACGGGCACCGAGCCCACGCCTTACGAGGTCGAGCTAAAGGTTGTCGGTGTGCTGAAGGAGGACCGGGGAAAGGGCTATGAGACGAGCAGCGGCGTGATGATGGACATCAATGCGCTCAAGTCGCTCCTCAAAGACCTGACGGGGAAGACCGACACGAAGTTCGAGTATTCGTCCATCAATGTCAAGGCGGAGAGCCTTGACGCGGTGGCAGATGTGGAGCAGTCCATCAAGGACTTGGGCTACAGTACGTATTCTATGCAGAGCATGCGCGACGAGCTCAACAAGCAGACCCGCCAGATCGAGCTGATGCTCGGTGGCCTCGGCGCGATCTCGCTTCTGGTCGCGGCCATCGGCATTACGAACACGATGATCATGTCCATCTCCGAGCGCACGAAGGAGATCGGCATTATGAAGGCGCTCGGCTGCTATGTGCGCGATATCCGCGCGATGTTTTTGATGGAGGCGGGCAGCATCGGCCTTCTCGGCGGCGTGCTGGGACTCCTTTTCAGCTTCATCATTTCCGTCGGCATCAATCTATTCTCCTTCGGCGCGTTCAGCGGCGGGGGCGTGACGTGGGAGCTCATTAAACAGGCGCTCATCGGCGGGGAGAACGTGACGCGCGTTTCCGTCATCAAGCCCGAGCTTATCATTTTCGCGCTGGTGTTCTCGGTGCTGGTTGGCCTTGTGTCCGGCTATCAGCCGGCGAACAAGGCGGTCAAGATCTCGGCGCTCGAAGCCATCCGAAACGAATAAGAAAAACGCAGTATTTTGCAAGAAGGCGGCGTCCCGGACCGGACGCCGCCTTCTTTTGTAAAAAGTGGGATATTGCAATGTTTCAAGCGCTTGCTTTGCTTGACCGCGCTGATGCGATGTGATATCATATATCAGTCAAAATATTTATGAAAACAGGAGGCGATCGCCTTGGCAACCGTCAAACGCAGATCCACCGTACCCTATTACGCCGCG
>OIWO01001271.1_pt1 | contig 21570 bp, 19 predicted proteins | sample 1587641 | NCBI WGS metagenome assembly OIWO01 (sample SAMEA3888924, study PRJEB22519) | human gut metagenome | biome: human gut; feature: human-associated habitat; material: faeces | place: Denmark | collected 2010
TGATAGTTCCAATTTTTCAATGATAACAATGTCGTCTTTAGACATTGTCTGGTCCTTATAAAATTACAAGAGAACATGCAAGTAGTCATATGTATTTTCTAAAATTTTCCCTTTGTTCTTGTAGCAATCTTTTAATTTCTCCATCAACAAATTGCCTTCGTAACGCTGCCACTTCACAGAAAAATGGGTCAACGTGTTCTTCATCACCATATGCTAACATAAAATTGGCTACGCAATGTTCGCAAAAGCGAATATTCTGGCAACTATTACACTTATAATTTGGTGTTGACTTCCTATCTACAAATTCTCGTTGCAGGAAAGCCCATCCTTCATCAAAACTTCCTTTTCGCAGATCAAACTGGCGATACGAAGCACGAACACAACCTTGCATTTTATAATCAGATGTGATAAATACATGTTGATTGGCAATTGAACATGGATATAAAAAACCCTGTTCGAATCTCTCTGTTGTTCGTTGTGGGCGTGCTTTAATCTCTCCTGAAAGTAAATCCTTAGCTACATTTTTCCAAAAATTACATCGTCCTTCATCTTTAATATCAAAAGCAAAAGCATCTTGCGGAGTCAGACGAAAATTCATTGGAGCAGTTGTACCATCGCTCATAGGATGCACATCCAAAATAATAACCATGGGAACACCAAGTTTATTCCCAAATTCTCTCATTTTATAAACATCATCATAATTCTGCTCCATGGCAACATACTTTAATTCATATTTAATTCCACTATGTTCCAGAAGTTCCAGTGAATCCATAAACTTTTTGTAACTCCCCTTTACACCAGTAACTCTTTCATAAGCTTCTTCCGTGCATCCGTACATTGTTGTACTAATTATCTCCACGGGATATTCTTTGAAAAGTTCAATGTGGTGTTTGGTTAATAGAGTAATATTTGATAATAGGGAAATTAAAACCCCCTTCTTTTTTGCATAAAGATATATTTCTTCAAAATCCGGCCTTGTAAAAATTTCTCCACCCGTAAAATAAGCATCCAACAATCCGCGGTCTACGAGAACATCAAAAATATCTTTAAATTCTTCCGTGGTCATATCCTTGTGGTTTCGTCCTGGCTTCGCATAACAATGAACGCAATCAAGATTACATTTTGCTGTTAATTCAAAGCCAGCGGTAAATGGTGCTCTTATTCCATCAAAGGTTTCATCGATAAAATCATTTATTCTTTGAGAATGCATACAATAATTTTCGGCCATAGCTATTCCTCCTCACAAGATGCTATAAGCAACCCCATAGTTGCCATCTGTTCAATAAACTGTTTCACTGCCATTAGCTCTGGAGATTCCGATTTCAAATTATAATATTGTGCAGTATTTCTCAAAATTTCCGATATTCCTAATTGTTTTGACGCTGCATTCCAAATATACGCAGCAACTTCATTAAGCAAAACAGGCTCATTGCTTGCATTATTTGAACGTACAGGCATAAGAATATGTTTACCGTATATATTTCGTAAAACAAAAGCGTCGTTTGTTTTCATATCATCACCACTCACAATCCAATGTTATAAAAAAGTATCCTGAGTATACAAAAACACATTTTTTCTGCATACTCAGGATTAAGTTGTATTATTTCCCCTGATAGCAGCAAGACTGGAATGTGCAGTGATATGGATTTTCAGGACCGTATGCTGCCTCACGAGAAGATCTGGTCAAAATGACCATCTGCGGATACTCAAAATTTTTCATAACAACACCTCCTTTCGTTTGATTTCAAAAATATTTACTTAGAGTAACATTTTGTCATTTAACCAATAACTTTAAGGCGAAAATAATTGGATATCACTTAGGATCATCAATATAATCAGGGTGATTACTTTTTATTTGTGCTATTACTTGTTTTATTGATTCAATAGGATAGCCACGTTGAATTATAGTGTCATCAATAAGATTTTTAGCCTTAATGCTTATTTCTAATGATTGTTCACTTGTGTGCAGTGAGGCACATAGCATCCAAAACAATCCTTTATCAAAATGGCGAGTACTTCCATTACTCCATTTAAGCAAATAAATTTCTCCAAGTGCATATTGTGCATCTGCATTCCCCTGTTCAGCAGCCATTTTATAATACTTGATTGCCTTTTGATTTTTGAAAATAGTTCTCGCTTCACCAGCGTGATACAATGCTCCCATTATATATTGTGCATTAGCAACACCTTTATCCGCTGCATCTTGTATATACTTTATAGCAGTGACCTTATTTTGCTTTACACCAATTCCATTTAAATACCCTAAACCTACCATAAAGATTGCTAAAGGATGCCCATTATCCGCAGCCATTTTGTAATAAGTTTGTGCTTTGGAATCATCTTTATCTGTATGAAAACCACGGCTATAGCAATCGCCTACCATAACCATAGCCTCAATATCTCCTCCTTCCGCTTTTGTAATTAAATTCTTAAGCCCTTCATCCATACGTATTCCTCCTACAAATTTGTGTACTTTTTCGCAAGGTAACTAAAATGAAAATTTCATAGTGGTCATTACGACAAACACGCCGAAAAACGCTTGATTTTCGGTGTGTCTTATGCTATCTTATGAGATAAGCAAAGGGAAGATAATTTTACAGAAAGGTACACAATCCTGTAAAAATACCTACTTACAACAACTTGGCTTTTTCGTAAATCTCCGCACGATAGCGGAAGGTAGAAAGCGGCATCCCACACAGCTTTGCAGCAGCTGCGCCGGTGATTTTGCCGTTTTTCCATTGCTGGTATAAATGATGGAAGTTTTCTGGTAAAGGCGCTGGGGGTCTACCAAAACGAACGCCCCTTGCTTTTGCAGCGGCTATTCCTTCTGCTTGGCGCTGCCGGATATTGGTGCGCTCATTTTCTGCCACAAAGGACAACACTTGCAGTACAATATCGCTCAAGAATGTGCCCATCAGGTCTTTGCCCCGGCGTGTGTCCAATAGGGGCATATCCAGCACCACAATATCAATTCCTTTTTCCTTAGTCAGAATCCGCCACTGCTCCAGAATCTCAGAATAGTTACGCCCCAGACGGTCGATGCTCTTGATATAGAGCAGATCGTCTTTTTTTAGTTTCCGTACCATTTTCCGGTACTGCGGGCGTTCAAAATCCTTGCCGGACTGCTTATCTATAAACATATTCTTCTCTGGGATAGATAGCTCTTTTAGGGCAAGAATCTGCCTGTCCTCATTCTGTTCTCTGGTGCTGACACGGATATAGCCATATAAATTACCCATAGTTTCCCTCCTTTCTCCCGACTGAGGAAATGGCTCCCCAATCGGGCATTTTTCATCTTCTATGGTACTGGATACTTGATATTCCTGAATAAACAGACTGTGAAAATGCCGGGTGCAGACCCGGAATTTTGCAGTCATTTGCCCTGTAATCAGGCACTTTCCTTTTCTGTACGCAAAACCTGAAAACCATGCTGTTTGGCGTACTCTCTGGCAGCAGCCAGCCGTTCTTCGCTGTACGGTGGAACCAGACGGATGGACAGACGGGACTTGTCCATCACATAGGTCACGCTGCCCTCGGTGGTGCTGCGCTCCAACCGGCACAGCAGCGGATACTTGCGCCTGAACTCTGCCAGTCTGCGCTTCAGATCGGCATTGAAGGTGTAAATGCTGGCGGTGTTTTCTGCTTCGTTCCAGTTGATAATGGTTTCTTTTTCATACTTAGACAGCTTCGTCATACATATCCTCCTCATACTTGGTGTTTTCCTTTACCAAGCGCAGGCGGCGCTTGGCACGGTAATACTCGTCCATCTCAGCACGGAGCTGATGATAAAAGCCGATGTACCAGCTTTCTTCCATCTCCGTTTCCATCTTCTGGGCCAGCTCCCGTATCCGGTGCTTAGCCTGAGGGTCAACGGTCAGGGCGGTCAGCCATTTAAGTCTGGTCACCGTGTTGTGGTGGTTGGGACAGGCAAAGGCATAAAGAATTTTCTTTTCTTGAATACTCAATTTCATGGTTACGCAATCCTTTCTTTTTCGTTCTCGTGTGTAGTGCCGCCGCTGTCCAGCCAGTTGAAGAAGGCTTTCTTGCTTATCTTAATCAGTCTGCCACTACGCACCGTCGGAAAACCCGGTGTGTGTACCAGCTCATAGGCACTGGCCCTGGAAATCCCCATGATATGCTGAATATCTGTAACATCCAAAATCAGGGGCAGAGCGTCATAGTCGTTCCACTTCGTTTTTTCTTTCATATCGGTGTTCCTCCTTTATTTGAATTGATTGATTCTCATTTTCCGCATATTTGCCGTTCTACCTGTTCCGTTTTCTTCATGCTGCCCTGCTCGACATACATGAGTCACCGATTTCTCGATGCGCTCGCCCTCCGTTTCAGGAGTGGTCATGGCGGTTTATCTCGGTTCAGACGGTCATTCAGTTGTCAAGGTACACGATTGAATGGAATTACCATCTGATGTCATCATATCGCTATAAACTTGACAAAACAATAGATTTACAGTACCATGAGTGTAATAGATATAATAATATTATAAAATTACCATAAACAAATGGGAGGGGATTGCATGGACTTTGAATTTGTGCGGCACGAACCGCTTTATGACCGTATTCTGCTGGTACTGACGCTGGACAGACAGAAAATGAAAGAGCGTATTTTGATTGGAGAAGAACTGCAAATCCGGTTTCGTTTACAGGGATATGCCGATGCAGAGGTGTTGTGTGATGCTACACGCCCTTTGGGCACTATGCTTTCAGCCTTTGAGCATGATCCGGGCGGCGAATGGAACCGTTTTGGTCTGATGCCATTGAGAGAAGCACTGCACTCTAACCGTTGGAAGCAGCCCGGACTGGAACAATCTTCCGGTAATTTTCTGGCAAAAAAATATCTCACCGGTGATCCGGTGAGAATGTATGTGGCACTCCGTATCTGGAATGAATATTTGAAGGCAAGAGAACCACGAGATCGGGAATCTGCCTGTGAGCGTTTTATGGGAAAGATGAATGGCTTCACTGCCTTATTTATGGGAAACCCGCCCCTTGACTTTGACGAGGACACAGGGAAGCCAAAGCGCCTGAGCATCTCCACACATATTTATGGTTCTGTACCGCAGGAAGATACTCGGCTTGACCTCTGGTATCCGGACAGCAAACGGAAAATGGAATGTGTTGCCGCCTATTCGTCCCTGTATCCGTTGATTATCTATTATCTTAACCGCCTGAACGATTGGGGGCTTTATTTCCGGAAATGCAAAATCTGTGGGAAAGTATTTCTTGCAAAAAGCCAGCGATATGAGCTTTGCAGTGATAAGTGCCGCAAAAAGCAATCTCTCCAGAACAAGCGTGAGTTTGATGAACGGGCCAGAGAAAACAATTATGATCTACTCTACAAAAACGAGTGCCAGAACTGGCGAAACAAAATCAATAAGGCAAAGAAAACCCCCGGCTTTCCTGCTGAGCGTCTGGAGAAAATGTTAGTTGCTTTTGAATCCTTCAAAAAAGAAGCCTTACAGCGGAAACAGGCTGTGAAAAAGAAAACAGCCAGCCCGAAGGAATTTTCGGACTGGCTGCTCCGGCAGAGCAATATTATTGTAAATTTATCTGAGTTTGTTTAAAATCAAGTGCCTCATAAAATCATCCCAAAGTGCTTCAAAGCTTCCATAATTGCTTTTTCCTTTTCCGGCGGACACTGCGGCTGTTTAGCGTCCTCAGACTTCGGCTTATTGTAGTTCTCACGCTCGATGATGCCACATTTCTGCTTCACTTGAGCAATATACAGGCTGCTGACTTTCATACCGCTATGCTCCAGCACATACGCCTTAATCTCCTCGTATGTTGCCTTACTCTCCGCAGCAGTCAAATCCAGCTCGTCCATCTTAATCTCAACCTCGATATGTTGCTTTGTATTAAGTTTGGACAATAAACATACCGTCTCCACATGTCCCCCCATCGGAAACATATCCACTGGACGCACACGCATTGCCCGGTAGCCGTTTTCCTCCAGGAACTTCACATCCCTGGCCAGGGTCGCCGAATCGCAGCTTACATAGACCACCCGCTCTGGAGCCATCTTAAGGATCGTTTCCAGACAAACGGGATCGCAGCCCTTTCTTGGCGGGTCCACCACGATCACGTCCGCATGGACATGGTTCCTTTCATACTGCTCCGGCAGCACCTCCTCGGCCTTGCCGACGAAAAACTCCACATTTTCGATGCCGTTTCTCCTGGCATTCTCCCTGGCGTCCTCAATGGCCTGGGGAATGATCTCCACGCCGTAGACCTTCCCGGCCTTCTTCGCCAGAAATGATGAAATGGTCCCGATGCCGCAATAAAGGTCCCAGACCGTCTCGCCGCCGGAAAGATCTGCAAATTCCAGGGCCGTGCCGTAAAGCTTTTCCGTCTGTACCGGATTCACCTGGTAAAAGGAAAGGGGGGAGATCCGGTATTCGATATCACCGATGGTGTCTGTGATATAGCCGGGGCCGTAAAGATTCACGATCCTTGTACCCATGATCACGTTGGTCCGCTCCATGTTGACCGAATACGATACACTGGAGACGCCCGCCTCCCTTAACCGCTCCGCCAGCTCCCCGCCGTGGGGCAGCTCCTCTCCGTTGATGACCAGGCAGACCATCAGCCCGCCGCTGGAAAATCCCTTTCTTAAGAGCACATGGCGCACCAGGCCCTGATGGGCGGCCTCGTCATAGGGCTTTATTTTATATTCTTTCATGAAATCCAGGATAATTTTCAGAAGCTCCTTATTTTCCTGGCAGCCCAGAAAGCAGTCCAGACCCGGAGCCGGGATCAGGGAATGGGTGCGTCCCGCGTAAAATCCCGCCGTCAGCTGTCCGTCCTTTCCCAGGCCCACCGGATACTGGGCCTTGTTGCGGTAACGCCAAGGGTCCTCCATGCCGATGATGGGCTCCATGACCACGGCATCCAAAACGCCCGCGGCCTTTTCCCTGTCCTCCGGCAGGAACAGGCGGTCCATGCCGCCGATCCTCTTTAAATGATTGTAGACCTTTCTCTCCTTGAACCGGAGCTGTTCCCTATAATCCAGCTCCTGGAACTGACAGCCGCCGCAGGCCCTGGCCACCGGACACCGGGGCTCTACCCGTCCCGGCGCAGGCTCCAGGATCTTCACCAGCCTGGCAAAGCCATAATTTTTCTTCATCTTCATCACCGACGCCTGGATCACATCCCCAATGAGCGCGTCCTTGATGAACCAGGTGTAGCCGTCTGTTTTTCCGATCCCGGCCCCATCCTCGCCCATGTCCTCAATGGTCACGGTAAATACGTCGTTTTTCTTCATGTTCCGTCCTCCGGTTATTTCTCCTGGCCGTCACTGGTCCGTCTCACATTGCTTTCCATGAACCGGTTATAGCCCAGCCAGCCCATGTTGTCGCCTGCGCCCTTTAAGATCTCGGTCATGGTCTCCAGCTTGGCATCGGCGTTGTCGGCCAGATTCAGGGCCAGCGCCTCGATCAGGGCCGGTTTCTTGGGAGAGCCGTATTCCAGCTCGCCGTGATGGGCCAGGATACAGTGGATCAGCTCATGCTCCAGCTTCTTTGGGAAGCCGGGCATGGCGGCGATCCTCTCCTCCAGCATCTGGACGCCGATGATGATATGGCCCAGGAGTTGTCCCTCGTCGGTATAATCGTTCTCCGGGAACGCAGACAGCTCCTTTGTCTTTCCGATATCATGGAACATGGCGGCCGTTAAGAGCAGGTCCCGGTTTAAGGCCGGATACTGTTTACTGAAATAATCGCACATCTTCACAACGCTTAAGGTGTGCTCCAGAAGCCCTCCCACAAAGCCGTGGTGAACGCTCTTGGCCGCAGAATGGAAGGAAAATGCCTTCATAAAGGCAGCGTCGTTCATGAAAAAGCCGGCGGCCAGCTTTCTGAGGTACTCATTCCGGATGGTGGTGATATACTGGGTCAGCTCATGCTGCATGGTCTTTACATCCTTGGAGGTCACCGGCAGATAATCCCCAGGCCTGTATTCCCCCTCATCGGCCTTACGGATCCGCTTTACGTTTAACTGGAAAGCCCCCTGGAACACTGTCACGTCTGCATCCACGAACACATAATCCATAGCCGCAAACTCATTGATCCCCGGAGAATTCAGCTCCCAGATCTTCGCGTCTACGGTCCCCGTCTTGTCCTGGAGGGTCAGAGAGCCATACTCCTTTCCGTTTTTTGTCAGTGCGATCTGCTTTGTCTTGCACAGATACACCTCGGATATGTGAGCGCCCTCCCGGAATGTTTCGATATATTTCATACTATAATTTCTCCCTTCTTCAATCTCCCGCCGCTTTTCCGGTATCCTCAATACCGGACAGCAGCCCTTTATATGCCGGATCCGTTCTCCCGGCCCCGGACATCATGAGCCAGGCGAATCACCTGGCTCCAATGATCACTTTGTATTCAATTTCCTTATATTCTCCCAGTCCCATTCTCTGGACCGTCACTGTGGCCTCGGTCCCGGCCGCCTGGTCCTCCAGACATGCCTGGTAATCCCGGATGGAGCAGATCTCCGCTCCCTGGATCCTCGTCAGGATATCCCCTGCCTGGATCCCGGCCAGGTATGCCGGACTATCGGCAATGGCCTCTGTAATATAGAGTCCCTTGGGGATCCCCTCCGCCTGCATGGCCTCGCTGACGTCCTGGCCCTTTAAGCCCATATACGGGATCTGGATCCCATTCATCAGCTTCTGGAGGTTTCCTTTATACTCAGATACCGGAAGCGCAATGGTAAACCCCTGTCGGTCCTCTGCCCCATAAAGCTCTGTGGCCCAGCCCACCAGCTCTCCAGACATATTTAAAAAGAAGGTCCCTTTTCCAGTCTCGCAGCCGCAGTCTGTGTAAAGAACGCGGGTCTGACCATCGGCGGTCTGCACGTTCCCAGCCACATAGGAAACAGCCCCCTGCTTTACGGAATGGACGATCCCCGCAGGGCTTCCCACGGCAATCACCAGGTCTCCAGTTTCCAGACTGTACGAATTTCCCAGCTCCACGGCTTTGATACGCTCCCTTGCGGCTTCCTGCACCTCGGCTTCCGCCACTGATACCACCGCCAGACCACCCAGGCTGTCCTTCTGCTTTAAGGTTCCCGCCGCCGTACCGCCGTCTTTAAAAACGACACGGAGGGAATCCGCCTCCTCCACCGCCGCAGCTTCTGTCAGGATCATGATCTCCCCACGGCTTATGGACAGGATGATCCCTGCATACTGGCCGGTGCTCTCCACCGGATTGTCGAACCAGTCCACCTGGTGCTTTACGGAAGATACGGTCACGACACTCTGATCGGCCTCCCTGCCGATCTCCTGGAGGACCTGGTTCATGCCCTCCACCTTGTCCCTGGTCCAGTCGAAGGTCTCCAGCTCTTTTTTTACGATCCCTTCGATCTCCTCCCGGGCTGCCTCCGACTGGCTCTCCGGCGGCAGGGATTCGCTTTCCGCCGTCTGGGTCTCCTCCTCTTTTCCCGGTTCATCCCGCTCAATGGTAATGGTAGGAGCCGGAGTCGTCTCCGGTTCCTTTCCCAGGAACCGTTCTGCCAGCGGCCTTGAGGCTGCAAAGCTTACTGCTGCCACGACCCCGAAAATGACCGCACTTAAAAACAGCCGGAAAACGCGGACCGCAGTCTGCCGTCTGCTGAGCGGGGGCTTTACGATCTTTTCCCTCATGAATGGTTTTTCATTGGATCTCTTTTCGTCTGGTGCATCGGCCATATCCCATAAAACTCCTCTCCTTTCCATTATAGTTTTTTTGCTGGGTTTATGCAACAAAAATATCTCTAGGATATTCCATTGCTTTGTGTTATACTTTGGTAAATGGGCAAAGTCTCTGCCCGCTGTTTTGAAAGGACCTTTTTATGAACCAGAAAGTATTAAAAACCTTAGAATATCATAAGATCATAGAAAAACTGACCGAATATGCCGCTTCGGAGCCAGGGAAAAGGCTGTGCCGGGAGCTGGAGCCGTCCTCGGACTTTGAGGAGATCGTCCAGGCCCAGGCAGAGACCGCCGATGCCGTCGCCAGGGTCCGCCAGAAGGGAAGTGTTTCCTTTGCCGGGATCTCCGACATCGGCGGCTCCCTAAAGCGCCTGGAGATCGGAAGCTCCTTAAGTATCCATGAGCTCCTGGCCGTCAGCTCTCTTCTGACCTGTGCCGCCAGAGCCAAAAACTATGGCCGACGCCAGGAATCTGAGCTTCCCGACGACTCCCTGGACGAGATGTTCCGTTCCCTGGAGCCGCTGACCAACGTAAACAACGAGATCACCCGCTGCATCATTTCCGAAGAAGAGGTGGCCGACGATGCCAGCCCGGGACTGCGCCATGTACGCCGCCAGATGAAGATCACCGGCGACCGGGTCCACACCCAGTTAAATGCCATCTTAAATTCCAGCCGCACCATGCTCCAGGATCCGGTGATCACCATGCGGGACGGCCGCTACTGCCTGCCCGTAAAGGCCGAATATAAAAGCAGCTTCCAGGGCATGGTCCACGACCAGTCTGCCACCGGCTCCACCCTTTTTATCGAGCCCATGGCCATCATTAAATTAAACAACGAGCTGCGGGAGCTGGAGATCCGGGAGCAGAAGGAGATCGAAATGGTGCTGGCTGCCCTCAGCATGGAGCTGGTCCCCTATGTGGAGACCATCCTCATAAACCTGAAGCTTCTGACAAAGCTGGACTTTATCTTTGCCCGGGCCGCTCTGGCCAGACATTATAACTGCTCCATGCCGAAATTCAATAAAAACGGCTATATCCACATCAAGGACGGCCGCCATCCGCTGCTGGACCCCAAAAAAGTGGTCCCCATCAACGTGTATCTGGGAAAGGACTTTGACCTGCTCATCGTCACTGGCCCCAATACCGGCGGAAAGACCGTATCCTTAAAGACCGTGGGGCTTTTCACCCTCATGGGCCAGTCGGGCCTCCAGATCCCGGCCTTCGACGGGTCAGAGCTGGCTGTATTTGACGAAGTATTTGCCGACATCGGAGACGAACAGAGCATCGAGCAGAGCTTAAGTACCTTCTCCGCCCATATGACCAATATCGTGAGGATCCTGGAAAAGGCCGACAGCCATTCCTTATGCCTCTTTGATGAGCTGGGGGCCGGAACAGACCCCACCGAGGGCGCAGCTCTGGCTATTGCCGTGCTGTCCTTCCTCCACAATATGAAATGCCGCACCATGGCCACCACCCATTACAGTGAGTTAAAGGTCTATGCCCTGACCACTCCCGGCGTGGAGAACGCCTGCTGTGAATTTGATGTGGAGACCTTAAGGCCCACCTACCGTCTGCTCATCGGCATTCCGGGAAAGAGCAACGCCTTTGCCATCTCCCAGAAGCTGGGGCTTCCCGATTTCATTATCCAGGATGCAAAGTCCCGTCTGGAGGAAGGCGACGAGGCCTTTGAGGACCTGCTGGCCAGCCTGGAGGAAAGCCGCGTCACCATCGAAAAGGAACGGGAGGAGATCGCCTCCTATAAATCGGAGATCTCCCGGTTAAAGAGCCGTCTGGAGCAGAAGGAGGAGCGGTTTGACGAGCGGAAGGACAAGCTGATCCGAAACGCCAACGAGGAGGCCCAGAGGATCCTCCGGGAGGCCAAGGAAACTGCCGACCAGACCATCCGCCAGATCAATAAGCTGGCCCAGTCCTCCGGCGTGGGAAAGGAGCTGGAGGCAGAGCGCACAAAGCTTCGGGAAAAGCTGGACAAGGTCGATAAAAACCTGAGCCTTAAAAATGAAAAAGGCCCGAAAAAGACCATTTCTCCAAAGAAATTAAAGATCGGGGACGGGGTCAAGGTGCTGACCATGAACTTAAACGGCACCGTCAGCTCCCTGCCCAACGCCAAGGGCGATCTGTATGTGCAGATGGGGATCCTGCGGTCTCTGGTGAACATCAAGGACCTGGAGCTTTTAAACGAGCCGGCCATTTCCGGTCCCGGTATGGATCTGATGAAAAAGAACAATACCGGCAGCGGAAAGATCAAGATGTCCAAGTCCTTCTCCGTTTCCCCGGAGGTGAACCTGATCGGCATGACCGTGGACGAGGCCATTCCCGTACTGGATAAGTACCTGGACGATGCCTACCTGGCCCACCTTCCCAAGGTGCGTGTGGTCCACGGACGGGGGACCGGCGCCTTAAAGGCCGGGGTCCATAAGCATCTGAAAAAACTGAAATACGTGAAGGAGTTCCGGCTGGGCGATTTTGGAGAAGGCGATACCGGAGTTACCATTGTGACATTTAAGTAAAACTGACAGGGAGGAACATGGAATGGTTGATAAACAGAGGATCCTGATCGTGGACGACGATGCCAATATCGCGGAGCTGATCTCACTGTACCTGATGAAGGAATGCTATGAAACAAAGATCGTGGGGGATGGGGAATCGGCGCTCCGGGAATTTCCTTCCTTTAAGCCAAACCTGGTGCTGCTGGATCTGATGCTCCCGGGGATCGACGGCTACCAGGTATGCCGGGAGCTGCGCACCGTCTCCCAGGTCCCCATCATCATGCTTTCGGCCAAGGGAGAGATCTTCGACAAGGTCCTGGGGCTGGAGCTGGGAGCCGACGACTATATGATAAAGCCCTTCGACTCCAAGGAGCTGGTGGCCCGGGTAAAGGCCGTCCTGCGCCGCTACCAGGCCGGTTCCTCCGCCGTCTCCTCTGTGCCGAAGCAGCAGGGAGAGTTTGTGGAATATCCGGATCTCGTCGTAAACCTGACCAATTATTCCGTGCTCTATAAGGGCCGTTCCGTGGACATGCCGCCCAAGGAGCTGGAGCTCCTTTACTTCCTTGCGTCCTCTCCCAACCAGGTCTTTACCAGGGAGCAGCTCCTGGACCATATCTGGGGGTATGAATATATTGGGGACACCCGCACGGTGGACGTACACATCAAGCGTCTCCGGGAGAAGATCAAGGACAACGAATACTGGTCCCTCTCCACTGTATGGGGGATCGGCTATAAATTCGAGGTAAAACGATGACACATTCCCTGTACACCAAGTTTGTCCTGGGCTATCTCCTGTTCGGCCTTCTGGGCTTTGTCCTCATCGCCACCTTTTCCTCCCACATGACCCATGAATATCTGGTTCGGGAGCGGTCCGATGCCATGTACGATGAAGCCAACCTCCTGGCCTCCACATACAGCGATATTTACCAGGGAAAGACCATCTCCCTGGATACGGCCAACCCGCAGCTGGAGGCCGTATCCACCTATCTGGGGGCCTCTGCCTGGGTCCTGGACCATAAAGGCGCTGTGGTGGCCGAGACCTCTCCCGCCTCCCATTCGGGAAAGACCATCGAGGGCTTCGATCCCACGGTCACAGGAAACAAGTCCTATATCATCGGGGACTTCTTCGGCATGTTCCCCGGCGAGACCTTATCGGTACTGGCCCCCATCACCGGAAATTTCAATACATACGGCTATGTAGCGCTCCACATGCCCATGGAGCGGATCCTGGACAGCCAGAACCAGATCCTGAATATTGTATACATCACTGCGGCCATTATCTTCTTCCTGTCCCTGATCATCCTTTTAGTATTCACCAGAACTGTGTATTTTCCTTTGAAAAAGATCACCGCTGGAGCCATGGAATACGCCGGCGGCAATCTGGACCACACCATAAAAGTAAAGACCAATGATGAAATGGGCTATCTGGCCGACACCTTAAACTATATGTCCAGCGAGCTGGGAAAGATGGAGGAATACCAGAAATCCTTCATCGCCAACGTATCCCACGATTTCCGCTCCCCCCTGACCTCCATCAAGGGCTATCTGGAAGCCATTTTAGACGGCACCATCCCGCCGGAGCTGGAGGAAAAATATCTGGGGATCGTGATCTCTGAGACGAAGCGGCTCAATAAGCTGACCGAAGGAATGCTCACCTTAAACTCCTTAGACAGCAAGGGCTTTCTGTCCCGCAGCAATTTCGACATCAACCGGGTCATCAAGGACACGGCGGCCTCCTTTGAGGGCACCTGCAGCGCCAGGGACATCGTCCTGGACCTGACCTTTACCGACGACGTACTGATGGTCTACGCGGATCTGGGAAAGATCCAGCAGGTCCTTTATAACCTCCTGGACAATGCCATCAAGTTCAGCCACAACGGCTCCGTGATCTATATCCAGACTGCGCCCCGGTACGAAAAGGTCTTCGTCTCCGTCAAGGACACCGGCGTGGGGATACCAAAGGATTCCCTGAAAAAGATCTGGGACCGTTTCTACAAATCCGACCTTTCCAGAGGAAAGGACAAAAAGGGCACGGGGCTGGGCCTCTCCATCGTAAAGGAGATCATCCAGGCCCACGGGGAAAACATCGACGTGATCAGCACCGCCGGCGTGGGCTCGGAATTCATCTTCACCCTGCCGCGGGCTGTGAATCTGTGATCTGAAAATGAAATAGCCGCAGACAGCGGCTCCGGCACCCGGGACGAAAAAAAGCGCCGCCCGGCCCATCGCGCATCAGACGCGGGGCTGGACGGCGCTCTGCCGTTTCTAGATCTCTTCTGCAATGTCGTAAAGCAGCCGCTCGGACTCCTCCCAGCCCAGGCACGGGTCGGTGATAGATTTTCCGTAAATGTGCTCGCCGATCTTCTGGCTTCCCGGCTCCAGATAGCTTTCGATCATCACGCCCTTTACGAATTTATGGATATCCGGGGAATAGCGGCGGCTGTGAAGGACCTCCTTCACGATCCGCACCTGCTCCTCGTAGCGCTTATTGGAGTTGGAGTGGTTGGCGTCCACGATACAGGCCGGGTTCACCAGCTCCCGCTCTCCGTAAAGCTGTAAAAGCAGCTCCAGATCCTCGTAGTGGTAGTTGGGGATGCACTGGCCGTGCTTGCTGACCGCTCCCCGGAGGATCGTATGGGCCAGGGGATTCCCGTCGGTGGTCACCTCCATGGTGCGGTAGATGAAATCATGGCCGTGCTGGGCCGCATAAACGGCGTTTAACATAACGCCCAGATCCCCTCCGGTGGGGTTCTTCATGCCCACAGGCACGTCCACGCCGCTGGAGGTGAGCCGGTGCTGCTGGTTTTCCACCGACCGGGCGCCGATGGCGATATAGGACAGCACATCCGATAAATAGCTGTAATTTTCCGGATACAGCATCTCGTCCGCCGTGGAAAAGCCGTAATCCTGGATCGCCCGCATGTGGAGCTTCCGGATGGCCACCAAGCCCTCGTACATATTGGGCTTTTTCTCGGGGTTAGGCTGATGGAGCATCCCCTTATAGCCGCCTCCGGTGGTCCTGGGCTTGTTGGTATAGACCCGGGGAATAAGGATCAGCTTGTCGCCCACCTTCTCGCTGACCCGGGCCAGCCGCTCCATGTATTCGCATACAGAGTCCTCCCGGTCCGCCGAGCACGGCCCGATGATCACCAGGAATTTATCGCTTTCCCCAGTAAATACTGCCGCGATCTCTTTATCTCTTTTCTCCTTTAACTCCACTGCCTCGTCAGACAGGGGAAATTCTGCCTTGATCAGCTCCGGTGTAGGGAGCAGGCTTTTAAACGTAAATGCCATGATGGCCATTGCCTCCCGTTTCTTTATTCTTCCCGGCGTGAAAACGCGCCTCCGATCCCCAGCTCCATCCTGTATTTGGCCACAGTACGCCTGGAAATGGCCATTCCCTCGGCTTCCAGGAGCTTTGCCAGCTGTTCGTCGCTGCACGGGTGCTTCTTGTCCTCCTGGTCCACCAGGGCCTTCAGACGGGACTTCACCGTATTGCGGCTCACATCCTCCCCGGTCTTCCCTCCGCCGGAGATCCCGGTGGTAAAAAGATCCCGGATCAGCAGACAGCCTGCGGGGGTCAGGATGTATTTGTCCCGGATCGCCCGGCTGATGGTGGATTTGTGGATCTCCCGCTCGGCGGCGATCTCCTCCAGGGTCATGGGCTTTAAGGGCTCCTTTCCCAGGAAATACCCGGCCTGGCGCTTTAGGATCCCTTCTGTGATCCCCTCCAGGGTCCTTCTCCGCTGCTCCACGGCGTTCATGATGAACCTGGCCCGCTTCAGCTTCTCCTCAAAGTAATTCTTTAACTCCTCGTCCTGGGCCGTCTCCATCATATGTACATAGAACTCATTGATGCTGATATTCCCGGCCCACTTATCATTGAGGCTCACGGTCCACTGGCCGTCCTGATAGCTCAAAATGATATCCGGGAACACATACTGGGCCCGGTCGCCCCCGTAGCCGTTTAAAGGCCTGGGATTCAGGTTCCGGATCACATGGATCAGCTTCCGCACCTCCACAGAGGAAAGCTTCAGTCTTCTGGAAATGGTACTGACCTTTCCGTCGGCCACATCCTGCAGATGGTTCCGGATAATGGTGCAGAGAGCGGCCTCCTGCTCCATTCCCAGCACCTGGAGGACCAGACACTCTTCCAGACTTGAGGCAAAGATCCCCACCGGCTCCAGCTCCTTCAGCCTGGAAACGATGTACTCCACCTCAGAAACCTCCGCTTTAAGAGCCTCTGCGATCTCTGACGGCGGGACCGTGAGATACCCGTTCTGGTCCAGGGAATGGATGCAGAACTTCACGATCCTGTGCTGCTCCTCCGTGAGCGTCTTCCAGGGGAGCTGCATCATGATCATATGCTCCACCGACTGCTCCGTATCGTCGGCCTCATAGATCTCCCCACGGGAATCTCCGTCCCTGGACGCACCGTTATAAAACCGGTCGTACTCCCGGTAAGCCACCGGCAGCTCCCCCTCCTGGCGGCCGGAGGAATATTCCACCAGAGGATTTTCGATCTCCTCATTCTGTAAAAATTCCTCCAGCTCCGTCATGGACATGCTGAGAATGTTTAAGGACTGCATCTGTACCTGGGATAAAACCTGTTTCGTCTGCAAAGATATATCTGTTTTGATCTCCAATGTAACCCTCTCTCCTGTCTTATCTTTCCCCGGCCCGGTACCGTTCCAGAAGCCGGTTGATCCTCTTTGTGGGATTTAAAAGCTCGCTCAAAGAGGAGTCATGGTTTAAGTTGTCAATAATGAGAGCGATATATTTGCTCATATCCACATCGATATAATATGGCTTCGATAAAAGCTCCGGCGTCTGATAGATCAGATTGGTGGTCAGCACCCGGTCGATGACGCCGTTTTCATAATATTCGTCGAATTTCTTAAGGCCGTTGGTAAAAAGTCCGAAGGTGGTGCAGATAAAAACCTTTCTGGCCTTTCTCCGCTTCAGCTCCTTGGCTGTGTCCAGCATGCTCTCGCCGGAAGAGATCATATCGTCAATGATGATCACATCTTTTCCTTCCACGCTGGCCCCTAAAAATTCATGGGCCACGATGGGATTGCGGCCATTGATGATCTTTGTGTAATCGCGGCGCTTATAGAACATGCCCAGATCCAGTCCCAGCACGTTGGCAAAGAACACAGCCCGTCCCATTCCTCCCTCGTCGGGGCTGATGACCATCATGTGGCCGCTGTCGATCTGCAGGTCCTTTTCATGCTTTAACAGATGCTTGATGAACTGGTAAATGGGCTGCACCGTCTCAAAGCCCTTTAAGGGGATCGCATTCTGCACCCGGGGATCGTGGGCATCAAAGGTAATGATATTCTCCACGCCCATGCTGGTCAGCTCCTGGAGCGCCAGGGCACAGTCTAAGGATTCGCGGCCCGTCCTCCGGTGCTGGCGGCTCTCATAAAGGAACGGCATGATCACGTTGATCCGTCTCGCCTTTCCGCCCACGGAGGCGATCACACGCTTCAGGTCCTGATAATGATCATCCGGGGACATATGGTTCTGGATCCCGCTTAAGGAATACGTCAGACTGTAATTACACACGTCCACCAGGATATAAAGATCGTCGCCGCGGACGGATTCCAGGATCTCGCCCTTGCCCTCGCCGGATCCGAATCTGGGAGTCCTGGCCCCGACAATATAGGAATCCCTCTGGTAGCCTGCAAACGCGATGGTGGACTTATGCTCGCTTTCCCGCTCGTTCCTCCACCCGGTCAGCCAGGCGTCTACCTTTTTTCCCAGGGTCTCACAGCTCTTTAAGGGGATCAGCCCCAGAGGGCCCACCGGGATCGTCTCTATCTGTTTTTCTTCGTAAAGCATATTTTTCCTCCATTTTTCTGCGCTGAACTACATTTTATAACAAAATCCGCCGTTTCGTCAACCTTGTTTCCCATAACCGCGCCGCAGAAGCCTGAGATCCTCGCCCAGAAGGGGCAGGACCTTGTACTGGCTCATGATCCGGGAGGTGACCCGTTCCGTAAATTCGTCCTGCATCCGGCTTAAGGCCAGGTTGGTGGAGATAATGGTGCCCAGCTTTTTTGTAAGCCGCTCGTTGATGCAGTAAAAGAGCTGGGAGGCCGTAAAGGTATTGATGAGCTCCGTCCCCAGGTCGTCAATGATCAGAAGGTCACAGTCCAGGATATAGGCCGCCCGGTCCCTTACCTCCTCCCCGTCCCGGCCGCCGAAGCGGCTTTCCGACAGGATATCGAACATGTCTGTGGCCGTCAGGTACACCACCGAATAGCACTGTCTTAAAAGCTCCCGGGCAATGCAGTTGCTGAGGAAGGTCTTTCCGCAGCCAGTGCTCCCGGTGAACAGGATACTTCCCTTTTCCCGGCCAAAGTTTTCCACATAGGCTCTGCACTCGCCGATGACCATGGACATGTAATCGTACACCGTCATTCCCACCCGGCCGTCGATCCGCTCCCTGTCATAGTATTCCATGGAAAGGGTATCGAAATTCTCCCGTTCCAGCACTTCCCGGATATTGGACTGGTCATAAAGGACCTGGATCTCCATCTGGCGGAAGCAGCGGCATTTTTTTCCGTCTGCAAAGCCTGTGTCCCGGCAGCATGGGCAGTGGTACTGCATTTCCATATAGTCGTCCGGATAGCCCGCCCGCTGCAGGTATTTTCTCTTCTGCTCCTTCAAAAGAGAGGCTTCCTCTTTGAAGGCCCTGGCCCCGTCCTCGTCCCCCAGAAGCTTTCTCCTGGCCGCCTGGGCCATGGCGGCGGCGATCTCATCCGTCAGAGCCTCCACCTGGGGGATCCTTTCATACACCTCCCGGATCCGCTCATCCTGACGGCGCTTATTTAAAAACTGGCGCTGGTTGTACACCCGCATGATGGCGTCAAACTGGGAATTACTCAGTGCCATCCATTCTTCCTCCCTTCTGCTGTCTCCTTCTCATATCTTCCCATACATAATCCTCATAATTATAGGTCCGTTCCTCAAAGTTCTTAAACCGGTTGGAACCGGCGGGCTTTCTTCCCGTCTCCTGGCCTCTGCCGTTTCCCGGCTCCCGCCGGTCCTGTCGTTTCGACGCCTGCCGCCTCCGGTCCAGCTCCTCCACGTCCCCCAGGGTCTTTACCCCGGCTTCCTTCCAGCCAGTGAGGATCTTGTCGGCATAGGGAAAGCTGGCCGTCCCTGTGGCCTTTATGGTCCTTCCGCAGGCCTCTGTCACCATCTTACAGTCAAAGCCAAACTCCTTAAACCACCGCTTCATAAATTCTGTCTCCGCCGTGGCCGGGCTCCGCCCTGTGATCCCGAAGGCCTTCATTACCGCCGATGTGTCCCGGGAATACCGCATGGTGTAATCTCTGGCCTCCTCCCTGGTATGGATCCCCATCTGATACCAGTTCAGTGCCACCTTCTCAATATACCGGATGCTGGAATGGCCGCCTCCGGCACAGTACTCCGCCAGATACTCCAGAAGATCCCCTGACATCTTAAGGCCGTCGTAAAAAAACGCGAATTTTTCACATTCGATCTGGGTAAAGGTCTTGCCCAGATACTGCTGGACCGCGTATAAAAGGGCTGTAAACTCCTCATCCCCGGAAAGGCGCTCCATACGGTCGCAGCTGTTTCCCTCCTCGGGGATCTCCACATCCCTGGCCGCCGCCGCTTCCTTTTCCGCGCTCTGGCGGAGCTCCGGACGGCCTCCGTCTCCCTCCCGCTCCAGAAGGCCGGCTTCCTCCCAATAGGCCAGAGCCCGCTTCACGTCCGCCTCTGTATGGTCCAGGGCGTCGGCAATGGCAGACACGGTGACCTCCTCCCCCTCATGGCGCAGCAGGTAAAGGAATACCTTCACATATTCCCCGTTGGCCGCCGTCATATACGTGTCGATAAATGCATTGGATACCACAGTCCCCTGGAATGCCATTTTGTTTTTCAACCCTAAATTCATGATCCTTCACCCTCACAACTTTCCTGTTTCCATCATAACACAGCTCCACCCAAAAGGAAATAGGCGGAATCATCCACAATCTGGATTGTGGATATTGTGGATAACGTGGATAAGCCTGCGGCATAATCCTGGGGAATTTCCACGAAAATTGTCGTATCCCTTGTATTTCCTAACTTTTCCACATTTGTCTCTTACTAGTTATGTAAATAAAAAAATCCACAGGGTTTTCTTCGGCTAACTGTTGAAAACTCTGTGGATATTGTGGATAACTTACTTCTTAAGGAGATTTTCCCCCACTTTTACTATATCTCCGGCCCCCATAGTTATCAACAGGTCGCCGGATCCACATTTTTCCAGAAGAAATTCTTCAATTTCTGAAAAGCTGGGGAAATACCAGGCATCTGTTCCAAGACCGGCGATCTTTTCCGCCAGCATGGAGGAGCTGATCCCCAGGGTATCGGTCTCTCTGGCCGCATAAATGTCTGCCAGGACCACATGATCCGCAGCAGAAAGGGCTTCGGCAAAATCATCCATCAGCGCCCTGGTCCTGGTATACGTATGGGGCTGGAACACGCACCACAGCTCCCGGTGGGGATAATTCTCCGCCGTGGAAAGGGTGGCCGCGATCTCCTGGGGATGATGGGCGTAATCGTCGATGATGGTAACGCCGTTCAATACGCCCTTTTTCTCAAACCGGCGGTGGGTGCCCCGGTAAGCCAGAAGGCCGGCGCAGATATCCCCATCGTCCACGCCCAGCTCCCGGGCTGCGGCAAAGGCTGCCAGGGAGTTATACACATTGTGCATTCCCGGCACGCCTAAGACGACCGTGCAGATCTTCTTCCCGTTCTCCAGAAGCTCATAGGACGCGCAGGCGCTTTCGTCAAAGACCACATGGGCCGCGCTGTACCTGCTCCTTACCGGATCGCTTCCCACAGTGATCACCCGGCACGGAAGTCCTTTACAGATCTCCTCATATTCCCGGATATCGCTGTTTATGATCAGGATGCCATCCTCCGGCAGAAGCCCTGCAAACCGCCTGAAGGAGTTCCGGATATCGTCGATATCCTTAAAGAAATCCAGATGGTCCGCCTCGATGTTCAGAATGATCTCCATGGTGGGAAAAAAGGACAGGAAGCTGTTGGTATATTCACAGGCCTCGGTCACGAACATCTCCGGGCCGCCCACACGGATATTTCCGCCAATGGCGTCCAGCATCCCCCCTACGGAAATGGTGGGGTCCTTCCGTGCCTCCATCAGGATCTCCGTCAGCATGGAGGTGGTGGTGGTCTTTCCATGGGTTCCCGCCACGGCCACCGACTGGTTATAATTTCTCATGATCTGGCCCAGAAGCTCCGCCCGGGTAAGGATCGGGATGGACCGTCCCGCTGCGGCTGCATATTCCGGGTTGTCGGGATGGACTGCGGCCGTATA
>OIWO01001281.1_pt1 | contig 21415 bp, 10 predicted proteins | sample 1587641 | NCBI WGS metagenome assembly OIWO01 (sample SAMEA3888924, study PRJEB22519) | human gut metagenome | biome: human gut; feature: human-associated habitat; material: faeces | place: Denmark | collected 2010
CTGGGTAGTGACCAGGACGGAAAAGCTGGAGGAGGGCGGAAAGGCTGCCTGGGTGTCCCTGGATCTGAGTTTTTCCAGTATCTCCAGCTACATCAGCAATGTGAGCATCGGCCAGCGGGGCTATTGCTTTGTTATGGATGGGACGGGCAATATCGTCTATCACCCCCAGCAGCAGCTGCTGTACGCCGGACTGAAAACGGAGAACACCGGATCGCTGGCCGCCCTGGCGGACGGCTCCTACGCAGACGATACCGTGATATACAGCCTGACCAGCGTGGAGGGCAGCGACTGGCGGATCGTGGGTGTCAGCTATGTGGATGAACTGGTCAACCGCAATGTGAGCGAGATGCTCCAACTGTCCATGGTGCTGGCGGTGGTGGTGCTGATAGCGGCGGTGCTGACCAGCTGGCTGCTCTCCAGGCTCTTGAGCCGGCCGCTGCGCGGCCTGGCCTCCGCTATGGAGGACTTTGAGCGAGATGCCGACCACTTTTCCTACCACCCTGTAAGAGGGACGCAGGAGGTGCGGGAGCTGTCGGATTCCTTTGGACACATGGTCCTGCGCATCCAGCGGCTGATGACGACTGTGCGTGAGGAAGAAGTCAATTTGCGTAAAACAGAGCTGAAGGCGCTCCAAGCTCAGATCAACCCCCATTTCCTCTATAATACCCTGGATTCCATTGCGTGGATGTGTGAGCAGGGACGCAACGCGGATGCGGTCAAAATGGTTCATGCGCTGGCCCGGCTGTTCCGCATCAGTATCAGCAGGGGGCACGAACTTATCCCCATCGCCAAGGAGATCGAGCATGCTGAGAGCTATCTCGAAATTCAGAAGTACCGCTATAAGAATCAATTTACCTATGCCTTCGATGTGGAGCCGGAGTGCCTGGACTACTATTGCAATAAGATCACCCTTCAGCCCATCATCGAAAACGCCATCAATCACGGTCTGGATCTGATGGTGGAAGAGGGACGGATCGATGTGCGGGTGTGGAGGGACGGAGAGGATATCGTATTCTGTGTGCAGGACAACGGTGTGGGCATGAGCCGGGAGCAGATCAGTTCCATCATGCAGCGGGAGACCACTGACCGCACCGGCATCGGGATCAGGAACGTGGACGACCGGATCAAGATCTATTTTGGCAGCCGGTACGGCCTGCGCATCACCAGTGAACTGGATGTGGGGACCTGCGTGGAGATCCGTATGCCCGGGATCAAGGAGGGAGACAATGAGGCGAAGTAAATGGACCGCGGTCTGGCCGATGGTACTGGCGCTCCTCCTGAGCGGCTGTGCCGCCGGGGTGCCTGCCAAACAGCATACGGTGACGGTGATCGCCAAATCCACCCAGACGGAGTTTTGGCTCTCTGTGTTTGCCGGGGCCAAGGCCGCAGCCACGGAATATAATGCGGAACTGAACATCCTTGGGCCGGAGACGGAGGAGGACTACGAGACCCAGAATCAAATGATCGCTGACGCAGTGGAAGCCGGGACGGAGGCCATCGTTTTTTCCGCCATTGATTTTGAGAAGAATGCCGCCGCCATTGATGATGCCGCCAGAGCCGGTGTCAAGATCGTAGCCATTGACAGCAGCGTGGATTCCGAACTGGTGAGCACCTATATCGGAACGGACAACTATGCCGCCGGACAGATGGCGGCCCAGGCCGCACTGGATCAGGTAGACGGCCCGCTGAAGGTGGGCGTGGTCAACTATGATGTGGGCACCGCCAACGGGCAGGAGCGGGAACGCGGTGCGTTGGACGCATTCAGAGACAGCGGACGGGCGGAGATCACGGCTGTGGTCAATACGCTGACAGAGGCGGCCCAGGCCAGAACCGACACGGCGGCCATGCTGGGGCGCTCCCCGGACATCAACGTACTGCTGGCCTTCAACGAGCCCACCAGTGTGGGCGCGGCCCAGGCTGTGGAAGATCTGGGCTGCGCGGAGGACGTGTTCCTGGTGGGTTTTGACTCCAATGTGGTTACCATTGACGGCCTTCAGGAGGGTACCGTGGATGCTCTGGTCGTGCAGAACCCCTATGCTATGGGCTACCTGGGGGTAGAGAGCGCCTGCCGTCTTTTGACCGGCCAGACCAACGATATGGAGCCTACCGTGGATACCTCGACCAAGATCGTGGACAGGGACAATCTCTTTGAAATAGGCAGTCAGAAAGCGCTTTTCGCCTTTGAACGAGAACAGAATTAAGCGTTTTACACAAATTATGACGGTGCAATTTTTATAGATCAAACAAAATAAATGAAATCTTCCCCTTTTATCGGTGATTTTTCCTCTTGATTTTCCAGACAATTTCCACTAAACTCAAAGACGTAAAGGGCGGGATTTTTGTGAAATGATTCAGCCCAAATTCTAGACGAAGAAGGAGATTAAAATGAACAAGAAGGTACTTGCACTGGGCCTGTCCGCTGCTCTGGCCCTCAGCCTGGTCGCCTGCTCCAACGGCGGCAACACCGATAAGTCCGGCACCACCAGCACAGCTGGTTCCGCTCCCGGCACCGAAACGGTCGCCAATAAGGATAAGCCCCTGGTGTGGTTCAACCGTCAGCCCTCCAACAGCTCCACCGGCGAGTTGGACACGACTGCGTTGAGCTTCAACGAGAATACTTACTATGTGGGATTCGACGCCAACCAGGGCGCTGAGCTGCAGGGCACCATGATCCTGGACTACATCAAGGCTCACATCGGCGAGATCGACAAGAATGGCGATGGCGTCATCGGCTACGTGCTGGCGATCGGCGATATCGGTCACAACGACTCCATCGCCCGTACCCGCGGTGTCCGTGCCGCTCTGGGTACTGCCGTAGAGAAGGACGGTGTCATCGACAGCACTCCCGTGGGCACCAACACCGACGGTTCCTCCGCTTTTGTGCAGGACGGCACCATTGAGGTGGACGGCAAGACCTATACCGTCCGTGAGCTGGCCTCCCAGGAGATGAAGAACTCCGCCGGCGCCACTTGGGATGCCGCCACTGCCGGCAACGCCATCGGCACCTGGGCCTCCTCTTTCGGTAATCAGATCGACATCGTTGCCTCCAACAACGACGGCATGGGTATGGCGATGTTCAACGCCTGGTCCAGAGAGAACAACGTTCCCACCTTTGGCTATGATGCCAACTCCGATGCCGTTGCCGCCATCGCAGAGGGCTACGGCGGAACCATCAGCCAGCACGCCGATGTGCAGGCCTACCTGACCCTGCGCGTGCTGCGCAACGCTTTGGACGGCGTGGACGTGGACACCGGTATTGGCACTGCGGATGATGCCGGCAACGTGCTGGGCTCCGATGTGTTCTACTATGACGAGGCCACCCGCTCTTACTACGCCCTGAACGTGGCTGTCACCGCAGACAACTATCAGGATTTCCTGGACTCCACCGTGACCTATGCGCCCGTCTCCAACCAGCTGGACGCTTCCGCTCACCCCACCAAGAACGTGTGGCTGAACATCTACAACTCTGCCGACAACTTCCTGGGCTCCACCTATCAGCCCCTGCTGCAGAAGTATGATGATCTGCTCAACCTGAACGTGGAGTACATCGCCGGCGACGGTCAGACCGAGTCCAACATCACCAACCGTTTGAGCAACCCCAGCGCCTATGACGCATTTGCCTTCAACATGGTGAAGACCGACAACGCCGCCTCCTACACCACTCTGCTGGGCCAGTGATCCGGCTAAGGCAGCCTGTAAGTTCCCTTTTATAAATCAAGAGTAAGCATGTGCCGTTAGGGAGAAGCAATTCTCTGTTCGGGAGAAAGCATATCCCGTTCGGAAGGGGGGCTTCTCTCTAACGGCGTTCTAAAAGTAAAATCCGGCAGGATCAGACGATTCGCTGAAACTGCTAATATGCATAAACGGGAGTAACGAAAATGGCAGATGCGAAAGACGAAGTTGTCCTGTCAATCCGCGGCATGAGCAAGTCCTTCGGCCGGAACAGGGTGCTGGATCACATCAATCTGGATGTTAAGCGCGGCACGGTCATGGGACTAATGGGCGAGAACGGCGCCGGCAAGTCCACGATGATGAAGTGCCTGTTCGGGACTTATCAGAAGGATGAGGGAAAAATCCTTCTGAACGGCAAGGAGATCAGCTTTTCCGGCCCGAAGGATGCCTTGGAAAACGGGATCGCCATGGTGCACCAGGAGCTGAATCAATGTCTGGAACGGAATGTGATCGACAATCTGTTTCTGGGGCGGTATCCCACCAACTCTACAGGTGTCGTGGATGAAGGCAGAATGAAGAAAAAGGCCTCCGAGCTGTTCCGCAAACTGGGAATGACAGTGGATCTCACCCAGCCTATGCGGAATATGTCCGTATCTCAACGGCAGATGTGTGAGATTGCAAAGGCGATCTCCTACAATTCAAAGGTGATCGTCCTGGACGAGCCTACCTCGTCTTTGACGGTGAAGGAAGTGAACAAGCTCTTTGAGATGATGCGGATGCTCAAAGAGCAGGGGATCTCTCTGATCTACATCTCGCATAAGATGGATGAGATCTTTGAGATCTGCGATGAGATTTCGGTGCTGCGGGATGGTAATCTGGTTATGACCAAAGCCGCCAAGGACACCAATATGAACGAGCTGATCACCGCCATGGTGGGCCGTTCTCTGGAGAGCCGGTTCCCCCCGGTAAACAACACCCCAGGAGACACCATCCTCTCCGTTCGGCATCTCTCCACCAAGTATGCACCTCATCTTCAGGACATCACGTTCGATGTCAGGGAAGGGGAGATCTTCGGATTGTACGGTCTGGTGGGGGCCGGACGTACTGAACTGATGGAGACCATGTTCGGGGTGCGTACCCGCGCAGCCGGACGGGTCTACTTTAAAAACCGGCTGATGAACTTCAATAATGCCAAAGAGGCCATCGATCATGGCTTTGCCATGATTACCGAAGAGCGGAAGGCCAACGGCCTGTTCCTCAAGTGCGACCTCACTTTCAATACCACCATTGCCAATCTGGAGCAGTATAAGGCCGGTTTGGCGCTCTCCACGCCCAAGATGGTGAAGGCGACGAACAAGGAGATCAAGGTCATGCATACCAAGTGTATGGGGCCTGATGATATGGTCACCAGTCTGTCGGGAGGCAACCAGCAGAAGGTGATTTTCGGCAAGTGGCTGGAGCGGGAACCGCAGGTCTTCATGATGGACGAGCCTACCCGCGGCATTGATGTGGGCGCCAAGTATGAGATCTATGAACTCATCATTCAAATGGCCAAACGGGGCAAGACCGTCATTGTGGTCTCTTCGGAAATGCCTGAGATTTTGGGTATCACCAACCGGATCGGCGTTATGTCTAACGGACGTCTCTCCGGCATCGTGAACACCAAGGAGACCAATCAGGAAGAACTTTTGCGGCTGAGCGCAAAATACCTTTAAGTGTGAGTGGGAGAATTGCTTATGGTAGCGGAAAATACAAAGATCCTTACAGCGGAGCAGGAAGCGCAGCTTCTCCAGCCGATCGATGAATATGTCGGTGCCATCCAGAAGAAGATCGACGCTCTGCGGGCAGAGGGTACCGACAAGATCATTGAGATCCAGGACACCATTGACAGCCTAAAGCGTGACCGGATCTACACTGCGCAGGAAAAAGGCGAGAAGATCCAGGCGCTGAGCAAGGAACTGGAGCAGGCTAAGGCGGTGGAGTCCAAGCACAAGGGCGAGATCAACAAACTGATCACAGAGGCGGAAGATTACCTCAAGGCCCATTTCAATCCCGATTATTATCAGGCGGTGGCCGCCAGCTGTAAGGAAGAAAAGGTCCTTGCCGAGGCTAATTACCGCGCCGCTGTGGAACGGCTCAACAAGGAACATCAGGAGACGGTCTCCAAGCTGAGCGATGCGCATGAGATCAAGGAGGAGAAGTACGTCCATAAAAACCGTCTGTTTGACGCCAAGATGCAGCGCACCCAGGACTTTCAGGAGATCAAGGACCGCCGGCACAGCGCCATTGAGCACAAGTACCACCTGCTGGACATGCTGCGCATGTCCAAGTTCACGCTGGGCGAGACGCTGGCACAGAAGTGGGAGAACTACCGGTACACCTTCAACGGGCGAAACTTCCTGCTGCGCAACGGACTGTATATCGCCATTATCTTTATTTTCATTGCGCTGTGTATCATTACCCCCATTGTCAAGGGGCCCAACACGCAGCTGCTGACGGTAAACAACGTGCTCAATATCCTGTCCCAGGCATCTCCCAGAATGTTCCTGGCTCTGGGCGTGGCGGGGCTCATCCTGCTGGCCGGTACCGACCTGTCCATCGGCCGTATGGTGGGTATGGGCATAACAGCGGCCACCATCGTGATGCACTCCGGTCCCAACACCGGCAGCGTGTTCGGCCACATCTTCGACTTCTCTGGCATCCCCGCCGTCGTTCGGGTGTTCCTGGCTCTGGTGGTCTGCATCATCCTGTGCACCATCTTTACCACCATCGCCGGCTTCTTCACCGCCAAGTTCAAGATGCACCCCTTTATCTCCACCATGGCCACCATGCTGGTCATCTTCGGCCTGGCGACCTATTCCACCAAGGGCGTGTCCTTCGGCGGCATTGACTCCACCATTCCTGGCATGATCATTCCCCGTGTCAAGGGCTTCCCCACCATCATCCTGTGGGCTGTGGCGGCGGTCATCGTTGTGTGGTTCATCTGGAACAAGACCACCTTTGGCAAGAACCTGTACGCCGTGGGCGGCAACCCGGAGGCAGCCGCTGTATCCGGAATCTCTGTGTTCTGGGTCACGGTGGGCGCTTTCGTTCTGGCCGGCATCCTGTATGGCTTTGGTTCCTGGCTGGAGTGCCTGCGCATGACCGGTTCCGGCTCCGCTGCTTATGGACAGGGCTGGGAGATGGATGCCATCGCGGCCTGCGTGGTGGGCGGCATCTCCTTCACCGGCGGTATCGGCAAGATCTCCGGCGTGGTCGTGGGTGTGTTCATCTTTACCGCCCTGACCTATTCCCTGACCATTCTGGGCATTGACACGAACCTGCAGTTCGTGTTCTCCGGCATCATCATTCTGGTCGCTGTTATGCTGGACTGCCTGAAGTACGTGCAGAAGAAGTAAGTCTTATATTCTGAAAGCGGGAAGCCGCTGCAAGGCGAACGCGGGGGATCCGCCTGCTTTGCAGCGGCTTTGTTGACTGTTTGACGGTGTGAAGAAAACAGTGTATGCTATGCTTGAAACGAGTGTTCCGGTTTGGCCGGAGCGAAAAAGGAGAGGAGCAACGATGCAGAAATTAGGTGCTGTGCGCCGCGCGTTGGAAGCGGGAGAACTGGACGGAGGGATGGAGCGTCTGCTGTATGGAGATCTGACCGCCGCACGGCGGCGGGTGGCGGCGCTGCTGGATGGGTTCCGGCAGACCTTTGATGCGGGAGAAGATACCCCAGTGGTCCTGTGCTCCGCCCCCGGCCGCACAGAGATCTGCGGCAACCATACCGACCATCAGCACGGCCGGGTTCTGGCCGGGGCGGTAGACCTGGATTTTTTGGCCTGCGCCGCCCCCAACGGCCCCAACACCATCCGCTTCCAGTCCCAGGGCTGGCCCTTGGCAGAGGTGGAACTGGACACCCTGGAGCCCAAGGAAGAGGAGAAGGGGAGCACCGCCTCCCTGGTGCGGGGCATGGCGGCCCAGGCGGTGGAAAAGGGCTATCCTGTGGCGGGCTTTGACGTGTACGCCCAGTCTGATGTGCTGCCCGGCTCCGGGCTGTCCTCTTCGGCGGCCTGCGAGGTGCTGCTGGGCGTGATCGAGAACCACCTGTTCTGTGGCGGCGCACTGGACCCGGTGACCATCGCCCGGATGGGACAGAAGGCAGAAAATGTATACTTTGGAAAGGCCAGCGGACTGATGGATCAGACCGCCTCTTCCGTGGGCGGCGTGGTGGCCATTGATTTCGCAGAACCCTCCGCTCCGATGGTGCGCCCCCTGCAGGTGGATCTGGATGCGCTGGGCTACGCCCTGTGCATCATTGATTCAGGAGCGGATCATGCCGACCTCACCCCGGAATATGACGCTATCCCGCGGGAAATGCGGGAAGTGGCCGCCTGCTTCGGCAAGACTGTACTGCGGGAGGTGGAGGAAGCTGATGTGCTGCGGGAGCTGCCCCGGCTGCGGAAAGCGGTGGGGGATCGGGCGGTTCTCCGGGCGCTCCACTTCTTTGCCGATGACAGGCGGGTGGAGGAGGAGACTGCGGCCCTGGCTGGCGGCGATATGGATGCGTTTCTGTCCCTGGTAAAAGCCTCCGGCCTCTCCTCCTGGACCCTGCTGCAGAACATCGCCCCCACCGGGGCGGTGAAAGAGCAGGCCATGGCGGTGGCCTTGGCGGTGGCGGAGCGGGCCTTGAAGGGCCGGGGTGCCTGCCGGGTCCACGGCGGCGGCTTTGCCGGCACCATCCAGGCCTTTGTCCCCCTGGAACTGCTGGACGGGTTCCGGGAGCAAGTGGAGTCCGTTCTGGGCGCAGGCAGCTGTCATGTGCTGCGGCTGCGCCCGGTGGGCGGAGTGGTCCTCTGGTCCTGAACAAAGTTCCATTGCTGCGACGTGAAAGGAGCGTATCTGAAAGATGGCAATTTTGGTATTGGGCGGAGCCGGCTATATCGGCTCCCATACGGTATATGAGCTGATCGACGCGGGCCGGGATGTGGTGGTGGCTGACAACCTGCAGACCGGATTCAAGGCTGCTGTCCACCCCAAGGCGAAGTTTTATCAGCTGGATATCCGGGACCGGGGTGCCCTGGATACCCTGTTCCAGGCGGAGGACATCGAGGGCGTGATCCACTTTGCAGCGTCCTCCCAGGTGGGAGAGTCCATGTCCGACCCCCTGAAGTACTATGACAACAACCTCCACGGCACCATGGTGCTCCTTCAAGCCATGGTGGCTCACGGGGTGGATAAGATCGTCTTTTCCTCCACTGCCGCTGCTTATGGCGAGCCGGAGCGGGTGCCCATTCTGGAGAGCGACACGACCTGTCCCACCAACTGCTACGGCCAGACCAAGCTGGCCATGGAACAGATGATGAGCTGGGTGTCCAAGGCCCACGGGCTGAAGTATGTGGCCCTGCGGTATTTCAACGCCTGCGGTGCCCATGTCTCCGGCGCGATCGGGGAGGCCCACGATCCTGAGACCCATCTCATCCCCATCATCCTCCAGGTGCCAAACGGCCAGCGGGAAACGGTCAGCGTCTTCGGCGACGACTACCCCACCAAGGACGGTACCTGCATCCGGGACTACATCCATGTCACCGACCTGGCCCAGGCCCACATCCTGGCTCTGGACTATCTGATGAAGGGCGGAGACAACAACATATTTAACCTGGGCAATGGAGTGGGCTTCACTGTGCAGGAGGTCATCGACGTAGCCCGCTCTGTTACCGGCCACCCCATTCCCGCCAGGATCGCGCCCCGCCGGGCGGGCGACCCTGCTCAGCTCATTGCCTCCTCTGAGAAGGCCATGAAGGTGCTGGGCTGGCAGCCCAAGTACAATGACCTGCCGACCATCGTGGCCTCCGCCTGGGCCTGGCACAAGAGCCACCCCCACGGCTTTGAGGAGGTCTGAGTATGGAGCGGAATCAGGCCATCGCGCAGCTGATCTCCTATGCCCTGGAGAAACGGCTCATTCAGCCGGAGGACCGGATGTGGACGGTCAATACCTTGCTGGAGGCCCTGGCGCTGGACGGCTGCGCCCTGCCGGAAGAGCTGCCCCCGGCCGGGGAATTGTCCGCTGCGCTGGAGGCGCTGCTGGATGACGCGGTTGAGAGGGGCGTATTGAAGGAGAATACCGTTACCTATCGGGATCTGCTGGACACCAGGCTGATGGGGATACTCACCCCCCGGCCCTCCCAGGTGATCGGGCAGTTCCGGTCCCTGTACCGGCAGGCCCCGGAGAAAGCCACCGACTGGTACTATCAGTTCAGCCAAGACACCAACTACATCCGCCGGGATCGGATCGCCAGAGATGTGCAGTGGAAGGTGGAGACCGAGTACGGCCAGTTGGACATCACCATCAACCTGTCCAAGCCAGAGAAGGACCCCAAGGCCATTGCCGCCGCACGGAACCTGCCCGCTTCCGCTTATCCACGCTGCCAGTTGTGTGCGGAGAACGAGGGCTATGCGGGCCGGGTGAATCACCCGGCCCGGCAGAACCACCGCATCATTCCGATCACGATCAACGGCTCTCCCTGGTATTTGCAGTACTCCCCTTATGTGTACTACAACGAGCACTGCATCTGCCTGAACCGGGAACACACCCCCATGAAGATCGACCGGGCCTGTTTTGGCAAGCTGCTGGATTTCGTCCGGCAGTTCCCTCATTATTTTGTTGGCTCCAATGCCGACCTGCCCATCGTGGGCGGGTCTATCCTGGCCCACGATCACTTTCAGGGCGGCCGGTACACCTTCGCCATGGAGCGGGCCACGGTGGAAACTCCCTTCACCTTCCCGGGATATGAGGATGTATGCGCGGGTATTGTCAAGTGGCCCATGTCGGTGGTGCGTCTGACCTGCGCCGATCCTGAGCGGCTCATTGATTTGGCCGATAAGATCCTGCTGTCCTGGCGGAGTTATACCGACCGGGAGGCCATGATCCTGGCTGAGACCGGCGGGGAACCTCACAACACCATCACGCCCATTGCCCGCCGCAGGGGGGAGGCTTATGAGCTGGACTTGGTGCTGCGCAATAACCTGACCACGCCGGAGCACCCCCTTGGTCTGTACCACCCTCACGCCGAACTCCACCACATCAAGAAGGAGAATATCGGACTCATCGAAGTGATGGGGCTGGCTGTCCTGCCAGCCCGGCTGAAAGCCGAGCTGGCTGCTGTGGCGGACAAACTGGTGAGCGGGGAAGACCTGCGGGATGACCCGCTGACGGCATCCCATGCCGATTGGGCGGAGGAGTTTCGGAACCGGTATGCGCTGACGGCGGGCAACGCGCTGGACGTTGTGTATCATGAGGTCGGTCTGGTATTTGCCAAGGTGCTGGAGCACGCCGGAGTATACGCCCGCACGCCGGAGGGACAGGAAGCGTTCCTGCGCTTTTTAAGGCAGGTGTAGGAGATGGCAGAACTGATCCGGCAGCCCTTTGGGCTGACTTCCGACCGGCGGGAGGTGGATATTTGGACCCTCCGGGCCGGCCGGTATGCGATCCAGGTGCTGACCTACGGCGGCATCCTCCGCTCCTGGATGGTTCCTGCTCCCGAGGGGAGCCGGGATATCGTGCTGGGGTGCGAGACGCTGGCCCAGTATGAGGCCCAGGACAAGTACCTGGGCGCACTGGTGGGCCGGGTGGCAAACCGCATCGGCGGGGCATCATTTGAACTGAATGGGGTCACCTATCCCTTAGCGGTCAATAACGGCCCAAACTGCCTTCACGGCGGCCTCCACGGCTTCAACGAGGCGGTGTGGAAAGCCCGGGAGGAGGACGGAGTCCTGGTACTCTCCTATGTCAGCCCCGCTGGAGAGGAGGGCTTTCCCGGTACTTTGCGGGTGCAGGTGACCTACACCCTCACCGAGGAAGGCGCACTCACCTTGGATTACCAGGCGGAAAGTGATGCCGATACCCTCTGCAACCTGACCAACCACAGCTATTTCAATCTGCTGGGCCATGCCCACGGTTCTCTGGAGGGACAGCGGATCCAGGTGTGGGCGGATGCCATCACGGAGACGGACGAGAACAGCATCCCCACCGGTACCCTTTTGCCGGTGGAGGGGACGCCCTTCGATTTGCGCGATCCGGTGGAATTCCTGCACGGCCTGTCTCTGGAGCATCCCCAGCTGACCCTGGGCAATGGCTATGACCACAACTTTGTGCTGAGCCGTCAGACCCATTCGCCGATGCGTCTGGCCGCAAAGGTCATCGGTGGGGGACTGTCTCTGGAGTGCTGGACCACCCAGCCGGGCATTCAACTATATACTGCCAATTACTTGGACGGCACGCCCGGAAAGGGAGGGGTCTCCTATGGTCCCCGGTCGGCCTTCTGTCTGGAGACACAGGCCTGGCCGGATGCCGTCCACCATCCGGCGTTCCCGCCTATTTTGCTTCGGGCGGGGGAGCGCTATCACCATGTCACCACCTACCGGGCGGCAATACTGTGACGATTACCCGATAAAGGGGGCAGGCGCTTCGCCTGCCCCCAACTTTTATGATAGAACCCCAAAAAACGTCGGAGCAAGCGCACGATGCGTTTTTTGGAAATAAAAAGCTCGTCGTAAGCTTTTGTTTGTTTTTTCACAAAAAGGTTGCCTTGCAAAAGGGGCGGCATGTATAATAAAAAAATACAAGGCCTGTCCGGGGAACCCCGCTGGCTTACACGCGAACAGAAGGAGAACAGATATGATGAGAAAGAGGATCGCCGCGTGGGCGCTGACCGCCTGCATGGCATTGACCCTGCTGCCCCTGCACGCGGCGGCCGCCCCCCTCAGTGGCCCGTCCGCCACGGAGACCGTTCTGCCGACGCAGGTGACGGCGGCAGCGGAGGAGAACACCGTCCATGCGTTACAGGCGGCGGGGCTCCCGGTCTACACCCTGCAAAAAATGGGGAACGACCGGGAAAATCTGGTGCTGCTGCTGTTGGGCGACGGCTACACCCAGGATCAGCAGCAATTCCTCCAGGAGGCGCGGGAACAGCTTGGCCGCCTGATGAGCCTGGAGCCCTACAGCCGTCTTGCCCACCGGATCAATGTGTACGCCGTGCCCGCCGTGTCCAATGAGGCGGGACTGAGCACCGAGAACACCAAGCTGGACACCTATTTCGGCCTTACCACCCTGTTTGAAACAAAGAGCATCGGCTTTAGGAGTGATACGGACGGGGAAGCAAGGGTGAACGCGATCCGTGCCGATCTGGAGCAGCGGTGTCTGGACGAGGGGGCGTTTGTGGACAATATCCACATGTTCGTCAACACCGACGCGACCGTCGGCTCCGCCCACGGGATCTACTCCTTTTCCACCGGAGGGGCCAAGGACTACGCCATGGCCCATGAGCTTTCCCACAGCGTGGGAAAGCTGGGGGATGAATACGGCCTAGACACGAGGTCCCCCAACGTCTCCACCGGGAGCGACATCAAGTGGAAAAAGATGATGGGCTACCGGAGCATCATCGCATGTGAGAACAACGACGGCAGGGTGCTGATCCCCACGGCGTTCAAGTGCAATATGTACCAGTCGGATCAGCCCTTCTGCGAGGTGTGCCGTCTGGCTCTGGTGCGGCGGATGTTCTACACCGAGCGGATCCAAAACGGCATGGATCTGTATGTGGCGGACCCGGAGGTCACCACGGCGCACAACAACACTGAGGACAGCGAGCCTTTCCGTGTCACGCAGGAAAATCTGCTGAAAAAAGCACCGAATATCCGTGATCTCTCCCTGCGGACGGTGATCCAAAACCTCAGCGACCAGGAGCGGAAGGTGAAGCTGGTGCTGGGCGTGGTCAAGGCGGACGGCGAGCCGCGAGAGCCATTGAAGGAAGAGGTCTTTACCGTCCCGGCGCTGACGAACAAGGCCAGCATGGAGGCCGCCTGCATTTATCCCACCCTGACTTTTAATCCCATTCAGGGAATGGACTTTGAACAAGGGGACAAGCTGGTGGGCGAGGTCCGGGACGCGAACAGCGGCGATGTGCTGGCCACCTATCAGGAGCCGGCATACGACGCGTATCAGGTGGACTATCTGTTGGAGGACGGACAGCACATCCCCAACACCTTCACCACGCAGCTGCTCCTGCCCAAGGGGTGCTCTGCGGAGTTCATCCAGGAGTGGCTCCCCCAAAGGGTGGGCGGACACGACTTCGTTCGGATGGAGCGGGATGGGCTTGCCCTCCGCCTTTTCTACCGTCAGACCGCACAGACCGTCCCGCCCGAAAAGCCCAAGCTGGAGGGCACCGTCACCATCATCGGCACGCCCAAGTACAACCAGCCCCTGACAGCGACCGTCACCAATCTCACGCCTGCTGGTGCCAAGCTGACCTACCAGTGGTATCACGACGATGAAAGGATCTTTGGTGCCATCCAGGAAACGTACACGCCCACGGCCGAGGATATTGGCAAGAGCGTCCATGTTGCGGTTTCCGCCGAGAAGTACGCGGGCGTGTTGAAGTCCGAGGAGGTTACCGTGGCCAAGGCGGACGCGTTTAAGATGGCCGACTACGATTGTCAGATGTACTATCACATCACTGACGTTCAGGAAATCACCGCTTATAATTTCGTTCCGGCCGATCAGGTTCAGGATGCGGTCATCAAGGACGGCGTTCGTGATATGGTGGACCCCGATCACATCATTTCGACCGAGGACTTCACCAGCACCACGTTCAAGCTGGCGGACGGCCTGACCCCGGCAGACGCGGGCAAGACCGCAAGCTGGAAAGTGATCATCACCAGCACGACCCACGGGGACACCACCGGCACCATCACGGTCAAGATCACGGCTAAGGATGCTCCCGTTGTTCCCAAGCCTGAGCCGAAACCCGAGCCCTCTCAGCCCGGCGGTGGCGGCTCCGGCGGCGGTGGCAGCTCTGCGGGCGGCGGCGGCTCCAGCTCCGGCAAGCCCTCCACCAGCACCGGTAAGACGGAGACCGCCACCAAGCCGGACGGTACGAAGGTGGAGACGGTCACCAAACCGGATGGAACGAAGGTGGAAACCGCCACTAAGCCGGACGGCACCACCGTTAAGACCGAGACCATGAAGGACGGCAGTTCCGTCACCGAGACCAAGGCCGCTGACGGCTCCACCGGCACGGTAAAGACCGACAAGAACGGCCAGACCACGGCGGAAACCAAGGTCAGCGAAAAGGCAGTGGAGGACGCGAAGAAGAACGGCGAGGCCGTCAAGGCTCCCGTCCAGGTGGAGGCCACCCGCGATTCCAGCACCGCTCCCGTGGTGAAGGTGGAGCTGCCCAGAAGCTCCGGCGACACCAAGGTTGAAATTCCCGTCTCCAACGTGAAGCCCGGCACGGTGGCGGTGCTTGTCCACCCCGACGGCACGGAGGAGATTTTGAAGAACTCCGTTCCCACGGAGGAAGGTATCCGGCTCACCGTGGACGGCAATGCCACGGTGAAGATCGTTGATAATTCTAAGGATTTCATTGACACGCGGGACCATTGGGCCAAGGATGCCATCGACTTTGTCAGTGCCCGCGGCCTTGTGAGCGGCATGAATGATTCCACTTACGCCCCCAACAATTCCACCACGCGCGCCCAGCTGTGGACGATTTTGGCGCGGCAGAACGACGCGGACCTGAGCGGCGGCGGGAGCTGGTACGAAAAGGCGCAGACCTGGGCCAAGGCCAACGGCATTTCCGACGGCACGGCTCCCGAGGGCACCATCAACCGCGCCCAGATGGTCACCATGCTCTATCGCGCAGCGGGCAGCCCAGAGGTGGAGGGTGCGTCCGCGTTCACCGACATTTCCGCCGACAGCTACTACGCCAAGGCCGCTGCCTGGGCGGCGAAGAACGGTATCACCGCCGGTGTGGGCAATGGAAGGTTCGAGCCCAACGGCACCTGCACCCGCGGCCAGATCGCGACCTTCCTGTATCGTTACATGAAGTAATGTTCCCAAAGTGATCCACAAAAGCAAAATCTCAACGCAAAGGAGACAACACATGAAGCACAAGAAGTACAAGAAAATCGGCAGAGTGATGGCTCTGCTCCTTTCCGTCGTCCTGATGCTGGGCCTGCTCCCTCTGCCGGTCGGGGCCGCAGACACGGAGACGCGCGTTAAGCTGGGCGATTACATTCAGCTGGGCAGCTACGAAAACGACCCGATCCTGTGGCGCTGCGTCAGCGTGGACGAAAACGGCCCGCTGATGCTCTCGGACAGGGTGCTGTGCGACTATATGCCCTATGACGCGCGGACCAGCGAGAATTCCACCAGCGGCTCTCACCGCCGCAGCGGCTACCGGAGCAAATACGGCTCCAATCACTGGCGCGACAGCGATATGCGCTCGTGGCTCAATTCCGACGCCGAAGCCGGACAGGTGAAATGGCTCTGCGGCAACCCGCCTACGAAAGACTATGTCATGGAGTACAACGGCTATGGCGCGTATGCCGACAAGGCGGGCTTCCTCAACGGCTTTACGAGGGACGAGGCCGCCGCCATCAAAACGGTGACGCAGCGCTCCATCGTCTCCCACCCGGAGTACACCGCGGGCTACATCGACGCGTCAGGAGCCGACCTCCCCTACAACACCGATATCGGCTCGGTGGCGGACGGCTATGAGGGCGCACATTACGAAAACATCACCGACAAGGTGTTCCTGCTGGACGTGAAGCAGCTCCATACCGTCTATGAAAACCTCGGCAGCTACTACATCGGGTGGAACCGGAGCGGCACCCAATGGAACTACTGGCTGCGGACGCCGGTGACGGACTGCAACCACGATATGCGCTATGTGACCCCGCAGGGGAGCATCCTGCGCGCCGCGCCCTATATCAGCTACTACGGTGTCCGCCCGGCGTTCTATCTGGACGCGGCGTATTATACCGTGACAGACGGCAGCGGCACGGAGACCGACCCCTATGTTGGCACCGCGCCGAACAAGCCCTCGGACAGCCCCCAACTTTCTCCCGCCGAGCGGAACACCGGCGACGAAAACTGGGACGTGGACACCGAGACGTATCTTCAGGTGGAGATGAGCGAGCGCTACACGACCGACCCCGAATACGCCAACGCCACCATTCCGGTGTATGTGATCCAGAAGCCCCGCAGCGACACGGAGAACATGGTGATCCTGTTCTGCGCCGAGGGCTACACCAAAAGCCAGCAGGCGGATTTCGTCAAAGATGTTCAGCGGCTGTGGCAGGCAACGCTGAACACGGAGCCGTACCGCAGCATGGCGGACCGTTTCAACGTCTACGCGCTCTGCACAGCGTCGAAAGACGGCTTTAACGGCAGCAGCACGTTTTTCCAGGCGAATAAAGACGGCATCTCCGTCAACCACGGAGGCTGGAGAAACCACATTTTCGAGCGCATCATAGGCACGGCCTTCCTTGAAAAGATCCATGACGCGCACATCCCCAACACGACCATGCCGGAGGCCGATGAGTACAGACAGTATGATTACGTTTATGAGCACATCAACCAGTTTGTTGTGCTGGCGAACAGCGGAGAGTATTTCGGCGGCTCCCACGATGAGATAAAAAGCGGCATCCACTATATCCTGGCAGCCGCGAAAAACAGCTCCTCCCCGTTTATCCTGCGCCACGAGCTGGGACACGGACTGTTTCATCTGGGCGATGAGTATACGGTCAGCACGACCCCCGTGGGGCCGGAGTCCTACCTCACCTCGCTGAATATGTCTCACACGGCGGACCCCACGCAGGTAAAGTGGAAGAATATGCTGGGCTTCCGTAAGACCTATTCCTGCCCGGCCGCTGACAATTCGTATGTGTACAATTCCAGCTTTGATTGCCTCATGCGAGTTAACACAAAAAACGAGTTCTGCGATGTGTGCACCCTTCAGGGCACCAAGCGCATGAGCCAGCTGATCTCCGACCCGCCCGCCCTCTATGTGGCAGTCCCGGAGGTGAAGCGGTGCACCGGCGACTATAGAAACCCCACCGAGAACCCCGAAGATTATAAAGATGCAAATTCCTCCGGCTATTGGAAGTATCAAACAGATCGGGAGAGCCGCCTTCTGAGCGGCGGCTACAAAACCAAATTCTCTCCGGACATGAAGGGGCAGGAGATCGAGCTGCGGACCATCGTTCAAAACCTCTCCGACACCGAGGAGCAGACCGTGACGCTGCGCCTGTGGGTGCAGCACGCTGACGGCAGCCATGCGGTCACGGCAGACGACAAAGAAATTCTGGCGGAGCAGCGCTTTACCGTTCCCGTCTGGAGCGAGAAGTCCAAGTTCTGGCCCAAGGGCGCGCTGGAATACACCGGCAGCGACTTTGATTCCGGCCTTGTCAACTGCTCCCTCGTCTATCAGATCCCGGAGAACGCCGTGCTGCGAGACGGCGATACTATCGGCTTTGCGGTGGTGGACGGGAAGGGGAACATCCTCGCCACCGACGGCACCGAAAATCAGTCCTACACCGACGTTACCATTCAATATGCATTGGAGGGCGGCATGGCAATGCCCAACACCGCGCCCTCCGTTCTGCCGGTCCCGACAGGCGCAAGCGTGAACTGGCAGCCGCCTCAGACCCTGAACGGCCACGCCTTTGTCAAGAAGGAGGCCAGCGGCTCCACGGTCACCTTCGTTTATCAGGAGACCACGGAGCAACCGGAGGGAAAGACCTACACGGTGCGCTATGACTGGGGCGAAGCCCCCTCCGACAAAAAGCTGCCCACCGACAGCCGGGCTTATCGCAGCGTGGAGCAGGCGATGGACGCGGTGGACACCACCTTCACCGCCGGTTCGACCTCCAACGCGCAAAACGGCGGCCTGACCGGCACATGGACGTTCTCCGGCTGGGACAACGGCACCTTAGAGGGCACGACCGTGGTGTTCCGCGGAACGTGGCGCTTTACCCCGGACGGCGGCTCTGCGGGCGGCGGTTCCGGCGGTTCTTCCTCCGGCGGTGGCGGCGGCTCCAGCAGCACGACGACCACCAAGCCCGAAGCCACCACCAAGCCCGACGGCACCAAGGTCGAAACCACTACCAAGCCCGACGGCAGCTCCGTCACGGAGAGCACCGCCCCCAACGGCTCCACGGGCACGGTCAAGACCGACAAAGACGGCAAAACCGAGGCGGCGGTCAAGCTGAGCGACAAGGCCATCGAGGACGCAAAGAAGAACGGCGAGGCGGTCAAGGCTCCGGTCGAGGTCGAGGCCACCCGCAACAGCAGCACCGCCCCCACCGTGAGCATCGAGCTGCCCAAGGGGGCAGGGGAGACCAAGGTGGAGATCCCCGTTTCCAACGCAAATTCCGGCACGGTGGCGGTGCTCGTCCATCCCGATGGCACCGAGGAGGTCGTCAAGAACTCCCTGCCCACGGAGAACGGCATCCAGCTGACGGTCAACGGCGGCGCGACGGTCAAAATCGTGGATAATTCTAAGGATTTTGCCGACACCCGAAACCATTGGGCGAAGGACGCCATCGACTTTGTCAGCGCCCGTGGGCTGGTGAGCGGCATGAGCGAGACCACCTACGCGCCCGACAGCTCCACCACCCGCGCCCAGCTTTGGACGATTTTGGCACGGCAGAATGACGCGGATTTGAGCGGCGGTAATACTTGGTATGAAAAGGCACAGAATTGGGCGAAAGCCAAGGGCATCTCCGACGGCACAGACCCCGACGGCGCCATCAACCGTGCCCAGATGGTCACGATGCTGTGGCGCGCCATGGGCCAGCCTGCGGCGGGCAGTGCGGCGAGCTTCACCGACGTCTCCACCGACAGCTACTACGCGCAGGCGGTGGCTTGGGCTGTGGAAAACGGCATCACCGCCGGTGTCGGCGGCGGACGCTTCGACCCCGATGCCGCCTGCACCAGAGCGCAGATCGCGGCGTTTTTGTATCGCTCCATGAAGTGACGAAAAAAACAGCTCCGGTCCCTTTCACAGGGAACCGGGGCTGTTTTGCGTGAGCCGCTGCTATTCCAGAAAAAACACTTGCATCGCACGTGCACGTGCGGTGTATCATCCTGCCGTACAGAAAATGGGCGAAAACGCGGGCGGAACGTCAGCCGGGGCCGCTCCGGTGACGTTTCATGTCAAATAGAGGACGTTTCGTGCGGACGGCCCCACAAATCGCGGAAAAGCTGCTACACTTGATCCGTTAACCTGTAAAAGTTGCCCGGGGGCGCCCCCGGGCCCGTAGGGAGAACTCCCTACGGGATACTCTCTGTCCGTGGAGACCCGATCCAGGCGGAGACGAAACAGAAGGAGGAAACCTATGAAGAAGCGTATCTTGAGTTGTCTCATGGCGCTGGCCCTGTGCCTGACGCTGCTGCCCACGGCGGCGCTGGCGGAGGAGCCGGAGGGGACGGCACAGACGTCCCCGGCCGTGGAGGAAGCGGCAGACCCGGCGAACGGGAAAGCGAAGCAGGAAAACCAGCCTGCGGCCCCGGAGCAGGAGGGCCAGTCCACGGAACAGGAAGAACAGCAGGAGGACTCTGCCACAAAGCAGGACGAGGACGTGGCCGCCGTGCAGGCGATGATCGACGCTCTGCCTGACGCGGCGGAACTGGACGGCATGGACGATGAGGATGCCATGGCGGTCTATGAGGCGTTTCAGACCGCCTGCGACGCGTATTATGACACCCTGACCGAGGAACAGCAGGCACAGCTGAAAAACACGGAGAAGCTGGCGGCGCTGTCCGAGCGGTTCAGCCAGCTTGAGACGCTGGCGGCGGGGGACACGCACACCCACTGCCTCTGCGGCGATACCAGCATCGGCGACCATACTGCGGAAAGTCAGATTACGTTTGATAAGTGGCTGACCAGCGGATATGGCCCCAAACAGTCTTTGACTTTGTATTATAATGAAGCGGATAAAACCTCTGGTAAAACAGTAAGTCAAGATAAAAGCAATAATTGGGTTTTGAATGGTGGCAACTATTATCTAAGGACTGATGTTGAGAATCAGGACCATTTCGGTGTAGTTAAGATCGACCACACCATTGTGATCAAGGGCGAAGTCACTATCTGCCTGAACGGCCAGACGATCCAAAGCAAAGCCGAAGGTATGCCCGTGTTTGAAATCGCATCCGACGGTAAGCTGACCTTGACGGATTGCGGCAGTGCGGGCAAGGTCACGCACGCCTCCGGCGTCACCGGCTGCGGCGTGTATGTCAACGGCGGCAAGTTTAATCTGTACGGCGGCAGCATCACCGGCAACACGGCGACCAAGGGCGGCGGCGTGTATGTGAGCAGCGGCGAATTTAATATGTACGGCGGCAGCATCACGGGTAACACGGCGGCCAAGGGCGGCACCGGCAACGGCGGCGGCGTGTATGTGGTGGGCGACACATCCACCAAGAGCAAAGGCACATTCACCATGAGCGGAGGCACCATCAGCGGCAATACGACGGACCTCACTGACGGCGGCGTGGGTGTGTACAGTGGCGGCAAGTTCATCATGAACGGCGGCGAGATCACCGGCAATACAGCCAGCTACGAAAGCGGCGGCGTGGGTGTGTACAATAGCGCCGAGTTCACCATGAACGGCGGCACCATCGGCGGCACGAATGCCGGCAAGGCCAACACGGCGACCAGCGGCGGCGGCGTGAAGATCGGCGACTACGGCAAGTTCACCATGACCGGCGGCGAGATCAGCGGCAACAAAGCCACCGAAAACGGCGGCGGTGTGTATATGTACGGCGGCACGTTCACCGTGTCCGGCGCGGCGAAGGTCACGGGCAACAAGAAGAACAACGCCAACAACAATGTGTATCTGCCCGACAATAAGCACATCACCATCGACGGCACACTGGACGATGGCGCGCACATCGGCGTGACCACGGAGAAAACACCGG
>OIWO01001285.1_pt1 | contig 21288 bp, 16 predicted proteins | sample 1587641 | NCBI WGS metagenome assembly OIWO01 (sample SAMEA3888924, study PRJEB22519) | human gut metagenome | biome: human gut; feature: human-associated habitat; material: faeces | place: Denmark | collected 2010
CTGCCGTCCAATGTGGCACTCTGCGTAAACCCGGACGAGACCTACGTTAAGGTAAAGAACGGTGATTACACCTATTACCTGGCAGAAGCACTTTGTGATACTGTCCTGGAAGGTGAGTATACTGTACTGGAGAGATACAAAGGCAAAGATCTGGAGTACAAAGAGTACGAGCCGCTGTTTGACTGTGCAACAGCAATCTGTGAGAAGCAGAAAAAGAAAGCATTCTACGTTGTCTGCGATACCTACGTAACGCTGACCGATGGTACCGGTGTGGTACACATTGCCCCGGCATTCGGTGAGGACGACTCCAAGGTCGGAAGAAAGTATGACCTTCCGTTTGTGCAGTTAGTAGACGCAAAGGGTGAAATGACCAAAGAGACTCCATGGGAAGGCGTATTTGTGAAGAAGGCGGATCCGGAGGTATTAAAGGATCTGAGAGAGCGGGATCTTTTATTCGAGGCTCCCGTATTTGAGCACAGCTATCCCCATTGCTGGCGCTGCGATACTCCGCTGATCTACTATGCCCGTGAATCCTGGTTCATCAAGATGACCGCCGTGAAGGAGGATCTGATCCGCAATAACAACATGATCCACTGGATCCCGGAATCCATCGGAAAAGGCCGGTTCGGCGACTGGCTGGAGAATATCCAGGACTGGGGCATCTCCAGAAACCGTTACTGGGGAACTCCGCTTCCCGTATGGCAGTGTGAGTGCGGCCATATGCACTGCATCGGCAGCCGGGAAGAGCTTAAGAAAATGAGCCCCAACTATATGGATGTGGTAAAGAAATACAGTAAGGAAATGAACGGCGACCAGGGAGAGGTGGAGCTCCACCGTCCATTCATCGACGACGTGGTCATCACCTGCCCCCAGTGCGGAAAAGAGATGCACCGGGTGCCGGAGGTCATCGACTGCTGGTTCGACTCCGGAGCCATGCCCTTTGCCCAGCACCACTATCCCTTTGAGAATCAGGAGCTGTTCCATGAGCAGTTCCCGGCCCAGTTCATCTCTGAGGCCGTGGACCAGACCAGAGGATGGTTCTATTCCTTACACGCCGAGTCTACCCTGTTGTTCAATAAGCCCTGCTTTGAGAACGTGATCGTTCTGGGCCATGTACAGGATGAGAACGGCCAGAAGATGAGTAAGAGCAAGGGCAACGCCGTGGATCCCTTCGACGCCCTGGAAAAATACGGCGCCGACGCCATCCGCTGGTACTTCTATATCAACAGCGCTCCGTGGCTGCCCAACCGGTTCCATGGAAAGGCTGTAATGGAAGGCCAGAGAAAGTTCATGGGAACCCTGTGGAATACTTACGCATTTTTCGTGCTTTATGCGAATATTGATAATTTTGACGCAACAAAGTATGCTCTGGATTATGAGAAGCTGCCGGTGATGGATAAGTGGCTCCTGTCCAAGTTAAACTCCACAGTGAAGGAGGTAGACGACGACCTGGCCAACTACCGGATCCCCGAGGCTGCAAGAGCCCTCCAGGATTTCGTGGACGACATGAGCAACTGGTACGTAAGAAGAAGCCGTGAGCGTTTCTGGGCAAAGGGAATGGAGCAGGATAAGATCAATGCCTACATGACCCTTTACACCGCGCTGGTGACCATTTCCAAGACAGCGGCTCCCATGGTTCCGTTCATGACCGAGGAGATCTACCAGAACCTGGTACGCTCCATCGACGAAACGGCTCCCGAGAGCATCCATCTCTGTGATTTCCCGCAGGTGGAGGAAGGCTTCATCGATAAAGAGCTGGAGGCTAAGATGGACGAGGTATTAAAGGTGGTCGTTATGGGCCGTGCAGCCAGGAATACGGCCAATATCAAGAACCGCCAGCCCATCGCAAAGATGTTCGTGAAGGCAGAGGCTCTTCCGGAATACTACCAGGAGATCATCGAGGACGAATTAAACGTGAAGGCAGTGGAATTTACTGACGACGTCCGCGCCTTTACCTCCTATACCTTCAAGCCCCAGTTAAAGACCGTTGGACCCAAATACGGAAAGCAGCTGGGAAGTATCAGAAAGGCCTTAACGGAGCTGGACGGCAACGCCGCCATGGACACCTTAAATGAAAAGGGAGCCCTGACCTTTAATTTTGACGGGGCCGAGGTGGTGCTCACCAGAGAGGACCTTCTGATCGATATGGCACAGACGGAGGGCTATGTATCCGAGGGAGACAACACCGTGACCGTGGTCCTGGATACCAAGCTGACTCCGGAGCTTGTGGAGGAAGGCTTCTACCGGGAACTGGTCAGCAAGATCCAGACCATGAGAAAAGAAGCCGGCTTCGAGGTCATGGACCATATCTACGTGTACGCAGACAACAACGATACCATCACCGGTATCATCAAGAAATATGCAGACCAGTTAAAGAGCGAGGTGCTGGCAGACAGCATCACCCTGGGACAGATGGCCGGCCACGCCAAGGAGTGGAACATCAACGGCGAGACTGTCATGCTGGGAGTTGCAAAGGTAACAAGATAATCAGAAACAGGAGGGTATGAACGTGGACCACACCATTCATAAGACGGAATTTAAAAAGGCTGTGATTTACAATCTGAAGATCTCATACCGGAGGACCATTGAGGACGCCACCGCCGCGCAGATGTACCAGGCGGTGGCTCTGGCGGTGAAGGATATGATCATCGACCGCTGGATCGCGACTCACAAGGAGTATGAGAAGCAGGATGCCAAGGTCGTATACTATATGTCCATGGAATTCCTGACCGGGCGCTTCCTGGGCAACAATATCATCAGCCTCTGCGAGCAGGAGGAGATCCGGGAGGCCCTGGCTGAAATGGGCTTTGACTTAAATACCATTGAAAACCAGGAACGGGATCCGGCTCTGGGAAACGGCGGTCTGGGACGTCTGGCCGCCTGCTTCCTGGACTCCCTGGCGACCCTGGGCTATCCGGCCTATGGCTGCGGGATCCGTTACCGCTACGGTATGTTCAAGCAGAAGATCGAGGACGGCTACCAGATCGAGGTGCCGGACGAATGGTTAAAGGACGGCTATCCCTTTGAGATCCGCCGCCCCGAATACGCCACAGAGGTAAAATTCGGCGGCTATGTGGATACTGAGTGGGACGGCCACAGGAATCATTTTGTCCAGAAGGGCTACCAGTCCGTTCTGGCAGTCCCCTACGACATCCCCATCGTGGGCTACGGCAACAACGTGGTCAACTCCCTGCGGATCTGGGACGCCCAGCCAGTGAATACCTTTAATCTGAAGGAATTCGATAAGGGCGATTACCAGAAGGCAGTGGAGCAGGAAAACCTGGCAAAGACCATCGTGGAGGTGCTGTATCCCAACGATAACCATTACGCAGGCAAGGAGCTGCGCTTAAGGCAGCAGTATTTCTTCATTTCTGCCAGCGTCCAGAGAGCCGTTAAGAAATATCTGGAGAACCACGACGACATCCATAAGTTTTATGAAAAAGCCGTGTTCCAGATGAACGACACCCACCCCACGGTGGCTGTGGCAGAGCTCATGAGGATCCTTTTAGACGAGCAGAACCTGGAATGGGATGAGGCCTGGGAGATCACCACAAAGACCTGCGCTTACACCAACCATACCATCATGTCCGAGGCCCTGGAAAAATGGCCCATCGAGCTGTTCTCCCGCCTGCTTCCGCGTATCTACCAGATCGTGGAGGAGATCAACCGCCGGTTTGTGGAGGAGATCAAGAAGGCATACCCGGGCGACAATGAAAAGATCCGCAAAATGGCGATCATCTACGACGGACAGGTGCGTATGGCACATCTTGCCATTGTGGGAAGCTTTTCTGTCAACGGTGTGGCAAGGCTCCATACAGAGATCTTAAAGAATGAGGAATTAAAGGACTTCTACCAGATGATGCCCGCAAAGTTCAACAATAAGACCAACGGCATCACCCAGAGACGGTTCCTGCTCCACGGAAACCCGCTTTTAGCCAGCTGGGTCACCGATAAGATCGGAAACGAGTGGATCACAGACCTGTCCCATATTAAAAAGCTGGCCATTTACGCGGACGATGAGAAGTGCCAGAGAGAGTTCATGAACATCAAGTATCAGAACAAGATCCGCCTGGCAAAATATATCAAGGAGCACAACGGCATCGACGTGGATCCCAGGTCCATCTTCGATGTGCAGGTAAAGCGTCTCCATGAATATAAGAGACAGCTGATGAACATCCTGCATGTGATGTATCTGTATAACCAGTTAAAGGATAATCCAAATATGGATATCGTGCCCAGGACCTTTATTTTTGGAGCAAAGGCTGCGGCCGGTTATACCCGGGCGAAGCTGACCATCAAGCTGATCAACGCCGTGGCCGATGTGATCAACAACGACCGTTCCATCAACGGCAAGATCAAGGTGGTATTCATTGAGGATTACTGTGTATCCAACGCAGAAATGATCTTTGCGGCAGCCGATGTCAGCGAGCAGATCTCCACCGCCAGCAAGGAGGCCTCCGGTACTGGAAACATGAAGTTCATGTTAAACGGAGCCCTTACCATCGGCACCATGGACGGAGCCAATGTGGAGATGGCCGAGGAGGTGGGGGCTGAGAACATGTTCATCTTCGGCGCTTCCTCCGACGAGATCATTAACTGGGAGAACCAGGGCGGCTACAACCCCATGGAGATCTTCAACAGCGACCAGGAGATCCGCCGGGTGCTGATGCAGCTCATCAACGGCAGTTACAGCCCGCAGAATCCGGAGCTGTTCCGGGATATCTACAATTCCCTGTTAAATACCCAGTCCAGCGACCGGGCGGATACGTACTTTATCTTAAAGGACTTCCGTTCCTATGCGGAGGCAGAGGACCGGATCGACAAGGCGTACCGGGATGAGAAATGGTGGGCCCGGACGGCCATCTTAAACACCGCCTCCAGCGGCAAGTTCTCCTCAGACCGTACCATTGAGGAGTACGTAAGGGATATCTGGCATCTGGATAAGATCAAGGTAGAACTGTAATACAAACCAGGGGAACGCGGCCCGTCCGGGGACGGAGCTGCTCCCCAGGTTCTAAAAAGAAAGCCTGTCTCATAGACTTTACAAAAAAGGATATGAGGTGGGCTTTTTTATGAAGCGGTTTCTGACTGTTTTGATGATCATGGTGATGATCCCCTATGTGACGACCATGGCCTGGACAGGCCGGATCGGCGGCGGGGATTTTACGGGCTTTGAGGAGCTGGCGGGAGCCGGGGGAGAAGGAAGCCAGGGCGGCTCTCTGGGAACTGATGGGAACGGAGTGGCCGGAAGGCGGTATGTGGCTGTGGAGCGGGAAGGAAAGGTTTCGCGGGTCCCGGCGGAGGATTTCCTGGTCCATGTGCTGGCGGCCCAGATCCCGGCAGATTTCGGGCCGGAGACTCTGAAGGCCCAGGCAGTTATAGCCCGGACGTATATCTACCGGGAGATGGACGGGGCGGAGGAGATCCCGGAGGAGGCTCTGGACATGGACGCCTTGAGCGGAGCGCAGATGGAGGAGCTGTGGGGCGGGACTTACCAGGAGGATTACAGCAGGATCAGGGAGGCGGTGTCCGCCACCAGCGGGCTTTATCTGGCTTATGAGGGAGAACCGGCGGAGGTGTTTTTCTGCCGGGCGGCCTCGGGGGCCACAAGGCCTGGAGGACAGGAGCATCCATGTCTCAGGCAGGCGGAAAGCCCAGGGGATCTTCTGGCCGACGGATATCTGTCCATTGCGGTCTTTACGCCGGAGGACCTGGCCCGGAGGGTGAGTGCCATTCCGGGGGCGGTCTCTCCGGATGCAGACCGGCTCCTGGAGGAAATCCAGGTGGCGGAGCGGGATGGGGCCGGATATGTGGTCCAGGTCCAGATCGGTCCGAAGACATACTCCGGGGAAGAGGTCCAGTACGCCCTGGGCCTGTCCTCCCCGTGCTTTTATTTCGATGAGCTCCAGGGAAAGATCCGGGTCACCTGCAAAGGGATCGGTCATGGGTACGGCTTCTCCCAGGCCGGAGCCTCGGCGCTGGAAAAGGAGGGGCTTGGCTTTGAAGCGCTTCTGGACCATTATTTCCAGAATGTGGAAATTTTAAAAGAGGGAATCTGAATAAGACGTGTCACTTTGGTAAGAATAGTACCGAGGTGATAAAACGTGAAAGAGAGAGTAAACCAGCTTTTCAAGGATAAGTTAGTTCTTGTGATGCTAGTGCTGGGCCTGCTGACTATTGTTGCCGCAGCAGGCGCTGTGAGGATCCGGAAGGGCGCCCAGAACATGGAGGAGAGTCCCTATCTGGAGATCAAGGAGCCGGAGGGGATGATCGCCGGGGAGACAGAGCCGCCCAGGACCGTGGCGGGAAGCTCCAACGCCCAGGAGGCGGAGCCGGCCGGGGCCGGAGCCGGTTCCCATGTGACCGAAAATACCCTGGGAGCGGCAGAGACAGAAGCCGCGGCCCTGGAGGATCCGCCGGCAGACGAGGCCGGAGCGGCGGCCGGGGATTCCCTGGTCCTGGATTTTACGGAAAGCGACAGGCTTTTGTGGCCGGTACAGGGAAATGTGATCCTGGGATACAGCATGGACACCACCACCTGGTTCCCGACCCTGGAGCAGTATAAATGCAATCCGGCCAACGTGATCCAGAGCGAGGTGAGCACGCCTGTTTCTGCCCCGGCCGACGCCAGGATCCTGGAGGTAGGCGTCAATGAGGAGATCGGCAATTATGTGCGGCTGGATCTGGGCAACGGCTACCAGGCCGTCTGCGGCCAGTTAAAGGAGATCCCGGTGGTGGAGAACGAGTACGTCAGCCGGGGCGATGTGCTGGGCTATGTGGCCGAGCCCACCAAATATTATTCCCTGGAAGGGGCCAGCCTGTACTTTGAGCTGCTTTCCGGGGACGAGCCTGTGGACGCTCTGGATTATCTGGAGTAGGGGACAGGGAAGAAATTATAAGGATCTGGAAAAATGGACCGCCTGGAAAATACCCGGCGGTCTGTTTTTTGACGTTAATATGAATTTAATAAAAAGTTCACAGAGTTTTCGTGAAAATATGAGAGAAATATGGTAAACTGTACATAACTTTACAGAACGGAAAGAAACCAGATGAAGGAGGAGCATATGGATTACGGGAAACTGAAGAAAAGCTTTGAGGACCACCGGTTTCTCATCTCGTATTTTGAAACGAAGGAGGAGGCGGCTTCCTATCTGAAGGAAAAGATCCGCGGGGAGCGGGTGGGCTTCGGCGGCTCCATGACCTGTCAGGAAATGGGGCTGTACGAGCTTCTGAAGGAAAACAACCAGGTGGTCTGGCACTGGAAGGACGAGATGACTGCGGCAGAGGCCAGAAGAGCGGCCATGGATTCCACCGTATATATTTTAAGCGCCAACGGCGTTTCGGAAACCGGGGAGCTGGTGAATATTGACGGTACGGGAAACCGGGCGGCGGCCAGCCTGTTTGGTCCGGAACGGGTCTTCTATGTGATAGGAAGGAATAAGATCGCCCCGGACCTTCACAGCGCCATTGCCCGGGCTAAAAATACGGCCTGTACGAAAAATGCCAGACGCCTTGGGGTCAAGACGCCCTGTACCGCGTCCGGGGAGCTGCACTGTTACGACTGTAATAGTCCGGCCCGGATCTGCAGCGCCACAGTGATCCTGGAGCGTCCCTGTAACGGAATGACCGTGGAGCTGGTCTTCATCAACGAGGACCTGGGATATTAGGGCACAGGGAACGGGCGCTTTCGGGCGGATATAGACTAAAGGAGAGAGATGAAATGAATATATTGTTTTTTCTGACACCGAAGAGTGAGGTGGCTTACATCCATGATGATGAAAGCCTCCGGCAGGTTCTGGAGAAGATGGAGTACCATAAATATTCGGCGGTGCCGATCATCAGCAGGCAGGGAACCTATGTGGGGACCATCACCGAGGGGGATCTTCTGTGGTACATAAAAAACCAGCTGGATCTGAACCTGCAGGAAGCAAGAAGGATCCTGATCACCAATGTTCCCCGCCGTTCTGACAATACGCCGGTGAGCATTGACAGCAATATGGAGGACCTTTTAGACAAGGCCATGAAGCAGAACTTCGTTCCGGTCCTGGACGATAAGAAATCTTTTATCGGGATCGTCACCAGAAAAGACATTATGAAGTATTTTGCGGATAAAATGAAAAAAACAGAATAAATGAAAAAATTTTCTTTTCAAAAAACGTCTGATGTGTTATACTGGGCGTCATGAGACGGGGAAATAGGATCCGGCCAGAAATCTGATTCTGACCGGATTTTTTATGTCATGGGAAGGTGTGTCTGATGACATAAAAATGCCATGGGGACCGAAGATCCCCTGGGAAATGGATACTCCGCAGGCAATAAATCTGATCCATAGGAGGAAAGTGTGAAAAGAACTGTGAAAAAGAGAACGGGAATGCGGTCGGCAGCGGCTCTTCTGGCGGTCCTTATGGCTGTGCAGAGCCCACTGGGACGGACGGGAGCCATGGGAATGCCGCAGAAAAACCAGAGGACCCGGATGACCGCCACCATGTCGGATGCGGCAGCCGGGGAAGAAGCCTTAGCCGGACTTCTGGAGGAGAGGAACGGGATCCTTAGGGTGGAGGTCCAGGGCGTCGTAAAGGCTCCGGAGACCACCTGGAATGTGGAGCTGTATCCGTCGGAGGAAGAAGATTCCTCCATGGCCGAACCGGCCTTTGGAAGCCTTACCCTGCCGGCTGGAGACGGGAATACATACACAGAGGGGAGCTGTGAGCTGACGGAGCTTCCCGATGGGATGTATGACCTCCGGATGGAGCCGGAAAACGATACGGTCTCCTATGTGGCCTATGAGCAGAAGGGGATCCGGATCCAGGGGGACATGGTCTCCATCCGTTTAATGAACGATGCGCCGGAAAACCACGGATACGGGGAGAGCGGAGCCGGAAGCCGCATCGGCGTTCTGGCCATGGGCGACATTGACGGCAGCGGGGCTGTGGATGAGGACGATAAGGAGGAGCTTCTGAAGCTGGCAGCCTCCGGCCAGGTCCATGACGATCTGTTTTATGACCGGGCCGATCTGAACGGCGACAGCCAGGTGGATCTGGCGGACATAGCATGTTTTGCAAAGTATTATAAGGAAGACGCAAGGACTGCCCGGGAGACACGGACCATGCGGATCACAGAGGAAGAGATCCATACGGTGTCCGCCAGCAACGCGGAGATCTCCCAGGGAACGGTGGAGCAGCTGTTTTCCGGTGCGGCCAGCCTTACACTGGAAAGTGAGGAGGCCATTTCCGGGGAGAATCCGGTGACCATTTCTGCGGAGTTTGACTCCGGAAAGACCATGGCCGGGTTCGTCATCGACCCGGTGGACGGCTCCGGCAACACCATTGTGGACGGAACCGTTTCTGTGGAGACAGAAAAGGGAAAAGAAAAGGTCTTTGAGATCGAAAACGGAAAAGTAAAGGAACGGAGCCTGGGAAGGGCGCTTCTGGAATTTTTCACAGGAAAAGAGGAGACCGTAAGCCAGGGAGGCCCCATCGTCATCGATCTGAAGGGCCAGACAGCCGTGAAGAAGGTGACCATTAAGGTCAGCCGGACCCTGGGGAACACCGCTCTGGTGGATATTGCAAAGGTGGAGTTCCTGGGGGACATGAAGGAACGGATCCCGGAGCCGGAAATGACAGCACCGGAGCGGGTGCAGGTGGAGAACGGGGACGCGTCCTTTACCGTGACCTGGCGGAGACAGCCCAATGTGACGGGCTACGAGGTGACGGTCCATGGAGTCAACAGTAAGAAAAACGAGGTGACACAGACCTTCCAGACGGATAAGCCGGAATTCCGGGCAGAAGGCCTGGGAGACGGGGCGCTGGCCAATGGAAATTCCTATGAGATCCAGATCCGCTTGGTGAACGGGGCCTGGAAGAGCCCGGCGGCAGAGGCTGTGGGGCGTCCCAGGGCGGCCAGCCTTCCGCCTGCGCCGGAAAATATCACGGTGACATCCCGGTATAAGGGGCTTTCCATCAGCTGGAAGGATATGATGGATACAGACAGCTATAACCTGTATTACAGGAAGTACGGCGACTCCCAGGGAGCGTACACGAAGATCCCGGATATCCGGGAGAACCGGTATGAGCTTAAGGGGCTGGAGGATAAGACAAAGTATGACGTTTATCTGACCGGCGTGAACCCGCTGGGAGAGGGACCGGAATCGGTCCACTATACGGGAGTGACGGCGGCCCTGGATCCGCCGGTGACGCCGGATTATAAACGGATCAATGTGGAGGTGCCGGGAGAGCCGGTGACCGCCCATATCGAGTCGGTGCGCTATGGGTATGATGTCTCCAAAGGTGAGTATGATATTGTAGATGGAAACTATGAGACCTCCTGGGCCCGTATCGACTGGGATTCGGGTGCGACCTATTATGATTTGAAAAAAGCTCCCATTGTGTCCTTTGACAGGTCCTATGAAATGGACACAATGGTGGTGATCCCAGACGGAGAACAGACGTTTTCCTATAATAAGGCAGTGCTTTATTACTGGACAGACCGGAACGACATCCAGGATAGCACAAAGAATTCTGTTTCCGGCGTCCTGGAGAAAAAGACCAGCAACAATAAGGCCTACTACGAATTCCGGGCGGACAGGCCCATTGAGGCCGAGGCTGTGCAGCTGGTTTTAAGCACCGCAGATGGAAACAGCCGCCGGATCTCCATGGCAGAGCTTAAGTTCTATTACTACGACTCGCTGGAGGACGAGATCATGGACCTTTACGGGGATCCCTACCATGTGAGCCTGCGGTCGGACGAGGACCGGGAGACCATGGGAAAACGGATCCAGAGCCTTAAGGACCGGCTGGACCAGCCGGATCCGGTCAGCGGGGAGCTGCACCCCAGGAAGGAGATCCTGGAAACGGAGCTGGCCAACGCAGAGCGGATCTTAAAGGATGGTGCGCTCCAGGCGGAGATCCAGGCGGTGGACAGCAAGGATACAGGAAACTCCGACGGCCACATCACCTTCAAGGGCGGTCTCAATACGTACCAGCCCCTGGGCGTGACTGCAAAGGCCGGGGAGACGGTCACCGTTTATGTGGGAAGCCCCGCCCATAAGACCGGGGACGGCACCAGGCTCAGGCTGATACAGACCCAGTACCATGGAACCTCTGAGAAGTGGCATAAGGAGCTGGGAGTTTTAAAGGCGGGAGCCAATGACTTTACGCTGGAGGCCCTGGACGATATGGACCTGGAGCGGGGCGGACAGCTCTATGTGGTCTACACCGGAAAGGCAGGCCAGGAGCAGTACGGCGTCCGGGTCAGCGGAGGGACGAAGATCCCGGTGCTGGATCTTTCGGATACAAAGGATCCGGCGGAGCGTCTGAAGCTGGCGGAGGCCTATGTGAACGGGCTGGAGGCCATGGTCCGGGATATGGAGGCTCTCCATAACCGGGATCATCAAGACCATTCTTATGATGAAAAGAACTGTATCTACGGAGCCACGGACATCGTGAGCCGGTATACCATGATCTCCGGCCCCTCGGACCAGATCCTGGAGGGACTGGCCGGGAATACGGCAGCGGAGAAGGCCGCGGCCCTGGAGCAGTCCATGACGGCTATGGATCAGATGGTGGAGCTGTTCTACGCCCATAAGGGCTTAAGCACGGCATCCGATGCCGAGCCCCACAACCAGGTACCGGCCGGCCGTCTGAATATCCGCTACCAGAGGATGTTTGCCGGCGCCTTCATGTACGCCGGAGGCCTCCACATCGGCATCGAGTGGCCCCAGCTTAAAGAAATGGTAAACGGAAAGCCCGTGATTGCGGACGCAGAGGGAAGGTATCAGTCCGGCAGCCTGTTCGGATGGGGGCTTTCCCATGAGATCGGCCATGAGATCAACGAAGGGGCCTACGCGGTGGCGGAGGTGACCAATAACTACTATCCGCTGCTGGCCCAGGCCAGGGATACCAATGATTCCCTGCGGTTCAAGTACGAGGACGTATTTAAAAAGACCACCTCGGGAGCCAGGGGAAAGGCGTCTGACGGGGCGGTGCAGCTGGCCATGTACTGGCAGCTCCATCTGGCCTACGATATGGGCGGCTATAATTTCAAGACCTTTGATACCAGCAAAGAGCAGCTGGAAAATCTGATCTTTGCCAGAATGGATTCCTATGTGCGTAAGCCATCCTCGGCACCGGGAGCGGAAGGAAATAAGCTGAAGCTTTCCGGGACCGATAAGGACAATGTGCTGATGCGGCTGGCGGCGGCTGCGGCCCGGAAGGACCTTCTGGACTTCTTCCGCCACTGGGGCATGGAGCCGGACGCAGACACTGTGCGCTATGCCTCCCAGTTTGAGAAGGAGGAGCGGGGCATCTGGTTCGCCAACGATGAGAACCGGGTATGGCAGATGGAAAACCGGAACACCTCCCAGAAAACGGAGTCTTCCGCCAAGGGAAGCGTTCCCCAGGGAACCATCCAGTATGTGAATGGAGAAAACCAGGTGAACCTGGAGATCTCCGGGGACACAAACGTATGGATCTACGAGATCGTCCGCTGCGAAAGGGACGGCGGAACGGAGAAAAAGCAGTCTGTGGGCTACGCATACGCACATGATGGAGAGGCTGTATTTACGGATGTGGCCGCCACAGCCAACAACCGGGTCTATACGTATGAGATCACCGGATACGACAAATGGCTGGAAAAAACGGAGCCAGGAAGGACAAAGGAGGTCAAGGTGAGCCACAGGGGCGACATCGACCGGACCTTATGGACCGTCAGCACCAACCTGACCAACAGTGAGCTGGAGGAGCCGGGAGAGGATCATCCGGATACCTATGTGCAGCCAGGGCTGGAAAAGATGGTGGATCTGGAGACTGAGGGCGCTGTTACCACCTTTACAGGCTCTGTAAAGGCCGGCCAGACGCCGGAGATCGTCCTGGAATTAAACCAGCCGGAGCTGGTGACCGGGCTCGTTTACACGGCGGCCGAGGGAACTCCCATAGGAAAATTCAGCGTCAGTGTCAGCCAGGACGGAAGCTCCTGGGAGAGGGTCCCGGTGAGCGCAGATACATTTACCCTGGAAGACGGCAGCCAGACCGTGTACTTCCATGACGGCACCGTTCTTTATACGTACGACGCGGCCTTTGTGAAGCTGACGGCAGACGGCCAGGGAGGCCGGGAGCTTTCCATATCGGATCTTTCCCTGCTGGGCCAGACAGGAGATAATGTGGAAATGGATGCAGCCGGTATGGGAAGGCTCATGAAGGACTTTGCCATCAACGGCGGGGCAGACGGAGTGATCCCGGAGGGCAGCATCGTGTTTACAGGAACCTATAAGGGAAACCCGGCCTATAACGTGGTGCTTTTATGGGACGAAAAGGGCCAGATCGTGGGAGGAACGGATGCGGATGGAAACATCCAGGCAGAATCCCTGATCCTGGCAAAGGTTCCGGAAAACGGCCTCCTGGGAGAGGTCAGCGACGGCATCTGGATCTATTACCTGCCGGAGGGGACCAGTCTTCCAGAGCATGTCCGGGCAGAGCTTTACCGGGTGGACGATGCGGAGACTTTGGAGAGCCAGAGGACCGTCAGCTCCAGTCTGACCATAACGGTTCCGGAACAGCTGCCGGAGCTGGAGCTGGATCCCGGCTCCGGCCCGGCGGCCGGGAATGAACGGCTGAGGAAAAGAGACGGCCTTGGGGGCCGGACCAGAGAAGGAGAGAAGAATTAAGTGAGACGAAGGATCATAGGAAGCCTTATGGCCGCGGCATTTATAGCCGCGGGGACGGGGATCGCTGCCCTGGCTGCCGGAGGCGGATATATTCAGATGGAGTCTGGAAAGAAGGAGAACCAGGTAAGGATCTCCCTGGATTTTTCCGGAGACCGGGAATTCGGGAAATACATGGAGGATATTGGAGCTGTCCAGGTGGATCTGGCCCTGGAGACCCCGGAACCGGAAGATATCACCCGGGCAGAGTTTACCTTTGAAGCCAGTATCCAGAAGGATCCGGATGTGAAGATCCGGGATGGGATCTTTTTAGAGGATACCGGCCGGTTCAGCATTTTCCTGGCTGGAAACGGAACGGGAGACGGCCTGTTTAACGGCGGGAAAAAGCTGGAGCTGGGCGTGCTCCAGACGGCCTCCACGGAGGACATCACCCTCCGGGTGGAACGGATCGCCGCAGCGGCCGGAGAGGAGCTGGTCTTTGAAACGGACGGAGGAAGAGAAAACGAGTTTCTGCTGAGAGCCACTGACCCCGGAGAAGACCAGGGAGAGAACGGCGGCTCCGGAGACGGAGATAACTCTGGAAATGGAGATGGTTCTGGAGGGGAAGATGGAAACGGCGGAGATCCCGGAGACGAAGGGGGGTCCGGGGATGACGGCACCAGCGGCGATGGAGACGGCACTGACGGAAATACTGGCAATGGCCAGGGAAATAACGGCGGTTCCGGGAATGGATCCGGAAACGGCTCCGGCGGCAGCTACCGCCCTGTGAAGAGCACAGGCTTTATCTGTCCCCAGGTATCTGCCAGAGAGACCGCAGGCCAGTGGATCCAGACAGGAGAGGACTGGCAGTTCCGGTTTTCTGGCGGCGCGATGGCTATGGACTGCTGGATCTTTAAGGGCGGCGAATGGTACCATATGGGAGCAGACGGCCTTATGGACCGGGGCTGGCATTACCAGAAGGAAACAGGAAACTGGTATTATCTCAGGGAAAACGGCGCCATGAAAAAGGGCTGGATCCAGCTTTCCGGCATCTGGTACTACCTGGGAACGGCAGACGGCCGCATGGCTGTGGGCTGGCAGAGCATCGGTGAGAAATGGTATTACTTAAATCCGGCGGAGCCTGTGCCTGTGCCGGCAACGGATCCGGTCACCGGACAAACGGTGCAGAGCACGGAGGGACAGCTTCCCTACGGGGCCATGTACCAGAACAGGAAGACTCCCGACGGCTTCATGACAGGAGCCGACGGAGCCTGGATGGAATAGGAAACGTCAGGAGAAACAGAAGACAGCTTTGGCAGACAGCCGGCGTCCATGGAAACTGCATCCATGGACGCCGGTTTTTTTATGTCATAGGAAAGTACGTCCCATGACATAAAAAACGCTCCGCGGGGATCGCCATGCGGCGGAAGGGAATTATGCCGCAGAAGCGGCCCGCCGCAGGCGGAGAAGCCCGCAATCGGGCTTCTTTCTTGTAGGAAACGGTGGCAAAAAGCGCTCTGTGGAGACCGCCATGGGCCGAAGGGAAGAAGGTGCCGGGGCCTGTCTTCTGGCCTGGAAAAAGGAAACGGGACTCCTATGTACCGGAACGGGAGAATATGCATACCTTATTACTAGAAAATGAAAGGAGAAGGAGCTTATGAATTGTAATCAGAATCCTGACGGGACCGCCCGTATTCCCGGGATGATGCCTGTTCCGGGACCTGGACCGGTCCATGTGGATGGAAATATGCCGGGCGTCTGGGACCGATTTCCGGTGGGCATGGGCTACGTTCCCATGCAGAACTGGGAAACGCCATATCCCATAAGCCACGGTTTTATGCAGGGAACGATTTTCCCGTCTTTAGATTATCCGTTTATGATGGGAGGGTGCAGAAAATGGCAGAGATGAATTGCGGAGCCAGCGGAAAAGATCCCGGCGTAACGGGACAGTGCTGTAAGAAGAACTGCCAGGGCCAGATCCAGGTCCAGGCTTCCGTCCAGGCCAGACCCCAGGGCCAGACCTGCTGCCGTCCGGTCTGTCCGCCCCCGGCCCCCGGCGGAGGCGGCTGCGGATTTCCTGGTATGTATCCGCCGGCAGGAACTGCCTGCGGGATCCGTCCCGGTACGGGCCAGGGCTGCGGGATGTGTCCGGGAATGGATCCGTCCCGGCAGGCGCTGATGAAGCAGATCAACGAGGCCAGCTTTGCTGTAGATGAGGCGGTCCTGTTCCTGGACACCCATCCGGACTGCGCCCAGGCCATGCAGTATTACCAGAGCGCTGTCGGCGCCAGGAAAGCGGCCATGGACGCATACCAGAGCCGGTTCGGCCCCCTGCTGGTGGACGATGTTATAGGGAATACCTGGACCTGGGTGACGGAAAAATGGCCCTGGGAAGGAGGATATTAATATGTGGAGGTATGAAAAACGGCTTCAGTATCCGGTAAATATCAAAGAGCCCAACGCGGAGCTGGCGAAGCTGATCATTAGCCAGTATGGTGGCCCAGACGGTGAGATGGGAGCGTCCATGCGTTATCTTTCCCAACGGTATTCCATGCCCTATGGGGAGCAGAAGGCAGTGCTTACGGATATAGGCACCGAGGAGCTGGCCCATCTGGAAATGATCGCAGCCATTGTCCACCAGCTCACGAGAAACCTTTCGGCAGAGGAGCTGGAGGCCCAGGGCTTTGCTCCCTATTATATCGACCATACGGCCGGGATCTGGCCCCAGGCGGCGGGCGGGATCCCCTTCAATGCCTGTGAGTTCCAGTCCAAGGGCGATCCCATCACAGATCTGTTTGAGGATCTGGCAGCAGAGCAGAAAGCCCGCACCACCTACGACAACATTCTGCGTCTGGTGAAGGAGCCGGACGTGTGCGATCCCATCCGCTTCCTCCGGGAACGGGAGATCGTTCATTTCCAGAGATTCGGTGAAGCAAAGCGGGAAGATTGTAGTAAAAAATCAACGGTGCTGAAAGCCCACAAAAACAGCACTTTTGGAAAGATACTATCAATCAGAAAAACGCAGGACGTAGGCATAAGCCGCCCTATCTGCTGCTAAACCTCAAAATTGATAAGAACAAAAAAGAGATAGGACAAGCTGCTTCTACTTATAATTTAATATTGACCCGCATACAGCGGCGTTTCTCACTCCTACACAGGAGAACAGGAACGCCGCTATTTTTATGCCCTCATGTTACGCAGTAAGGGCAAAAAGAGCCTTGCTACACAAGGCTTTACGGGTGCGGTTTTCGCAAAGTAAGGGATTGATACCTAAACCCTCAAAATCGCATTTCTACTGCGTAACAAATCCAACCAAAGGAGTGATGAAGCTATGGCAGTTTTCCGCGTGGAAAAGAACAAAGGTTATACGGTTATGAGCAACCACCATTTACGCAACAAGGAACTTTCCCTAAAGGCAAAGGGCTTGTTGTCGCAAATGCTCTCACTTCCCGAAGATTGGGACTACACCCTTGCAGGGCTGTCCCTTATCAACCGGGAAAGTATCGACGCTATCCGCACCGCTGTATGGGAGCTTGAAAAAGCCGGATATATCACAAGGCGGCAGGGACGCGACGAGAAAGGCAAAATGACCGCTATTGAGTACACCATTTACGAACAGCCACAGCCCCCGGCATTGGATTGTCCGGTATTGGAAAATCCAACAGCGGATAAGCCGATATTGGAAAATCCGACACCGGATAACCCGACGTCGGAAAATCCAACGCAATTAAATAAAGAACTATTAAAGACTAACTTACCAAAAAAAGAAAAATTAAATACAGATATATCAAGTACCCATTCCATTCCTTTCCATTCCCTAAATCCCTCTCCCTTAGAGGACGCGGCACAGCTGCCGGAACGGAAGCGAAAGGAAGCGACAGACGCATACAGCGTGTATGAGGAAATCATCAAGGACAATATCGAGTACGACTATCTGATACAGGACAGATACCTTGACCGGGACAGGATAGAGGAAATCCTTGCCCTTATTCTTGAAACCGTCTGCACCAAACGAAGAACAATCCGTATCGCCGGGGACGATTATCCGGCAGAGCTTGTCAAAAGCAAGTTTTTGAAGCTGACGAGCAGCCATATTGAATTTGTCCTTGACTGTATGCGGGAGAACACCACGAAGATCCGCAATATCAAGCAGTATCTGCGGGCGGTGCTGTTCAACGCCCCGTCCACCATCGACAGCTACTATACCGCCCTTGTCGCCCACGACATGGCAAGCGGCGCATGGGCGAAGCCGAAAGGCGGCATACCCGATTACACCTGCAACGAGGGCGAAAGCCTGTAAAACCAAAGGAGGACAAGACTATGAAGCAGGGCGCATTGTTTTTTGACGAAACCGCTGACCGTTACGACATCCGCTTTGACCTTGCCGATTACTACGGCGGGCTGCATTGCGGCGAGTGCTTGGAGGTATTCACAGGCGGCAAGTGGAAGCCGACCCGCATGGAGTACGGCGACAACTGGTATCTTGCGGGTGTCCGCGCCGAGGACTTGAACGGCTTACTGGTGCGGATTTAAGCGGGGCGGCGCAGATAGCGGACACCCATTTTTTGCGCCTAAAAGCGGCGCAGCACATATCACCGCGAAAGGAGGACGGTAAATGCAAGATGAAATCAACGAAAAAGTCATCGCCTTATCCATAAGGACGACCAAGCTCACCGCCGAAATGCTGCAAAAATCCATTCGCTTCATGCTTTCACAAATCAAAAAGCAGTTGGATAAGCCGGTGCAGCACCACGGCAAGCAGACCCTAAAACAGCTTATGAAGCAGAACGCAGGCGTAAGCAGCATCGAAATCACTGACAGCAATATCAAAGCCTTTGAGAGTACGGCAAAGAAATACGGTGTTGACTTTGCGCTGAAAAAGGACGCGACGGAAAGCCCGCCCCGCTACCTTGTGTTTTTCAAGGGGCGCGACGTGGACGTTTTGACCGCAGCCTTTCAGGAGTTTTCCGCAAAGAAGCTGACACAGGAACAAAAGCCCTCGATCCGCAAGGCGTTAGCCGCCTTTAAGGACAAAGCGAAGCAGCTTAACGCTGACCGCCAAAAGGTGAAAAATCAGACAAGAGGGGGCATTGAGCGATGAAAAGCATAAATCTGAAAAAGCTGATACTTCCGAATCTCCCTTATCTGCTCTTTGTCTTTCTCTTTGATAAAGTGGGACAGGCGGCGCGGCTTGCGCCGGGGGCTGACTTCTCCGGCAAGCTGCTTTCCATTGGTGACGGCTTTGCTGCCGCCTTTTCCTCACTCGTGCCGAGCCTGCACCCCGCAGATTTACTTGTGGGCGTTTTGGGCGCGGCACTGATCCGTCTTATTGTTTACGTCAAGGGCAAAAATGCGAAGAAATATCGCCGTGGCGTAGAGTACGGCAGCGCGAGATGGGGCAGCGCCGACGATATACGCCCGTACATCGACCCGGTGTTTGAAAACAATGTGCTGCTCACACAGACGGAACGGCTGATGATGAACAGCCGCCCGAAGCAGCCGAAGTACGCACGGAACAAAAACGTACTGGTGGTGGGCGGCAGCGGAAGCGGCAAAACCCGCTTTTTCGTCAAACCCAACCTGATGCAGATGCACAGCAGCTATCTCGTGTCTGACCCGAAAGGTACTCTCCTGCTCGAGTGCGGCAAGCTCTTGGAGCGCGGCAGTCCGAAGCTGGGCGAGGACGGAAAGCCCGTTAGAAAAAACGGAAAGATTGTCTATGAGCCGTACCGTATTAAGGTGCTGAATACCATTAACTTCAAAAAGAGCATGAAATATAATCCTTTCGCCTATCTCCGCGACGAAAAGGATATTTTGAAGCTGGTAAACACGCTGATTGCCAACACCAAGGGCAGCGGCGAAAAGTCCGGCGAGGATTTTTGGGTGAAAGCCGAGCGGCTGCTGTACTGTGCGTTAATCGGCTACATTCACTACGAAGCCCCGGACGCAGAGCGAAACTTTACGACGCTGCTTGAAATGATCAACGCAAGCGAAGCCCGCGAGGATGACAGCGAGTTTCAAAGCCCCGTTGACCTCATGTTTGAACGCCTGGAGGAAAAAGACCCGGAGCATTTTGCGGTCAAGCAGTACAAAAAGTTTCTGCTGTCTGCGGGCAAGACCCGTTCCTCGATCCTCATTTCCTGCGGTGCAAGGCTTGCACCCTTTGACATTAAGGAGCTGCGGGAGCTGATGGAGAGCGACGAATTGGAGCTTGACACATTGGGCGACAGAAAAACGGCGCTCTTTATCATCACCAGCGACACCGACCCCACCTTTGACTTTGTAACGGCGATGATCGTGTCGCAGCTTTTCAATCTGCTCTGCACCAAAGCCGACGACGAATACGGCGGGCGGCTGCCCGTTCATGTGCGCTGTCTGCTGGACGAGGTAGCCAACATCACGATCCCCAATTTGGAACGGCTGATCAGCGTCCTGCGAAGCCGGGAAATCTCCGCTTGCCTTGTGGTGCAGGCGCAGAGCCAGCTAAAAGCCATCTACAAGGAACACGCCGACACCATTATCGGGAATTGCGATACAACCCTTTTCCTCGGCGGCAAGGAGAAAACGACGCTGAAAGAAATCTCCGAGGTTTTGGGGAAAGAAACGATTGACAGCTTCAACACCTCCGAAAACCGGGGGCGGGACGTTTCTCATGGGCTGAACTATCAAAAGCTCGGAAAGGAGCTTATGAGCCAGGACGAAATTGCCGTGATGGACGGCGGGAAATGTATCTTGCAGCTACGGGGCGTTCGCCCGTTCTTCTCCGACAAGTACGACATCACGAGGCACCCGAAATACAAATACCTTTCGGACTATGACAAGAAGAACACCTTTGACATCGAGAAGTTTTTGAAGCGGCAGCGACGCCCGGTAATCATCAAGCCGGATACCGTCTTTGACTATTACGAAATTGACGCAGCGGATTTACAGGAGGTTACGGAATGAACAGACGCATCCGAAAGAAACGGGAAAAACAGCAGCTTGCGCAGGCGATCCGGGAGCTTGTCGCCCTTGCGGAGAAGCGGCAGCAAAAGCGGCAGGAAGCCATCGACCGCTTTCTGACCGCATACAGCGCCTACCTTGCCAAGCAGGGCGGCGCGGAAAGGAGGACGCCGTGACGAACGCCTGCAAAACGCCGGAAGCAGTCATGCAGACGCTTATCACCGCTCTTGCCGCAGGGCTTGCGGTATGGGGTGCCGTGCAGCTTTTGGAGAGCTTTCAAAGCGGCGGTGAACGCCCGCGGGCGCAAGCTCTCGATCTCATTAAAGCGGGCGGCGAAATTGTCCGCACCGCCACTTGGGAGGTGATACCACCATCAAGACCGTAAGCATCGGCTACATGGTACGCGCTCCTACCTTTGCACTTCCTATTCCCTTGCGGGCATTGCCCGCGCAGCCGCCTTTTTTGATGAGGGCGGCTTTTTTCATGCACAAAAATACAAACACAAAAATTCAAGAGCCGCAAAGCGGCAGAAAGTGAGGTCAATCTATGACATTTTTTAATTCGGCAGTAGACGTATTGCAGACCCTTGTGATTGCACTGGGCGCAGGTCTTGGCATTTGGGGCGTTATCAACCTCTTGGAGGGCTACGGAAACGACAATCCGGGCGCGAAAAGCCAGGGCATGAAGCAGCTCATGGCGGGCGGCGGCGT
>OIWO01001286.1_pt1 | contig 21281 bp, 20 predicted proteins | sample 1587641 | NCBI WGS metagenome assembly OIWO01 (sample SAMEA3888924, study PRJEB22519) | human gut metagenome | biome: human gut; feature: human-associated habitat; material: faeces | place: Denmark | collected 2010
TATAATTTGCCTTATTTACACAGATACTTAACTGGTTTGGTTCCGAAGCTGCCTGTATAGCTGTATTAATAATACATCCATTGTCTTTTTCGTCTTCCCTTGCAGTCAGTACAAACAATCCATAACTCAGCTTATACATTGCTTTCCTATCCATATTTTCGTCCCTTTATCTTCTCCATGTATTTTAAATGGTATTCTCTAAATAGCCATTTATTCTTATTAATTAGGATTAATTAACCATAATTATTATATAGTATTATAGTATTTTAGTCAATGTAAAACAGTAATCATTCCTATTTTAAAAATTTAATATTATCCTTTATTTTCAAAGAAATGCAAAAAATCAGGTTTAAATAAGTACCTTTTGTTACCAGTTTATTTCCAGCTTGTTCGCAGAATGAAATTGTAATATATTTATCCTTCGGTGTAAGATACTTTTCTATACATTTAGAATATTCCTTTGATGCAAGATTAATTATAATTCTGCTTTCATCAATTACTGAACGATACAGCATATCATGCCAGTACTCATACAGATTTTTTGCATCTCCTATTTCGACCTTTGCCTGCATTTCCAGATAGTCTTCAGTTCTTCTTTGGACTTACAATTCAGCCAACTTTGTATCTCTAATGTTTTATCAATAAATTCTGGCAATCCATCCGGTGCTATGCTGTCAGTATCTGTAATCATCTTTTTAGCAGGGGATAATATTATCTTCATTAATCTAATTCCTTAAGCATATTCTCAGGGTCATTTGCTGCTTTGACTTTATCATTGGCTTTAATGATAACTCCCTGTTCATTGATAAGATACGTTGTTCTTACCACACCCATAGAGACTTTTCCATAGTTTTTCTTTTCTTTCCATACATCATATGCTTCAATGACTTTGCGCTCCGGATCTGCTAAAAGAGTAAATGCCAGTCCGTATTTTTCCTCAAATTTCTTGTGAGAAGCTATAGAATCCTTGCTAACCCCAAGAATAACTGCTCCTTTTTCTGTAAATTGAGGATATCTCTCTGAAAAGCCACATGCCTGCTTAGTGCATCCGGCTGTATTATCTTTTGGATAAAAATATAAAATTACTTTTTTACCTGCATAATCACTTAACTTATGCATTTCTTCATTCTGATCCGGTAATTCAAAATCCGGTGCCTTTGTTCCCACCTCTAACATCAATTATTCCTCCACTTCCGTAAAATCAGTATGTTTTATTGTCTTTTTATTTCCAGCAATTAGTTTATGACCGGAATATATAGCCATAATCATGCATATCAGAGAGCCAAACGCAAAGTATTTGTGTGCTTCTCTTAACCCTTTATATCCGGTATAAAAAGTTCCGATTATGGAAACTAAAGCTCCAAGTGACCAGTATTTATGCGCCTTCATTATATACCTCCATATTTTCTTGTTAACATCATAATACACCTGCTAATTATTTTTTTAATACTATTATTTCTCATTAACTTATGCTTTTTTGTACAAAACAGTGCATGCTTCTTCTTAAGAGCTTTATATATTATCCAATTCTCATTAATATATCTTCTGAGAGATAGTAACACTTATGGCTGTAGAAGCTTCTTTACCAGTACACTTTTAATTTGACGTGAAATTCGTATATAAATAGAATGCTGTAAATATGAAAAAACAGTTCATAAAAGTGTTATTTTACGAACTGTTTGTATTTTTGTCAATTTTGAAAACATAAATTTAGCTGTTAAAAACTTGCAAAATATTTTCTAATAAATCACCAAATGAGTAATAAGCCTGTACAGATATGGGCATTATTTTTACATGAATTTGTATGATAAATATATGTATATGATATCCATAGCATATACATATATTGAAAAATATCATTTCCAACTATTCCTGTTAAATAGGCTTCTTGTTCATTTGTAATTTTATTAGCATTGACATAGTATTTTCAAGTGTTATCTATCATAGGAACATTCGCCACTTTGTCTGAATCATGATGGAAAGCTTTCCCTGTTTTATTTTAGTATCGGTCTGGATTCTCTCTCATAAAGATAAATTCTGCTACAGAGCGGTCATATGTTTTAATGTGTCCAAATAGCCAATCGATTACATTTTTCTGTACAAGTTCACTAAACTGTTCTGTTGGTCCTTCATAATCCTGAAGGTATTCTTGCAGTTCCTGAATTGTCTTTTTAAACTCTTCATGTTTTTCGTGATGTTTTTCATACTCTGGATAACCAGCATTTTCCTGAAGCTTTTCCTCTTCTTTGAAATGAAAGTTAGTATACTCATCCAGATAATCCAGCATTTTGATTGCTTTTAGCTTGCTGTCGCCATTTTGACATGCAGTTACAAAATTCTGGATACGTTCAATCAATTCTTTATGCTGTGTATCAATTGTTTTATTTCCTGTTATTAAATTGTCATCAAAAGTAATATTTAAATCATAAGTCATAATCTGGTCTCCATTTCTTTTTTATTTTCTCTTGGATTCTTTTTGTGTCTGTCAGTTTCACATCTAAATTTTCTGCTTACTCTTCTAAAGGAACAAAAACATCTTTTCCAAATCCATAGATTGGGCATACCCAATGCTCTGGAATATCCTCAAATGTAATTTTGGGAGCGATATCTATGTTTAGATTGCCTACTGCTGGTTCATAAATATAGCCACATTGTTCACATTCATATTTTTTCTTTTCAATGTTTTTTTTCTTAGTTTTCTATGCTTGTATTATACATGATAATTTTTTTTTTTTCAATAACAGTAATAGTCGTTATTTTTATTTTGAATTCCAGTAATATCCGTATAAAATATAACGCAAGGGCTGCTGTGGTCCTTCATTTTCTTCTTTGCCGGTTCTGACTTTTTCGCACCTGCACACTTTTCTTTTATGCCTTTAAGGACTGATTTTTTCTTTTCCCTGTCGCTTGCTTTATGCTCAAGATGCTTTTCCACTGCCGGAAGATAGTTTTCCATGGTGCCTGTCTTTCCTTCCGTGATCGGGTTGATGTCCAGCTTTATTCCTGCTATTGTCATGCCGTCTTCATGAAGCATATCAAAGAAGTCATCCTCCCTGATGCTGCTTTATACTCCACAGCCACATCTATATCAGAGTTTTTATTTTCTATTCCCCTGCTTCTGGTTCCTGTCACTGCCACATAGATTATCTCTGCATCAAGACCGTTGTCTCTTATCTTATCCATTACATAATCATGCACCTGGCTTTCTATATCTGCCGGACCCAGACCGTCTATTCTGTGAAATTTTTCATTTTCCATAAGCTCCCATTCCAGATCTTTGCACTCCTGCAGTGTTTCAAGCTTCTCTAAGAATAGCTGTCTTAACAATTCGTCAAAATAATACAGTTCCACAAGATCTTCAAACCTTGTCCCATCCTTATATTTTTTAGTGGTTGGGTTCTTAAAGATATCCTTATATCCACCAATCAGTGAATAATAACTTGTCTGTTTTAAAATCTCCTTTGCATATGCCTCATTATCAATAAACAGATTTTTCTGTTTGGAACTGCAGGCTTTGGTGGCAGTGATATCTATTTTCGGAAAATCCTGATCATCCGGCAAATTTTGATGTATTGATCCAGAATTTTGACTGTGCATTGTCTCACCCTGATGCCAATGACCTGGAAAAACTGAAAGAAGCCGTTATGAATCCATCCTTCTGATAAGACCATAAAATAAGGCAGCCCCACATAGCTGAGTCTGCCCTACTCTCTTTATTTAACGTTGATGCCACTGGCATATTGCTGCAGAAACTGTTCTTTTCCGCATGGTCTTCCAAAATAATATCCCTGCAGATAATCAACCTTCATTTCTTTCATTTTCAGAAGCCATTCTTTTTCCTCGATGCCTTCTGCGCATATCCTGACGTTAATACAATGTACCATGGGGATGATATTTTTATATAATTCATAATCCCTGTCACTGTTCATCGCCTTGGCAGTAAAATCCCTATCCATTTTCACGTAACTTGGATTCATATCACGAATACAATGAAGATTCGAATATCCTGTTCCAAAATCATCGATCACAAAGGGAATCCCGTTCTTGTCCAGAGTTTTACGGAATTTACAGAACGAAGGTGTCATATCCATAAATCCGCTTTCTGTCATTTCAACACATAAACATTCCGGCTGTAATGAATATTTTTGAATTGCATCCAGAATATCCCGCTCCACATTGCCTTGCAGGATCTGAACATAGGATACATTTACATTCATCCGGAAGTCAGGAATATATTTCTGCATTTCACAGCACATTGCTGCAGCTTCGTTCAAAATATATCTTCCAGCGGGAATGATCAATCCGGTCTCTTCCAATAATGGGATAAACTCCATCGGTGAAACAAACTCCCGCCCTTCTTCCGTTATCATGGAAAAACGCATCAGTGCCTCTGCTCCAATGATCTGTTCGGACTGACAGTCCACGATCGGCTGGTAGTATACTTCAAAGCCATCATAATGATTCACAATAGCATTACGAAGTGTTGCTATGATTCTTCCTTTTCGTAAAAAGACCTCATAGTCATCCTGGTCAAAAATATAGAATCCATTTTTACCCATGCTTTTTGCCTGTTTCAAGGCAAATTCAAACTTTTTGCGGCATTCTTCGATTCCCTCACAAAATGTTGCTGCATCTATAACACCAATAGAAATAGAAAATATAGCTTCATAATTTTCGGCTACTATGAAATTACGAAGTTTATCTGTAATCTTTTCTTTCAGTGCCACAGCGTCTTCTGCGGAGGAAGCTTCCAGATCCACGATCACATACTGATCCGCTACCAGATGGTAAATTCTCTGCTTGTCTGAAAGGCATTCCTTCATACAGCCAGCTACGCTTTTCAGGATATAATTACCATAACCAGCTCCCCTGGAGCTATTGATCGCTCCAAAATCATCAATTCCTACATGCATAAAAAATCCCTTGGTAATGGGTTCTTTTTGTGCACGCAGGTAAGCAAGGAATTCCGGACCGCCAAGCAGTCCTGTGACATTATCGGCTCTTCTCCTGTTGCCGGTCTCATTCAGACACCCGATCAGATACTCTGCCTTTCCCTGCTGATCAATGATCACGATACCACGGCTGTTAATCCAGACCGGCATACCTTCTTTATCAAGCCACCTGTAATGAAGATTATGTACATTTTCTCTTCCTTCGCATATATCCGCAAGATGCTTTGCAAGCATCCTGCGGTCTTCCTCATATACTACCTTCATAACTTCATTTGCAGCATCTGTCAGAACATTTTTCGACATATTAAACCGTTCCACAGCTGACTGTGAAATCTCAAAGGTATCATTCTGCAGATCAAATATATACAGGTAATCATCCATACAATCTTTAATGATCTCAAATAAGATTTCTCCTGTCTGCTCTCCAAACACTTTAAATATATCATCAATCACAACAAGAACCTTCCTTCCGACAGCTTCACTCTATTCCTGCCATTTTCTAGAATAGCTTAAAGATATTCACGCGGTCATGCATCTTGGCTGCTCCCTCTGCCAGATTAATACTGATCGCGGTATTCTCTTCTGAGGATGCTGCATTACCCTGTACCACGCCGGACAGCTGTTCAATTCCCTGGCCGATCTGCTCCAAGGACTCTGCCTGGGAGTTGGCTTTCTCCATGGTGTTCTCTGCAAGCTCTGCAAAGGACTCCATATCTGTAATGATCTGATTGAATGCGTCTGCTGTTGTTCTTGTAATCGTATTGCCCTTTTCGATTTCCACTAAGGTCTTATCGATCAGATCTCTTGTATTTACAGCAGATTTTGCACTGTCTGCTGCCAGCTTGCCGATCTGATCTGCAACCACCGCAAAGCCTTTTCCTGCTTCTCCTGCTCTGGCAGCTTCAATGGAAGCATTCAGGGATAACAGGTTGGTCTGGGAAGCAATATCCTCGATATCTGTGATAATATTACCGATCTCCTTGGAGATTTCTGTAATGTGCTCCATTTCCGTGAGCAGCTCGTTCATCTTTTCTTTTTCTTCGTTCGCTTTGTTTGCAGAGGCTTTTACACGTGCCGATGCGTTCTGTGTTTCTTTCGCTGTATCTTCAGCCATATCCACAACCGTATCAATGGTGGCATTCAGTTCCTCGATGACTCCTGCCTGCTCTGTTGCACCATCCGCCAGGGATTTTGATGCATTTTCCACCTCGGATGAATTCGATGATACCTGTTCTGCCAGATTGCTGATCTCGGTCAGGGTACTGTTAAACCGTTTCAGAATATACAGCAGTGATGTCTTCAATTCCGAGAAATCGCCCAGGAAATCTGTAATATCATCACCATTTCTGGTCAGGTCACCCTGCGCGATTGCCTTTACCTCCACAGAGATCTCGCTGACATAATCTGCCAGAATACCCATGGCTTCTTTCAGATTCCTGATGGTATCGCCAAACTCATCCTCAGACTCATAGGTAAGCATTTCTACATTAGACAGTTCGCCCTTACGCAGGCTGGCAACTGCTGCATCTATCTGTTCTACCGGCTCGGTAATGGAATTGGTAATGATCCTTCCGATCATTGTCGTCACTACAGCAATCGCAAGACCCGCTGCCACGATCACAATAAATATGATTACAGTGCATACATTAGCCATGGTCTTTGCCTGATCTAATTCTACCTGGAACTTGCCACATAATATAGTTAATTTCTTAGAAAATGACTTATAGTCTTCATACACCTCTCCGGTCATCAGTTTCGATGCTTCCTGCTGTTTACCCTCACGGCTCAACTGCAGAATTTCATCTGAAGCACCCCTGTATTTTTCCCATGCAGCGTTTGCTGCATCATAATCATCCCGTCCTTTTTGAGCTTTGCTGTTTGCAGACATGATTGCCTCCAGCTTCGCATCGGTATCCTGGATCTGACTCTCCAGCTTCTTGATTTCTTCTTCGCAGGAGTTCATGACTGCTGCATCTGATTCTACCAGATGCTGATACTGTTTGATTCTGTATTTCGCAGTCATTGTCTCTAAATCCTGCAGATATTCCAATGACGGAGACCAGACCTTCGTGATCTTCTCTATATTTGAACGGATCACTACTGTCGAGATCAGTGCCACCAACACAAAAAATAATGTCATAACAAGCACTGTCATTCGATATACTTTTAATTTTCCTGCAACTTTTAAGTTAGTTACACGCTTTTTGATCTTTTCCATGATAGTTTTCCCTTCCTTTATAAATTATTGATCTTTTATCAAATTTGTTTATCCATATATAGATTAAAATAGCATACTTTATTGGAAAATTCTATTAAATAGTATTAAATTATTTTCTACTAAATATTAGTGGTTCTATTGCTAGAAACTGGTGAAAATTAATCTAAATTCTGTCTCCCGGATGAACACTTTTCACAATGCTGATTTTTATTCTATTTTTAGTTTATTGACGTGAACCTAAATTACGCTTCTTGCATAGTTGTTTACCCAAAGTTTACCTTCCCCTGTTATAACATTTTCCAGAGAATAACGTATACACCAGCACACACATTATTTATAGAACGTATTTTCCAATATGCTTTCTATACTCCAGTTATAGGTTATTCTCTATTCTTTTCTATACTGTACCGAGTCTTTTTCACTGATCTGGCGAATTACTCTACAAGGGTTTCCATATTCATCATCATCGGTTCACATAATTTAATATAAGCACCAGAATCATCATATGTACAGGATAAAACGCATAACAAAGGTACTGGAACGGCTTGCTGTGATATCCTTGTCTTCCACAATATAACCAGATTGGCAGCAATGCAAAAAGAGCTATTCCCTGCTGACATATTTCAAATTGCATTCCACCTAATTGTACCGGATACATCAGGCCACCTAGCATTTCCACATGAATCCAATAAAGCGCGGCGATTTGTCCCAACAGACACCACCATTTTCTTTTACGGAACAAATAGAACACAAAGACTGTCAAAATGCCTGCACCGTAGTAATCTACCATGCTTAATGTTCCAAGTAAGGCTCCTACGGCAACAACTAGAACAACCGTTATTACATATAAAAAGACGTTCTGTTTTTTGCGCACGGTTTCCATCAAATGAATCCCTAGAAGCGCCAGCAAAAATGTCCATATGACGTTCTGATGAAATGGATAAAAGCAAAGATAGGAAATGCTACACGGCCTGCGCAAGTCAACCATTCCTGCGCTGGAAGCAAGGTTGCCCAAAGATGATCCATTAACATAAGTGTCATCGCCAGAATATGTAGAGTAGCCACACTAAGATTAAACGTTTCGGTAGTTACTGTATTTTGTTTGTTCATTGACTTTTTCTCCTCTGTTGTTATAAAAAAACGGAAATCTTGCTGAACAAGATTTCCGTTATGTAAGAGAGCGACAGACGGGACTCGAACCCGCGACTTCCTCCTTGGCAAGGAGGTGCTCTACCAACTGAGCCACTGTCGCATTTATTATGTTGTGTCCTCTCCGTGACGACAAAAATTATTATATATAACCTTATATTGTTTGTCAACAAAAAAAATAGAATTTTTTCTAATTTTTTTCATATACTCTATTAGACACTGAAAAATAGGAGATTTGCCGTGAGTAAGAAAACAAAAATTGTTGTATTTCATTTAAAGGAATTGATATATACTGCTGCATTTGCCGGTCTCGGTGTGCTTCTGGTCATCCTTTTATGTTGGATGTTTTCCACCAAAGATAAACCAGAACCTGTACAGGAAACCATATATATACCAGGTGTTTATACGGCAGGCTTCACTATGAATGACAGTGCCATTGAAGTGCAGGTCGTCGTGGATGAAAATCACATCAATGACATTTCTTTTGTAAACCTTGAAGAATCCGTAGCGACCATGTACCCACTGATTCAACCTGCGCTCGATTCCATCAGTACACAGATTTATGAAACACAGTCTCTGGATCACATTACTTACGAAGCCAACAACCAGTACACGACCGAAGTATTACTTATGGCTATTGAGGATGCATTAGACAATGCCAAAGTAAACGCTTCCTCGCGCAAATGAAGACAATACATAACGATTACATTTTTTCATCAAAATCAAATCTTGTCACACTGCAATTTTTCACACCATACGAAGCATACTCCTCATTTGTCATATCATGAAAATACGAGCAGACCACACGGGCAATGCCATTATGTGCCACCAGCATGTAGGTTTTGTCCGTTTCTTTTTTCAATTCGTCCAAAAGATTGTAAATGCGCTGGGCTAGCTGTAGCATAGACTCCCCGCCTTCGTGGCGGCATACGAACTGCTTTTTTGCCTCAAAGAAGTCCACAGCATTTCTCGGCGAAGTGCCTTCCCATTTGCCAAAATTCTGTTCCACCAGCCGCGGTTCCATGCGCATAGGCGCGCCTGTCATCTCTGAAATATGCCGCGCCGTCTCTGCAGCCCGGATCAGGGGCGAATACAAAATCTCATCTATAACGATTCCTGCCTCGACGATCTTTTGTCCAGTTGCGATCGCCTGTGCATGCCCTAAGTCTGTCAGTGGAACATCTGTCTGTCCGCAGATACGATCTGCAACATTCCACTCACTCTCTCCATGTCTCACAAAATAAATTGGATGCATTCTATGTCCTCCTGTGTATAACGTTTTTACTATCATACCATAGGAAGGCAAATTTCTTTTCCATGCGTAATGCCATTTTTGTTAAAAGCATCCACTCTTACATAATAGGACTGCCCCTCTACGAATGCTCCCACTTTATATGCCTGACATGCTCCCATAACCATACAACTATGATAAAGTTTTCCCGGTGCGTGCCCCCATAAAATGTTATATCCACAAACGCTTTCATCTGAAACAGCAGATACTACCATATCTCTTGCATCGATTTGCTCTACCTGAACCCTCGCCATCTCCGGTCGTTTACCATCCCCGTTTCCAAAGACTCGTATTCCTGAGACACTCGGTAAAACATGATAAGGCACATCTATGATCGTCAATTTGATAAAACGCAGATCTATGCCATCTTCAAATACCACATAATCATGCGGAAGGTCTGTCTGGGCTTGCCGCTTATCCGCCAAAACCGTCCAGTCCCTGCCATCCGCAGATCCCTCTAAGAGCCATCTTGTCGGATGTATATTGCAGTCTATATAGCGTTCCATATCAGGTCCTGCCACCAGACTTCCCGGACAGTCTATCCTGTTTTCCATATCATCAGCAAAATTGATCTGCACCACATGCACATGATCACAAGTCTCCAGATCCAGACACAACCAGGGTTCTGCGTCCTGCTCTTTTGCTTTCCACCATGTCTGCACATTTTCGTCCACAACCAATGCCGCCTCATGTCCCTTTTCACACCCGGAGGAAGTCACCTTCGCCCGGTAACTGAGCAGATACCACCTCGGATCTGCCCATGGATCCTTTTCTATATCTTCTATAATATAAGGCCAATCACCGTATCTTTGGTTGCAATAGAGATTTCCCACATCATCAAAACCTGCCGGCCAAATGCCTACTCGTCTTTCAAATACATGATTCTTACTAATACGCATGGTTGCCGTATGCCACCACTGACCCCGGCGATCCTGCATGGTAGATCCATGTCCGGCTCCCGGCAGGAAGCCACCAGGCTTATACGAAAATGGATTATTCTCTGCTAAATGAAAAGGTCCCAGCGGTGCATCCGCCACATAGACCCCATCCGCATAAACATTGAGTTCCGCTCCCGGACAAGCATATTGTAAATAATATTTTCCGGCATGCTTTGTCATCCATGCACCCTCGATATAAGGCATTCCGGCATAGGTTGCCCGTATCATCGCCTTGTTGGCTTCCGGGATCTTATCTGCATCTTCTCCGCATTGATCTAAAAATTCCTGAAATAGGGAATCAATCTCAGCCTGACTCTTTGGTTCTTCACAATGATCTTCCCCAAAGCGCTCATAACCAATATGATATGGGTCACCAAAGATCAAATCTTTTTTCTGGCCCATAGGTTCCATGGTCGCAGGATCCAACTCTATCCCCCAGATAGGTGTCGCATTTGCGCATCCCCAGTAAAAATAGAGTCTGCCATCATCATCCTGGAACAGGTTCGGATCCCAATAATCCATATAGCCCGGTATTTCTTCATACGGTCCATGGATCGGATCCTTGGTGCGATAAAAACTACACTTTACATCCCGGTTAGATGCCGTAAAATACAGATACTCACCTATGACACGCACATCCGGTGCATAGTCATAAATTGGCATATTTTCTGGCAAAGGATAACTATCCCAATGCGCCATGTCCTCAGAGACCCACACGGAACCTGTCATAGAAGCAAACAGATAATATTTGCCTTGAAACATAACCATCGAAGGATCTGCCGCCTCCCGGTTGACTGTCATTTTATACTGATCCCGTGAATCCTTTTTGAACTGATAAGCATAGGGTACATTTACCGGATTACAATATACTCTCATTTGACCTCCACCTTTCCATAGAACCTTCTGTCTCTGCCATCAATCCATGCATTTTCTGTGATCCGGATGCTATCCTTCAGACGGATATCTTTGCTGGATGCTCCGATCAAAAGATCAATATCACCCTTTTCTATCTTCCACTTCATATCCTTATCTAAAAATGCAAGTTGAGACGGCGAAATGTGACAGATAATCTCCTTTTCTTCATGCGGTTGCAAAGGAATACGCTCAAAGGCTGCCAATTCCATGACCGGTCTGGTACGGGATGCAAATCGATCTGATACATAAATCTGCACCACTTCATCACCTGCACAGTCTGACACATTTTTCAAGAAAAAACTACATACAATGTCGCCCATGGTATCTACTTCTCTATTTTCTATATGCAGATCCCGATAATAAAACTCTGCATAACTTAAGCCATGTCCAAACGGATAGCGCGGACTATGCGACATATCCACATAATTTGCAAAGCCGATACTGCCACTCTGTGACTCCGCAGACCCCCACGGATGATTGTAATAAATAGGGATCTGTCCGCTTTTATATGCTACCGATACCGGCAAACGTCCCGCCGGATCATTCTCACCAAACAAGGTCTGCACAATCGCCTCCGCACCACACTCAGCACCATTCCATGCCTCAAGGATAGCATGCAATTTTTCATCGGCTATATCAGAAGAAATCGGTCTACCAAAGATATGGACACCCACAAGCGGCTTGCCTATTTCCGCTGCCTGTTCAATAAATGCATCCTGACACTCCGGAAGATTGATATCTGTTGCATCCACACCTTCTCCCATAGATGCCAGAGAGCAGGTGCCGTATTTTCCTCCCAGAGTAAGAATTGCCAGATCTGCCTGCCCGATCATCTGCAATGCCTCATCAAATCCTGATTGATCCTGACCGGCAATATCATAGCCCTTGGCATATACGATCTCGCAGGATGGTGCATACGCTTTCAAATATTCCAAAAGAGACGGACAGTCCGGTTTCTGGGTACGCAAAATAGCATCATACTCTTCCCCCTGATCCAACTGGATATCAGTTCCCGGAACCGTTGGAATGGCCTTACCGGTCGTATTTTCAATCCCGGCAACCCCTGCAATACTGTTCGCCACCGCATAAATAGATTCCATCATAGATATGTGCGTATAACCGCCAAAGAACATACGCGCATTATCCGCATGGGGACCGATCACAGCGATCTTTTTTATCTTATCTTTATGTAAAGGTAAAATACCGTCGTTCTTGAGCAGTGTCATGGATTCCATGGCTGACTGTCTGGTCAGCTTCTTTCCTTTATCCGCCTTCCGATAAACATTTTCCAGTTTGTCATCCATAAGCGGGTAAGGATGTTCAAACAAACCCATGCGAAACTTGGCACAAAGGACACGATATACCGCCTGATCTAACACGCCAATATCCAATGCTTGATTTGCAAATCTTTCCTGTAATTCCTTGCCATAACCGGCAGGACTTGGCATTTCCACATCCATACCGGCAGCCAGTGCCATCTCCCCTGCATCTGCTATACTTTCACCAATACGCTGATAATTATGGCTATTTTCTATGCCACCATAATCACTGATGCACAGACCATCAAATCCCATCTGTTCCCGCAACAAGTCTGTCAAAAGTTTATGAGAAAGAGAAGCCGGCTCTCCATCAATGGAGCAATAGCAAGGCATGATTCCTCTTAATCCGGCTTCCTTGATCGCCGCCTGAAAAGGTTTTCCATATATTTCCTGTAAAAGTCTTTCGGGTGTATCACTATGGGTTCCATGGATTCCACCTTGCGAGTTATGAAATGCCAAAAAGTGCTTCGCCACACTTTCCGCCTGTCTGCCATCTACACTTGTTTCCTGAATTCCTTTGGTATAGGCTACCCCCATGGCACTTGCAAGAGCAGGATCCTCTCCATAACTTTCTCCCTGCCGACCCATGCGGGAATCCCTAGATATATCCAGAACCGGGGCCAGAATATGGGTAATACCACAAGCCAATTCCTGCTCGGCTACACAAGATCCTATTTGTTCTTCCAGCTCTGGATCAAAAGATGCCCCTCTGGCAATACCGGACGGAAAACTGGTCGCCTCCTGGATAAAGGCTCCGCAAAGTCCCTCCATGTGAAAAATCGCAGGAATATGATGCGGGCTCTTTTCCATAACCAGCGTCTGCACATCTTTTACCCACTGCGCCGCGCCTTGTAAGGTCGGTATGCGCCGCATTTCCAAGGTACTGACCTCGCCGATACCATAAGGCACCCTCTCAGAGATCCATGCAAAATCCATGGCTTTTTTATCGAATGGAAAAACACAGTTGACCTGTGCCATCTTTTCTTCCAGCGACATATCCAAAAGCAGGTCTTTTGCCCTTTCTTCTACAGATCTCGTTTCATCCAAATAAATTTTATTCTTTCCATGTAAACTCATAATTTCCGTTCTCCACAATCTCCATTTCTTTATTTGCCAGTACCACCCGACAGCTTGTCCCCACCGGAACCTTCACTTGCAGATCATACAGATCATCCTCCCGCTTTTCCCAGCGCACACGGATGATCCCATAAGGGCACCTGTGCCAGCATTCAGCAAAAGTAAGATCGCCGCCCACCAATGGTTGTACCCGGAACCGGCGATAGCCTGCCTCCTCGGCTTCCAGACCGCACACCCTGCGGTAGAGAAAATCTCCGACAGCGCCATATGCATAATGGTTCATGGATTCTTCTTTTATCTCACCGGATTCTGTAATAATGTCCCACTGCTCCCATGTCGTTGTGGCGCCTTTTCGGATCTGATATAGCCATGACGGATTGGTGTCCTCCAGTAAAAGTTTGTATGCCTCTTTTACATAACCATGATCCGCAAGCGCAAACAATAAATAAGGTGTTGCCGTAAATCCTGTCTTCAGATGTCCACCATCCGCCTGGATACACTTCCACAGTTCTTCTACCATTGTCTGATTGACCTTCTCAGACTTTGCCAAGGAAAAATATAAAGGCAAGACATAGCCCGTCTGAAAAGCCTCCGCGTCCGGCATTTGCCCCTTGCCCTGCATAAACTTATCTATATAAGTGTCTGCTACTTTCTCACCTAATCTCCGGTATTCATCCGCATCCCGGTCTTTTCCCAGAATCCGTGCAATTTTTTCCATATAATCACAGGCATGCGCATAATAGGCAGTTCCCGTCCATTTTCCTTTTGCAAGCCAGTCCGGCAGGCTGCCATAAGGTGCACACCAGTCACCAAATTGAAATGGGAGGGAAAATACATAAGGTGTCTTGTTGGCAAGAAGCCCCATATTAGCCCACCTGCGGACATCCTTCATGTATTTTTTCATGACCGGATACATTTCTTCCAAAATCCGCACATTTCCACTATATCGATACAATTCGTATGGAACGATAATACAGGCATCTCCCCAGCAACTGGTCGTCATGCTCGGTGTGATACCTTTTCTAACGGGAACAACAAAAGGAATGGATCCCGTTTTTCCCTGCTCTGCCTTCATGTCCTTCAGCCATTTCATCAAAAAGTGATCCATGGCAAAATTAAAACATGCGGTAGAAGCAAACAAAGCAATATCTCCTGTCCAGCCCTGCCGCTCATCGCGTTGCGGACAATCTGTCGGAATATCCACCAAGTTACTTTTTCCGCTCCATACGATATTGTTCTGTAATTGGTTCAGATCCTCATTGGAACAGGAAAAACCGCCATCTCCCAGAAGATCGGAATAAACCGCCTGTACCTCTATCTGCATCTGTTCCGGCCGGATGCCTTTGACAGCAATATAACGAAATCCCATATAGGTAAAACGCGGCGAATATGTCTGTTCTCCATCCTTGCAGTGATATTCTATGATCTGCTTGGCAGAACGAAGATTTTGCACATAAAGATCATCACCATCCAGAACTTCCGCATGACGGATGGTAATGACATCTCCTGCTTTTGCCTGCACCGTCATTCTTATGACTCCTGCTAAATTCTGTCCAAAGTCATATAAAAATTCTCCATCCCTGGTCTGTCCGATATACTTTCCCGCAAAGATCTCATGTCCCAGAACAGGCTCTCCATAGCGAACTTGAATAGTCGGTTTTTCTTTCAACTGTGTGTCTTCTGCCTTTTTCCATGCGTAGACAGCACGGCTTGGATCTGCCTCATAAATCTCACCATCATAGAAATCTGCAAAAAGGTATGTCCCGCTTTGCGCCACTTCAAAGGACGCATCGGTACCGACACATTCACTTGTTCCATCCATGTATTCCACAAAAACGTCAGATAAAAAAGCCTGCCTGTCTGCCATCAAAAGAGATCTGCTCTTATTGGTATCCTGTATATAGGTAGACCGTCCCACTGCCCAGCCAGCGGCGACGATCGCCCGCAACTCATAAGTGCCCGGCTGGATATTTTCCAATGGGTAGATACCATATTGTAAATGATGATCATAATCCGTAAATCCCGGTGCAAAGTATTCTGTATTGATCCGTTTTCCATCCCAATACAGATCATAGATCCCTATGGCTGTTGCCATAACTTTCAAGGATCTCACCGACTTTTGCAAAATGATCTTTTTGCGAAATTCCAGAGGTCTCGGTGATAAGGGTGACGTATTAACGATCGATGGATCCGTGATCCAATTCCCCTTCCAAGGTAGCTCCATGCGACCTGTTTCAAAGGTCGCATGGGCTTCTGTATGGTTACCGTCTGTCGTTTTTACCTGCACACGGATCGTATATGTCTGCATCGGCAGGAGTGCTTCTCCCCCATAGATAACATAGGCGATTTCGTCTATTTCCTCCTGCCATCCATTTAAGGAAATACATGCCTTCTCTACACGAATCTTTTGTTCATCACTTTCCATGCAAAATCCAAGCACTGGCTTTGACTGATCCGTATAATAAATGGTATCTTTCCTTTCCAATAAAGAACGATAGTCGATCGTAATATCACTAATTTTAATCATATTTTCCTATCCTTTATTCTTTCACGGCTCCCATCAGAGATCCTTTTTGTAACTGTTTTTGTGCAAATGGCATCGCGATAAGTACCGGCAAAGTGGCAATGATGATCACACAGTAAGATACCAGATAACGGTTCCAATCCGGTGATGTTGCTGTAGTAAGTGTCGCATTATCTGCCACGATCTGCTTGATCCACAACTGTAAAGGCCACAAATTCTTATCACTTGGAACATAAAGCATTGCATTGAACCATGCATTCCAAGAAATGATCGCTGTGTTGATCATGGTTACCGTTACCAGTCCCATAGCCTGTGGAAGCAGAATACGGAACATGATGGTAAAGTGTCCTGCCCCGTCCAACTCGGCTGCCTCGATCGTTGATTTTGGCACCTGTTTGAATGCATTCAGGGTCAAAATGATAAACATGGCATTGGTACAGTCCGGCAGAATCATAGACCATACGGTTCCGGTCATTCCCAGATTCCGGATGACCATATAGGTCGGTACCGTTCCACCATTAAACATAAGGGAAATAATGATAAAGAGCATCATAATCCCGGATGCCTTTGGCTTACGATAGATCACATATGCTGCGATCACATTTAATACCAAACCGACCAGGACATTGCCCACCACATATAAAATGGTATAGGCATAACTCTTGATAATCGCCATATCATCATAAGATAAAGTCTTAATATATCCGTCCCAGTTTGGTTTTCCGTCCGCTGTTACCCATTTCCATAAGACTCCGTTGTGTGCCAGGAGTAAATTGCCATCGGACAAAGACGCCATCAGGGTATGCCACATCGGAATAATTGCCAATGCCATGCAAGCCAATAAGATAATCCCGATAATGACGTCTGCTACCTTCTCTCCAAGGCTCGGGTGTACGACCATTCCTTCTTTGTATTTCGGTTTTCTAGCCATCTCTCATTCCTCCTTAGAACAGCGACATTTTCGTTGCTTTTTCAGACATTTTGTTACCAAAGATCAGTAACAGGGTTCCGATAATAGACTGCAACAAACCGGATGCTGTTGATAAACTAAAGTCATTTCCTGAAGAAAATGCCATTCGATAGGTGTATGTACTCAGGCAATCTGAAAATTCATAAGTTGTCGGCATATACAAAAGCAATACCTTATCAAATCCTGTCATAAATACCAATCCAATCTGCATGGTAAACATCATAACAACCAGTGGCACAATACTTGGGATTGTGATATTCCATAAGCGCTGCCATCTGCTTGCTCCATCAATACAGGCTGCTTCATAGAGATTCTGGTCAATGCCATTGATGGCTGCTATGTATACAATAGCTCCATAGCCTGCCCCCTGCCAAATGCCAAGGAAACAGTTAATGAACCAGAACACCGGTGAATTGACTGCCAGCCAGTTCTGATTTGGAAGTCCAAACATAGTCAGGAACATGGTGATGGCTCCACCTTCTTTTAAAAACTCCTTTGCCAAAGTACACACAACGACCGGTGCAACAAAATATGGCATATATGTGAAGGTCTGTACCACACGGGAGCTTCTTTTATTTCTGACCTGACTGATCAGAAGTCCCAGGATAACCGGAATGATAAATCCCAATGTCAGATTCAATAGTGCCATAAAGACCGTGTTGCGAAAAGCATAACCAAATTGTGCCCCCGCAAACAGTTCCTTAAATTTATCCAGTCCGACCCACGGACTGCCGAATAAGCCTTTCGCGACTTTATAATCCTGAAATGCCATCAAAATCCCCACCATCGGAATATATTTGAAGATCAAGAGAAATGTAAATGGGATCAAGAAGATCAGATAAAGCACTCCATTTTTCTTCAGATCATATTTCCATGTGTTTTTCGGGTTATACGTCGCCGATTTAGATTTTGTTTTTGCCATAGAACCTTCCTCCTTGTTTCTGCTTATACTTTATCATAGGCATCATTCTATGTATTATGTTTTTCATTTTTTGATTGTAAATATCATTTTCCGCACAGGGTAACCTGTACATCATGCACCTTGTTGTCCTGCATATCCGGAAGGATATTGCCTGTAATCTCCTGTCCATCCATAAGAATATGTGCTACTCCCTGCTCCAGATGCATAGGATTATGGATGCAGATCCGATAATCTGCATCGCGGAAATGCCGCACTACCGTCGCCTCATTCCAATCTGACGGAAAACACGGTGCGATCCTTAAACCTTCGTAAGTTCTCTGTAAACCCATGATTCCTTCATAAATACTGCGCAAAGCCCATGCCGATGTACCTGTCGTCCATGACCAGTAGGATTTGCCATAATATCCCGGGTGCGTAGCGTAGCAATTTGTAAACACATATGGTTCTGCCCCGGAATTACTGGATGGGTTTTGCTCACTATCCGGCATGATCTTTTTCAAAGTACGGATTGCCTTATTGGCGCGTCCCAATTTACAATCCATAAAGATCTTAAAACTGGTCGCATGGCAATATACACCGCCATTTTCAAACAAGCCCGGAAGCATGCCGGACATACGCCCTACATTTGGTGAATATTTTTCATAGGCTGGCATATTCAGTGGAAAGCCAAAATCTCCTTCCATGCCATCCACGGAAGCAACCACATCTGCCATACGCTCCGGCGGTACAATCTCTGCCAGCACCGCCCATGTCTGCGCGTTGAGATAAATCTTGCTCCCATCGCTATCTTTTGAACCAATATTTTCCACCTGACTGAGGGCACGCATATACCATTTGCCATCCCACGCATAGGTGTTGATCGCCTGTGCCAATTTTTCATATTCCTGTCGCAAAAAGACGGCATATTCCTCATTGCCGATATAATGCATCAAGGCTTCCATCTCCAGCAGTGCCATACAGAACTGTTCCGACAGCATCACGCTTTCTGCCTCCGGATCGGTCGTGATATTTAAGGCATCGTTCCAATCTGCAAAATAGATCTTGACCAGACCGTGCTTTCCTTTATCACGGATCAGACAGGATACCGCTGCGCGCAAATGCTCCATGACCGTTGCCTGACCGCCATCCTGCCAAGAGATCTTTTGTTCCAGGAGAGAAAGATCCCCCGTTTCCTTGAGCAGTTCGCACACTGCCCATATGATCCAGAACGGCTGATCCGAATAGCGGGTATCATCATATGGATACCATGTCAAGACAGCATGACCATCCTGAAACTGATGGCGTAAACATTCTAAGATCTCTTCTTTTGCCTTTTCCTGCCGGTAATTCAAAAGTCCTACCGCAATCTGCAAATTGTCTCGAACTCCTTTCTTACCGACAATGCAGCAATCCACCTGCTTTTTGATCCACTCTTTCATGATATGGTTCACTTTTGCATCCGGGGTTTCCAGTATAAGGGAGCTGTACTTATCCACATTATAGGCGATCGCCTTTTGCAGACCGTCCTCCACAGCCTTTTTCTCTTTATACTGTCTGCCCACAGAAATGGCTTCTTCTACGGATTCGCTCACTCCCATGACCATATAAATTTCTTTACTTTCACCCGGCGCAAGGACGATCTTATGTTGCAGGACTGCCCCTAGGACAAATAAGGCCGCCTCGGAATTACTGCAATCCAGTCCCTTCACAACAATGTCCGGACGTTGAAAGAGTGCATATGCCGACGCATCTAACTTAGTGATCGTTCCTACGCCGCCGCAAAACTTTGAAAGATCTCCGTCAAAAGCAAAAACCGGTTCCGACGAAGCAAGGAATGCGTTATACCGCTTATGCGGAGCAAAAGGATGATCGGAAGAACAGTAAATCCCATTCAGATTCCTATCAAAATGTGTTTCCATGCATCGATAATTTTCATAATATCTGGGATAGGAAAAGCCTTCCAGTTCAAAACTGGTCGCCTCAAAAACACTCAATTTTCTTGTCCGCTGGCTCTCATTTTTTATGCGTATCCGCCAAACCTCGTGATAAGCATCCTTCGGCACATACAGGCACCAGAAAGATGTGATCTGATCCACCTGAGAAGACAACTCTGTATATCCCAGATGATGCGTGCATTTGAAATTTTCCACTTCTTCATTGAGCGGTGCCGCACCTATATTCCAACTCTGCATAGTCTCATCATCACGGATATAAACATAGCGTGCATCATTATTATTCAGCATACACATATCCGCTTTCTCATTCAGGTAATAACTTCGTCCATGCCCATTCTGGGAAATCTGCGCACAGTAGCCTTTCTCGCTCCAAAGATAATTAAACCAATAGCGTGGCAGTTTGGGCTGATAGATCACGCAGGCTTTTTCATCTTCCGAAAATTCATATAATTTATCTTCCATATATTACCTCTTTCTAATCCATCCACAGATGATAAAATACACTGGCTACATTTCCCGGCAAGTCAAAGACAACCTGACCATTGTTCGCTGCTTTCTCCACAGAAGAGATCACATTGCCCTCAGTATCTAAAAACTCCAGGACTGCCTTATTCTGTGCCTTTATGATCATGCTTCCCTCTAAGGTCTCCGCATATAACTTTCCGTTCATTGTGATACAAGTCATCGTGATACCCGGTGCATACTCCGGTCCGTCTGAGATCACGTTATCATCATTGCCACATCGTCCAAACGCAGAAATCACAAATTCATTGGCATCTGCCAGCTTCATTTTGTCCCTTTCCTCTTGATATAGCGGCATGACGGAGAGTGAGATTCGGTCATTGCATGCCCTGACCAGAATACGATCATCCAGCACAACGTTTTCTTCTGGCGCACCACTAAAGTATGCGGCATACGGTGTATGTACCTCAAACAGAGTTACAAGGAAATGCTATTGTTTTAAATCCTGCTGCCGTTGGTGAACCTGTAAAATTGCCAACTACAAGTAAAAATGGCATGACCTATGTCGATATTGAGTCTGATCCAGCTATGCTCGGTGTGAGCTATACAA
>OIWO01001318.1_pt1 | contig 20902 bp, 15 predicted proteins | sample 1587641 | NCBI WGS metagenome assembly OIWO01 (sample SAMEA3888924, study PRJEB22519) | human gut metagenome | biome: human gut; feature: human-associated habitat; material: faeces | place: Denmark | collected 2010
TGACGCATGGGCAGCTTGTGGCCCCAGACGATCCGCATGTTGGGGATGGACTCGCGGTCCTCATACAGCGCTTTGACAGCGGCGATGACGTAGTCCAGGTGCTCCTGGGTCAGGCGGCTGCGGTCGATGGCGAAACGCACCACGTTGGCCAGCTCAGCCTGCTGCTCGGGAGTCTTCAGGTCATATTCCATGGAGAAGTCGCCCAGCTCGGACACGCGGATACCGTAGCGGCGGATCAGCTCCAGAGAGAAGCCGGTGCCGGCGAAGGTGGTATGATCGCGCTTGCCGTCGAAGAACTCATCCATGTTGATGTACACAGCGTGGCCGCCGGCGGGGAGAACGACGCCCTTGACGCCGGCCTTGTAGAAGCCCTGTGCCAGGTACTCGCACTGCTGCACGCGGTCATGCATGTAGCCGAAGTCGCAACTCTCATAGAGACCGCAGGCCAGAGCCATGATGTCACGGCCGGACATGCCGCCGTAGGAGTCGTTGCCGTAGCAGGAGATCTGCTTGACCTTGATGAGCACGCCCACGTCGGTCTTCACGGTGCCGTCCTCGTTGAAGTCAGAGAACTTCTGCCAGAACAGGCCGCGGTCGCGGAAGGCCAGCATACCGCCCATGTTGGCGTGGCCGTCCTTCTTGGCGGACATGGTGAAGGCGTCGCAGTAGGAGAACATCTCGCTGGCGATCTCGGCGATGGACTTGTCGGCGTAGCCTTCCTCGTTCATCTTGATGAAGTAGCAGTTCTCGGCCCAGCGGGCAACGTCGAACACCAGAGGAATGTCATACTTATGCGCCACGCGGTTGATTTCCCGGATGTTGGCCATGGAGACGGGCTGACCGCAGATGGGGTTGTTGGTGATGCAGGTGAACACCAGAGGCACGTTCTCGGGACCCACGCCCTGGATCAGCTGCTCCAGCTTCTCGATGTCCATGTTGCCCTTGAACGGGTTCTTCTCGTAAGAGCCGCCCTCGGGGATCTCATACAGCAGCTCCTTGTTGTACAGGTTGCGGGGGATGGAGCCCATCTGCTTGATGTTGCCCTCGGTGGTGTCGAAGTGGCCGTTGGAGGGGATGGTGAAGACCTTGCCGGGATGACGCTGGGCCAGGATCTTCTTCACGATCTCCATCAGGACGGACTCAGCGGCACGGCCCTGCTGAATGATGAAGGCATTGGGGCGCTCCATCTGAGCAGCGCCGCCGTTGAACAGGCCGCCCTCGTACTCGCAGAGATAGACCTCGTCCATCATCTTCTCGATGTCACGGCAATCGGTGCGGACCAGGTCGATGACCTTCTTCCAGTTCTTCTCGCCGCCGCGCTCGAAAATGTCGCGGAAGGTATCCAGCAGCACATAGTAGCCGGTGTTGCGGCCGTAGGCCTCGTCACCCAGGAACAGGGTCGCCCACTGCTGGTTGGTCATAGCGGTGGTACCGGAGTCAGACAGCATATCCACAGTCAGCATGCCGGAGGGGAACGCAAACTCATTCCAGTGCGTAGCATTCAGAGCGCGCTCGCGCTGTTCAACGGTAGCCTGAGGAAGATCGCGCACCACATATGCGCAGTGCTGAGGCATCGTCACGTTCAGGGGATAGTGCTTCGCATTCTTGTCCATTTTGTTTACCTCCATAATTTGGCGTTTTTCGCCTGTTTTTTTGGAGATACCCCGGTCGTCGAAGAGCGGGCTTCCCATTTCCCGCTCTGCGCCTGGCGGACAGTATCCGATACAAAAGAATCGTGGAGCGGCTCGTTTCAGGCTGCCTGAATAGAACGCCAAGCAGGGATCCTGTCTCCGCCCCTTTCCTGTTGTGCGATTATTTTATCATGTTTTTTAAGGGTCGTCAACTTTTATTGCGATTTTTTTGCATATCTTCAATATTTTTTACGCTGTTTAGCTGTTTAAATTTATATATTTTGCACGTTTCCTCGATGGACGGATAATAATTTTTTCTCATTATTTTTTACTTTGACAATATGACTTTCTCATATATAATATTTTCATAGCCTGAAAATATGCAAAATGAAACGAGGGAATCTTATGACGTCCTCTTCCAACCTGATTCTTCAGCATTACATCAAGCTAACCGAATTTTTGGGGAAAGCGCTGGGTCCCGACTATGAAGTGGCCCTCCACGATCTGACCCGGAAGGACCGTTCCATCATCGCCATCGCCAATAATTATATCAGCGGCCGGGAGGTCGGCGCGCCTCTGACCAATATGGCCCTGAGTAGTCTCCGGGACAAGAGCTATGAGCATACGGACTATCATCTCCACTATTACAGCATCAACGTCAACGGTAAGGACCTCCGATCCAGCACCTTTTTCATCAAGGACAGCGGCAAACTCATCGGCCTGCTGTGCATCAACTTTGACGACAGCCGCTATCGGGCCATCAGCGACCATATCCTGAAGCTGTGCCACCCGGACCTGTTCGTAACCGATGTGCTGGCACAGCCGCTGCCAGAGAGTGAAGATGACATATCCGCCCGATCCTCCCCGGAAAAATTCCGCAACTCCGCAGATGCGGTGGCTTTGGACGCCATCAACCGGGAGTTGGAACGGATGGGGGTCACGCCCGGCCACCTCACCCACAGCGAGCGGCTTCAGGTCATCACTTCTCTGGAATCCGCCGGCATTTTTCTGCTGAAGGGCGCCATTAAAAGCGTCGCGGCCGCCCTCGGCTGTTCCACCGCCAGCATTTACCGCTACCTCTCCCAGATCACCCCCTCTGACTAAGCCCGAAAGCACTGAAAAGGCCGAAGTGTACCCCTTAATTTATATGTGTATCAAAATCACCTCCGCCGAAAACGACGGAGGTGATTTGATTCTTTATGTTCCGCTCTCGCCGTAGTTGCTCAGCACGCGGGCAGAGGGATCGTTGACGTCGCAGCCCTTCCAGCTCTTATTTGGCATCCAGAAGTCCTTCACCATAGGAGCCTGACCGGGATAGTACTTCTCGAAGATCTCCCGGTACAGCAGGGATTCCTTGGTGAACGGCTGGGCAAAATCGTATTTCTTCCGCTTTTCCTCAAACTCGGCGTCGGTGTACTTGGTCTCGGCGTACTCCTTCAGGTCGTCCACCATGGAGTGGCCCACGGCGTCGGAGAAGGCGGCCTTCTGGCGCCAGAGGATGTCGTCAGGCAGCAGGTGGTCCTTTTCAAAGGCGTGGCGCAGAAGGTACTTGCCCATGTCGTAGGTGTTGACCTTCATGGCCGGGTCGATGCTCATGACATACTTCACGAAATCCAGATCACCGAAGGGCACCCGAGCCTCCAGAGAGTTGGCGGAGATGCAGCGGTCCGCCCGGAGCACATCGTACATATACAGCTCATCCACCCGCTTCTTCGCCTCCTGCTGGAAGGCTTCGGGGGAAGGGGCGAAGTCGGTGTACTTGTAGCCGAAGAGCTCGTCACTGATCTCGCCGGTCAGCAGCACCCGGATGTCGGTCTGCTCGTGGATGGCCTTGCAGCAGAGGTACATACCCATGCTGGCCCGGATGGTGGTGATGTCATAGGTCCCCAGCAGGGAGATCACCTCCTCCAGCGTATCCAGCACCTGCTGGCGGGTCATATATACCTCGGTGTGATCCGCGCCGATGTAATCCGCCACTTCTCTGGCGTATTTCAGATCAATGGCATCCTTGTCCATTCCGATGGCGAAAGTACGGATCTTCTTCCCCAGCACCAGGGCGCTGATGGCGCACACCAGAGAGGAATCCAGTCCGCCGGAGAGCAGGAAGCCCAAAGGGGCGTCGGCGTCCAACCGCTTATCCACACCGGCGATCAGCTTGTTGCGGATGGTACGGCAGACAGTCTCCAGATCGTCATGGCAATACTCCGTAACGGTGGTCAGGTCGGCGTAGCGGACAAACTTGCCGTCTGCGTAATAATGCCCCGGCGGGAAGGGACAGACCTCCTTGCAGAGGCCGATAAGGTTCTTGGCCTCGCTGGCGAACACGATGCCACCGTCATCCAGATAGCCGTAGAACAGCGGCCGGATGCCGATGGGGTCCCGGGCGGCGATGAGGGAATCCGTCTTGTGGTCATAGATGATCATGGCAAACTCCGCGTCCAGCTTGGCAAACATAGAAAGGCCGTATTCCCGGTACAACGGCAGAATGATCTCGCAGTCGCTGCCGCTCTTGAATTCGTAGCCCTTCTCCGTCAGCTGCCGCTTCAGGGGACGGAAGCCGTACAACTCCCCGTTGCACACCACCATATCGCCGTCCAGCTCAAAGGGCTGCATGCCGGCCTCGGTCAGGCCCATGATGGCCAGCCGGTGGAAACACAGCCAGCCAGAGCCGGTGTCCATGATCTTGGACATATCGGGTCCCCGGGAGAGTGTTCGGTCGAAATACTCCCAAATCTCATGCTTGTCCAGTTTCTTCGTGGAAAATCCCATAATTGCGCACATAAAAAAGCACCTCCGGAAAAAATAAAAGCAGCGAACGATCCTAAAATTTTAGGACGAATCGCTGCCGCATCCGTGGTGCCACCTAACTTGCTGATCGAAAATCAGCCCCTTTGCGGGGTTCCAACAAACCCCTGTGCTTTAACGCCGCACGCCGCGTCTCTCCTACTGGGCTGCCGCCGTTCAGATCGCTGCTCCTGAGTGTTATTCCCGCCGCCCCGTTGTACCGGGCTTCCACTGTCCCCGGCTCGCTGTGACCGTTTGGCCACGGTACTTGTCTCGATCCACGCATTTTCAATATGGCCGGAGCGTTGGCCCGCTCCGAAATTGATGGACTGATTATAGCCCCGCGCAGTTCATCCGTCAAGATTTCAGATGTCAAATTTTCCGCGCTTTTCCTACCAATTTTATGTGTATTTACAACAAGGACAGTTGTTTCTCTTGACACCCCTCTTTAAATGTGTCATGCTGAAAAAAATGACACAGGAGGGATCAATATGCAGAGGATCAGCTGGATCGGCGTAGGCATCATGGGGAAAGCCATGGTGCGGAACCTGATGAAAGCGGGCTACGAGGTCCACATTTATGCCCGTCACCCGGAAAAAGTGGCAGACGTGGTATCCGAGGGTGCCGTACCCCACGGCAGCATTGCGGAGTGCGTAAAGGCCAGCGAGGTGGTCATCACCATGGTGGGCTTCCCCAAGGATGTGGAGGAGGTCTACTTTGCCCCCGGCAATATTCTGGACAGCGCCGCCAAGGGTATGACGCTCATCGACATGACCACCACCAGCCCCACCCTGGCCCAGCGGATCTACCAAGAGGGCGCCGCCCGGAGACTGCGAGTGCTGGACGCCCCCGTCACCGGCGGTGACAGCGGGGCCCGTGCTGGAACGCTTTCCATTCTGGTAGGCGGCGATCAGGCAGATTTCGACGCTTGCCTCCCCATTTTCAGGCAATGGGCACTAACATCACCTATTTCGGTCCCGCAGGCTGCGGCCAACACGCCAAAATGGCCAATCAGATCATGATCGCCGGAGCGCTCTCCGGCGTGTGTGAAGCCCTGGCCTATGCCAAGGCGGAGGGGTTAGACGGGAATACTTTGCTGGGCGCCGTATCCACCGGAGCCGCTGGCAGCAAGCAGCTGGACTTTCAGGGCAAGAAGATCCTGACAGGTGACTTTGCCCCCGGCTTCTTCATGAAGCACTTTGTGAAAGATATGCGTCTTGCGGAAGAGGAAGCAGAAAACGCCGGGCTGGATCTGAATGTTTTGCAGCAGGCGCTTTCCAACTGTCAATCCTTGATCGACCGAGGCTGCGGTGATCTGGGCACTCAGGCTCTGATCAAATTCTACGAAAAATAACAGATGAACGCAGGAGGCACAGCGTCAATGCTGTGCCTCCTGTTCATTCCGTCTGTCAATCTGTCTCCTTGGGAACCGGTTGAATTTCCAAATAGTAATGGGGCTGGTTCAAGTCCAGCGTCACCTCCGTAACGCCGTTTTCCGGATCAAAGCCGAAGTTCTGACCTGTGATTTGGACGTTTTCTGCATGGGTAACGGAGGCCGTCTGAGCCGTGAAGGTCAGCGTGGAATCCAGCGTGGTCATCAGATCATATCCCTGCAAGTTCCGGCGGTCCGAACCGGAGCAGGCAAAGTCGAAGCTGGGGGCCTTCCAATACTGCGCCGTCACCTCCGCCGTACCGCCAGTCGGAACGGTAACCTCCGTTTTCAGATACAGTACCCGATCCACAGACAGCACCTCGTCCATCAGCTCATCCAGCCGTCCGCTGTCATAACGGTCCACCGGTTTATCCGACAACAGGCCGTATTGCTCCAACGCCCGCTCCGCCAGCAAGCAATAAGTTTCCGGGTTCAAAATCTCCGCCGCCTCGCTGAGCCAGCCGTAATAGTCAGGATTTTCTTCCATTGTGTCAAGGATCTCCCAGCACAGGGTCAGCAGCACCTCATGAAGCGTAGTCGCACTCCGGGTAACGGTGCAGGAAACACCGTCGATCTCCTCGCCGGGATCGCAGCCGCCGTCCCGATAGCCTTGTAATGTGTAGCCCGTCAGGTCCGTCCCGATCACGATCAGCTTCTTGTCGGTTTTACTCCGCCGCTGCCCGTCAGGTACAAAATAGCTGTAAGTGACCTCTCCGGTGCGTTCATCCCAGCCGTACCCCTCAAAGCCGTAGGACAGCACCGTGGTGCGGGCTTCATCCGCTGTAAACGTCACCGCCTGAGTAGCCGCCTGATACTGTTCCGTAGGCGCTTCAAAATCCGTAAAGGTGTAGACTGTGACCGGAATATCCGCCGGTGTATGCGTCCCGGCGGCTGCTTCCCGGTAACCGCCGCCGTCCAGAAGCGTCTGATAATCCGTCCATTGGCTGGGATACCGCAGATTCAGGGTAGAAGTGTCACCGCCGCCGGCGCCGCCAAAGCCGCCCGCATAATCGCCGATGACCAACTCCTTCTCCGCTTTCTCTCCGTTCACCGTCACGCTGGGATCTATGGAAAGCAGATCCTTGATCCCGCCCACAATGGGATACAGCAGGGTCAGCGTCACATCCGTATCGGTTGGATTGCCGAGGATATAACCGTCCGTTATCGCCGCGCCCCACTGAGAATCGTACCCCTCCGGGTCTGTCCGGGGGGTAAAATCCCAATCCGTGTGGCGTTCCGCCGTCACGCCGGGGGTTTCTTCTGCTGTGGTCAGGGGCAGCACCGGCCCGGCATACGACATAAAGGTGACGGCGTCTGCAGCGCCGCCCGCGTTGTTGATCCCGCTGCCCCCCGCACTGGCCCCATAGCCGCGAAATCCGCCGGTGATCAGATAGGCGGCTCCCGCCCCGCAGAGCACCATCAAGCAGGCCGCTGCAGCCGCATACCGCCGCCAGACGGGCCGCTTTTTCGCAGGGGTCTCAGCGGCCGCCTCGATCAGACCCTCATCCACCAAACCGATGGCCCGGAACAATCGCTCTGCTTTCATACCGTGATCCCCTCCTTTTCCAAAAATGCCCGCAGGGCCTTTCTCGTGCGGAACAGGGCAGATTTTACCCGGCTCTCGCCGCAATCCAGACGCTTTGCGATGGCGGCGATATCCTCGCCGTACCAATAGCGCCGCAGGAAGATATACCGGTTATCCGCCGTCTGTCCCCGCAGAAACGCGCTGACACATTCCGCCAAAACCCGCTCCTCCGCCGCCTGCTCCGGTCCCCGATGGTCGGGGATGCACTCGTCCAGTTCCCCCAGCAGCGTCTCCATACCCGCGCCCCGGCTTTGGGTCCGCCCCGCCTTCCAGCGGTCCAGCGACTGGTTCCGGGTGATCCGCCCCAGCCATGCCCGCAGTGCACTTGGTCGCTCCGGCGGTATGGCGTTCCAGGCCCGGAAATAAGTATCGTTGACGCACTCTTCCGCATCGTGATGGCTGCGGAGGATATTCCAGGACAGTGCATGGAGAAAACTGCCGTACTTCCCGGCGGTAGCTGTAATGGCTCCCTGATCCCGGTCCCAGTAGAGGTCAATGATCTGCGTATCGTCCATAGCCGTGCCTCCTTTTTGTCTCTCTGCCCATATAGACGAGAAATCCGTGCGTTCCGTCGCGTAAAAAGCAAAAAATTCTCCGGGGAATCTTCCCCGGAGAATATGGTATCAGATTTTCATACCGGCATCAACCGTTCAGCGGCCTGCCGTGTTCTGATAAGGGTCCAGAAAGGGGGTCGGTGCCTTCCGATAGGTAGACAGACTGACTCCAACCAATGCAGCAGCGCAGGCAATGGCGCCGGGGACCGTAGGCCCGAGGCCGAAGGGCACCCCCGCCAGTTTCCAGCCTACACAGACCGTGAAACCCGCCACCATACCGGCGATGATGCCGGCCTTGGTGGCCTTTTTCCAATACAGCGCCGCAAATGCCGGCAGTCCCGCCGCCGCCGCGTAAAAGCTCCACGCGAACATCAGGATGCTGTAAGCGTTTTTGATGTACAGGGCGATCACCAGCGCTCCCAAGGGTAGGATCACCGCGAACACGCGGGTCAACCGCAGTTCCTTTTTCTCAGAAATATTGGGATTGAAGACCTTATAAATATCGTGGACGCAGGTCTGCACGGAGACGATCAGGTAGCTGTCCGCCGTAGACATGATAACGGACAGAATCCCCGCCAGTGCCAGACCCGTCAGGCCCACCGGCAGGATCTCAATGGCCAGAGCCGGGACTACCGCGTCCGTAGAGCCGTACTGGGCCAGCTTTTCCGCCGGCACCAGCTGATGTGCCACCACGCCCATGAACCACACCAGCGGAATGGTAAGGCCGTAGGCCAGCGTCCCCAGAAACAGCCCCTCCTTGGCCGCCTTCTGGCTCTTGGCAGCGAAGGCCCGCTGCCACATTTCCGCTCCCGCCAGAGTAAAGACGAAATAGGTGATGATGTCGCCCACGATGCCGCCATCCAGATAGGGCTTTGCTAATTCCGGAGCAAGCCCCTCCAAAAAGGCGGACAAGCCGCCCAGCTTGACCAGAGACGCCGAGGGAATCAGAATGTAGACAAACAGAATCAGCATGACAAACTGAAATACATCCGTATAGATCACGCCGAACAGGCCGGAGGTGGCCGTATAGACTATAAACACGACACAGGCGATGAGCGCGCCCATCTCGTAGGAAATTCCGATCTCATTGCCCAGCATATTGATGATGGTGGCGGTGGCCGTCACCTGCGAGGCCACAGTGCCCATCATGGTAAAGGCGATCAGGCCGCCTAAAATCACCTTGGTGGTCTTGCCGAAGCGCTGCTCAAAAAGGTCCGGGATTGAGGTCACATGGAACGTAGTGCCCACTGCGGAGATCCGCCCGGCAAAGCCGGAGAAAATAAACATACCCAGAAGATAGGGCAGTGCCGTCATAATGGCCTTGAAGCCGCTGGAATAGGCCACGCCCGCCCGGCCCATAAGGCCGCTGCCGCCAATGATGGTGGCGCACACGGTAGCCATCAGCACCAGTGGACCGAAGGACCGGCCGCCCAGATAGTAGTCGTCCATGCTCTGAACTTTCTTGACCACCACCACGCCGATCAAAACCATGGAAATCAGGTAGGCTGCGATGATGATGAGGTCGATTGCGTGAAGTTGATTGTGAACCATAGGCTGCTCCTTTCCGATTAAGGACCCTTGCCGGATCCGGTTTCCTGCTCTGTGTTCAGGAAGCGTTCCACCGCCTCCTTCGCTTTCTTTTCGCCCACAAAAATAACGGTATCCCCGGCGTACAGCTCCGCGTAGGGGCCGGGGGAAAGAATATCCGTGGTGCCCCGGCGGATGGCGGCCACCGTAGCGCCGGTCACCTGCCAGAATCGCAGGTCACCCAAATTTTTTCCGATGCCGTACCAACCATCCGGCACCCGGCAGCTAAACGTAGGCAGCGTCTCCGCCGGTTGAACAGGATAGAGGGTATCCTCCAGAATACTCTGGCACAGTTCCCCCATGCGGCGGTTCAGCGCCTCCTTTTCCTCGATCAGTTCCCGCAGTTTCCGGCGTTTGCTCATCAGATCTGCCCTGTTCTCAAAGTTTCGCAGATAGCGCTTGGCGTTGTCCGCAGAGAGCACATATACGCCGCTCTGCTCCTTCACCGCCACCACCCGCATATCACTGAGAAGCTGGATGGCCCGCCGGACAGTCTCCGGCGACACCTCGTATTCCGATGAGAGCTTGGACCGACCGGAGATTTTTTCCCCTTCCCGCAGTTCTCCCGCCGCGATCCGCTCAGCCACAGAGATTGCGATTCGCATATATTGGGTCAATCCGTCATTGTCCATAAAGCTCACCCCTTTATTCATACGCCTATTATACAAACTGACAACCTTGATTGCAAGAAAAGTTTTTAGTTTTTACAAAATTTTTACGTCGCCTTACGCAATGCAAATCCATTTCAATTTCCGTTTTACACGGCTCTTATAAAACGTGCCCAGTCCCATAGGCTGTCTTGCCGGCTATACGCCCGTCATTGCAAAAAACAGAGGTATGCGTCAAATCAACGCATACCTCTAAAATTAAATAGGTGTCAGCGGACGCCAATCAGGGCCTTCCGTCTTTTGATCTTAAAGCAATCATACCTCATTTTCCACGGTTCCGGGCCCGGCGGGCCGTAGAGGAACCGATTCCCAGCTCGATCCGATATTTTGCCACAGTGCGGCGGGCCAGGAAAACCCCCTCCGCCGCCAGCAGGTCGCAAAGGGTCTGATCGCTGAGAGGATGGCTGGAATCCTCATCCTTGAAGCGAAGCAGCATCCGCTGCTTCACCGCCTGACGGGACAGTCCTTGCTGTCCCACCGCCCGACTGAAAAAGTATCGCAGCGGATAGATTCCCTGACGGCATTGCAGGTATTTATCCCGCACGGCACGGGAAACGGTGGAAGGGTGCAGGTCCAGCGTCTCCGCCAAGGAGGACAGCTTCATGGGTGACAGTTCCGCAGTCTGCCCGGAAAAGAATGGTCTCTGCGCGTCCAGAATGGCCTGCGCGCAGCGGCGCAGGGTGCTGCCCCGGCGTTCCAGACTGTCCAGCAGCCATTTGGTCTGCCGCAGCTTCTCCTTTAAATAAGTGCGGGCCTCCGGATCGTCACTCTCCTTGGCCATACTGCTGTAATAAGGGTTCACAGTGACCTTTGGAAGATAGTATTCGTTCAGCAGCACCTGCAATTCCCCTTCCAACTCCACAATGAACACATCCGGCCGGACATAGAGGGTCGGCTCTGCCGGCTGAAACGCCTGACCGGGGTGAGGATCCAAGGCAGCGATGGCCTTCTCCGCCGCCTGAATTTCAGAGATACTGGCCCCAAGGGCCTTGGTGATGGGCCCATAGTGGCTGCGGCTCAGTTCCGTGAGGAACCGTGCGGCAATGTCCATAGCGTAGGGAACGTTGTCCTTCCGGCGGCTCAGCTGAAGCACCAGACACTCCGACAGATCCCGGGCACCCACACCGGCAGGCTCCAAGGACTGAATCGCATCCAGCGCCTGATCTACCATCGTCTGGGGGATCTTCATTTCTGTCAGGCCGTCCAGATCCTCCTGCGTCAGATATCCGTCCTCGTCCACCAGCTCCGCCATATATTTACACAGGGCCAGCATGGGCTTCGGCAGTCGTTTCCGTTCCAACTGATCGCAGAGAAACGCAGACAGGCTGTCCAGCTCCTTATCAGTCGCTCCCGGCTCCGGTGGGGCATCCTCCTCATGGGCAAAGGAGGTCCCAAAGGTCCCCGCGTCCAGCCAACTGGCTTTCTGCTGCAGCTCCGCATAGGCAGAGCGAAGCTCCGAGGCCTCCGAAAGTTCCAAGGTGGGATTCTCCTCGGAGAGATTCCCCAGATAGTCCAGCAACTCCTGAGAATTCATCTGCAAGACTTCCATGGATTGCAGTAGCTGCGGCGTCAGCTTCAGCTCCTGCCGCAGTTCTGTTTTTAAAGAAATGAGATTCATAACAGCTTCATTCCTTCCGGTCCTTCACATATTTGGCGATTTTCCGGACAGCGGTGGCCTGAGAGATGCCCAGTTCCTTCGCCACAGCCACCGTGGTGCCGCAGCGGCGGTAGGAATCCCGGATGATCTGTCCCTCGAAGGCATCCATCCGCTCCGCCAGAGTCCCCTCCTGAGAGGGGAGGTCCGGTGCGCTGCCGCCGCTGTTGTATTCCAGCGGCAGGGCCGTAATGTCCAAAATCGGATTCTGGGCGGTGATGACCAGCCGTTCCATCAGGTTTTCCAGCTGACGCACATTGCCGGGCCAGGGATATTGCTCCAGAAAGGCCACAAACCGGGGACTTAACGCCAGCTGCTTGCCGTATTCCTTGCAGAACCGCTCCAAAAACTGATGCGCCATAGGCAGGATATCCTCAGGGCGCTGCCGCAGAGGGGGAATGTGGACCCGGATGACGTTCAGCCGGTAGAAAAGGTCCGAACGGAACAGCCCCCGCTGCACCTCCTCCTCCAGATTGCGGTTAGTGGCCACCAACAGACGGAAATCCAACTCAATGCGCTTGGTGCCGGACACCCGCTCGATGGTCTTTTCCTGAATGAGCTGCAGCAGCTTAGATTGAATATGAGGCGGCAGCTCTCCGATCTCATCCAGAAACAGGGTGCCGTGGTTGGCCAGTTCGATCTTACCAATCTTACCGGCAGAGGCCGCGCCGGTAAAGGCTCCCTTTTCATAGCCGAACAGCTCGGATTCAATGAGGTTTTCATGGAGCACCGCGCAGTTGACCTCGATAAAGGGGCCGTTGGCCCGGTTGCTGATGGCGTGGATGGCCTTGGCCACTGCGCTTTTGCCCACGCCGGTCTCCCCGGTGATGAGAATATTGGCCTTCGTGTTGGCGGTATTCAGGATCAGTGTCCATAACCGCTGCATGGCAGGGCTCTTCACCACCAGATCCGTGGCGGTGGCCCGGAGCCGCAGTTCCGCGATCTCCTGCGTATACTGCTGCAGGGAGTCCTGTAAATGCCGGTAGTTCTGCTGAATGGTGTTGATTTGCTCCATGGACACCGTGTTGAAGCACACGGCATATTTCAGCACACCGTTTTGGTCAAACAGCGGAATTCCCACCGTCATGACATTTTTATGGGTGTGGTTGATGGTCTGGGTGGCGGTGATCTTTTTCTTCTGCCGGATGACCTCCGCCGTGATGCAGGGGGAAAAGGTGCCGTCCGCCTCCAGATCAAAGGCGGATTTGCCCACGATGGAATCGTGGGTAAAGCCAAAGTTCCGCTCATAGTTCTCACTGACCCGGAGAATGATGCCGTCTGCGTCAGAGAGCATCATATCGTCTGCCAGGACCAGATTGTTTTTGGGGCTGAGGATGTCGAAAAGTCCCTCCAGATTGATATTTTCCTCAAAGAAATGAGGAAGGTCAGGTGTATGCGCCATGAGAGTACCTCCCGCGTGTGATCTATTCATTTTTGATTATAGCATATTCAAAAACGAATAGAAAGAGCCAGTGCCAAGTTTCTTCTGTATCTTTTGTAAAAAAATAACCGCCGGCTTTCGTGGTTCTTGCCGAAAGGATGTCCTACGCAGGGAAAGATATATGCGCATCCAGCCTATTCATTTTTGAATAGTGCCCGAATGAGGTCGCTGAAAAAAGGAAAACACCGCCGAAATACCCCGGTTTTTTTGTCGAACCCGCACAGTTGTCAGCCCTATTTTTGTGAAAAACAGCTTGCCAATCTTGGCACATAAATTGCTACATTACTCACTGTACAACCATGGATAGGCTGACGGGTGCAGCTGGACCCACATCTCCGTCAGCACAGACGCTTACATATTATTTTTGAGGAGGAATCTACTTATGTATCAGACCCTTCGTTATGAAAAGCAGGAAAACATCGGCATTCTCACCATCAACCGTCCCGAGGCGCTGAACGCACTGAACTCCACCGTCATCGGCGACCTGGAGCAGGCCATCACCGAGGTGGAGAAGGACGCCGAGCTGGGCGCTCTCATCATCACCGGCGAGGGCCGTTCCTTTGTGGCCGGTGCCGACATCGGCGAGCAGCTCCCCCTGGATGTGGCCGGCGGCCGCAAGTGGGGCCAGCGGGGCAGCGCCCTGATGCGCCGCATTGAGAAGCTGGAGATCCCCACCATCGCTGCTGTCAACGGCTTCGCTCTGGGCGGCGGCTGCGAGCTGGCCATGAGCTGCGACATCATCCTGGCTGCCGGCCCCAACGCTGAGGGCAAGGGCGGCGCCAAGTTCGGCCAGCCCGAGGTTGGCCTGGGCATCACCCCCGGCTTCTCCGGCACTCAGCGCCTGCCCCGCCGCGTGGGCATCGCCAAGGCCAAGGAGCTGATCTTCTCCGGCAAGGTCATCGGCGCCGCTGAGGCTGAGAAGATCGGCCTGGTCAACGCCGTGTATGCTCCCGAGGAGCTGATCCCCGGTGCCATCGCCATGGCCAAGTCCTTCACCGCCAACGCTCCCATCGCCGTGAAGTATTCCAAGGCCTGCATCGACCGCGGCATGCAGATGGACATTGACGACGGCATCGCTCTGGAGAACGAGCTGTTCGCCATGTGCTTCGCCACCGCCGACCAGAAGGAAGGCATGAGCGCCTTCGTTGAAAAGCGCAAGGAAAAGCACTTCCAGAACAAGTAAGTTAGACTCCGTATCCATCGCTTAAAAAATTTCTGACAAAAGAGGAATTTACAGCATGAAAAAAGTACGTGTCATTACCGCTGAGGAAGCGGCCCTGATGGTCAAGGACGGTGACACCGTCTCCACCGGCGGCTTCGTTAGCTGCGCCTGCCCCGAGGCGCTGACCAAGGCTCTGGAAAACCGTTTTGTGGAAACCGGCCATCCCCGCGACCTGACTCTGTTCTTTGCAGCTGGTCAGGGCCACCGGGACGGCACCGGCGGCGACCACTTCGGCCACGAGGGTATGTGCAAGCGGGTAGTCGGCGGTCACTGGGACCGCGCCGCTAAGCTGGGCGAGCTGGCTCTGGCCAACAAGCTGGAGGCCTATAACCTGCCTCAGGGCGTCATCACCCACATGTACCGCGACATCGCCGCCCACAACATCGGCACCATCACCCACGTTGGCCTGAACACCTTCGTAGACCCCCGTCACGAGGGCGGCAAGCTCAACGAGTGCACCAAGGAAGACCTGGTGAAGCTGGTGAACATTGACGGTGAGGAGCGCCTGCTCTACAAGCCCATCCCCATCAATGTGTGCCTGGTCCGCGGCTCCTACGCCGATGAATACGGCAACTGCACCGTCCACCGCGAGATCGGTCCTCTGGATGTCACCGCCCAGTGCCAGGCCACCAAGAACTCCGGCGGTATCGTCATTGTTCAGGTGGAGAAGATCGTCCAGGGCGGCACCCTGGACCCCCGCCTGGTGAAGATCCCCGGCATCTATGTGGATGCCATCGTCGTGGGCTCTCCCGAGGACAACAACCAGTGCCTGGGCATGCCCTATGACGGAGCTCTCTCCGGTGAGTTCCGCATCCCCGTGGACGATATCCCCCCCATCCCCATGGACGCCAAGAAGATCATCGCCCGCCGGGCCGCTATGGAGCTGCCTCAGGACGCCATCGTGAACCTGGGCACCGGCGCTCCCGAGAAGATCGCCAACGTCTGCGCTGAGGAGGGCATCTCCAACAAGATGACTCTGACCGTGGAAGCCGGCTCCATCGCCGGTGTGCCCTACGGCGGCACCCAGTTCGGCGGCGCAGCCAACTCCATGGCCATTCTGGACCACAACGTCCAGTTCGATTTCTATCAGGGCGGCGGCCTGGACGTGGCCTTCCTGGGCCTGGCCGAGACCGCTCCAAACGGCGACCTGAACGTCTCCAAGTTCGGCACCCGTCTGGCCGGCGCCGGCGGCTTCATCGATATCACCCAGAACGCCAAGAAGGTCGTTTACTGCGGCACCTTTACCGCCAAGGGCCTCAAGACCGAGTGCAAGGACGGCAAGCTGGTCATCACCCAGGAGGGTGCCAAGAAGAAGTTCGTCAACAAGGTGGAGCAGATCACCTTCTCCGGCGATTACGCCAACAAGGTGCACCAGCCCGTTCTGTACATCACCGAGCGCGCCGTGTTCGAGCTGCGGCCCGAGGGCGTGACGCTGGTGGAGATCGCCCCCGGCATTGACCTCCAGACCCAGGTTCTGGATCAGATGGAGTTCATGCCCAAGATCGCCGATGACCTGAAGCTCATGGATGAGCGCATCTTCCGTGAAGAACTGATGGGTCTGGCTAACGACTAAACATCCCTCTAAGGGGGGAGCGATCCCCCCTTAGTCCCCAAATCAATTAGGAGGATAACAAAAAATGGCATTGATGACCCCCCAAGAATACATTGAGTCCCTGCGGAAGCTGAACACCCGCGTCTACATGTTCGGCGAGAAGATCGAGAACTGGGTGGACCACCCCATGATCCGCCCCTCCATCAACTGCGTGGCCATGACCTACGCTTTGGCTCAGGATCCTCAGTACGCTGATCTGATGACCGTGAAGTCCAGCCTCACCGGTCACACCATTAACCGCTTCACCCACCTGCATCAGTCCACCGAGGATCTGATGAACAAGGTGAAGATGCAGCGTCTGCTGGGCCAGAAGACCGCTTCCTGCTTCCAGCGCTGCGTGGGCATGGACGCCTTTAACTCCGTCTTCTCCACCACCTATGAGATCGACGAGAAGTACGGCACCCACTATCACGAGAACTTCAAGAAGTTCCTGACCTATGTTCAGGACAACGACCTCACCGTGGACGGCGCTATGACCGACCCCAAGGGTGACCGTTCCAAATCTCCCAGCCAGCAGGCTGATCCCGACATGTACGTTCATGTTGTGGAGCGCCGTCCCGACGGCATCGTGGTCTGCGGTGCCAAGTGCCACCAGACCGGCTCCATCAACTCCCACTGGCACATCTTCATGCCCACCATCTCCATGGGTGAAGCCGATAAGGATTGGGCTGTCAGCTTTGCCTGCCCCACCGACGCCGAGGGTATGTACATGATCTACGGCCGTCAGTCCTGCGACACCCGGAAGATGGAGGAAGACGCCTCTATTGACGTGGGCAACGCCAAGTTCGGCGGCCAGGAGGCTCTGGTGGTTCTGGATCACGTGTTCATCCCCAACGAGTACATCTTCCTCAACGGCGAGTATGAGTTCGCCGGTATGATCGTGGAGCGCTTCGCCGGTTATCACCGCCAGTCCTACGGCGGCTGCAAGGTGGGCGTGGGCGATACCCTGATCGGTGCCGCCGCTCTGGCCGCTGAGTACAACGGCGTGGAGAAGGCTTCCGCTGTGAAGGACAAGCTCATCGAGATGACCCACCTGAACGAGACCCTGTTCTGCTGCGGCATCGCCTGCTCCGCTCAGGGCTTCAAGACCAAGGCGGGCAACTATCAGATCGACCTGCTGCTGGCCAACGTCTGCAAGCAGAACGTCACCCGCTTCCCCTATGAGATCGTGCGTCTGGCAGAGGACATTGCCGGCGGCCTGATGGTCACCATGCCCTCTCAGGTGGACTTCCACAGCGATATGGTTGTTGGCCGGAACGGCGAGACCATCGGCCAGATCTGCAACAAGTTCTTTGCCGCTCGCGAGGGTGTTTCCACCGAGAACCGTCAGCGCATCATGCGCTTCATCGAGAACCTGTGCCTGGGCGCTGCCGCTGTGGGTTACCGCACCGAGTCCATGCACGGTGCCGGTTCTCCCCAGGCCCAGCGCATCATGATCGCCCGTCAGGGCAACATCCAGGGCAAGAAGCAGCTTGCTAAGGACATCGCCGGCATTGTGGACTGATTCTGAGGCGGGTTGATCCCCCTCGGACACGCTGCCCCTGACGCGCCCAGCGGTGGGCATGCCGTCCCGCGGGCAGCAGCGTTCTGACCGGGCAGCGCCCGGTCAGAACAAATGATAAACTGTGATATCTGTCCCTGCGACATATCAATATAGCCTTTCCAAAATTTACATAAAAGGAGAAAGCATTATGGATTTCAATCTGAGCCCTGAGCATCTGTTGATCCGGAAGATGATGGCTGAGTTCACTGAGAACGAAGTGAAGCCCATCGCTGCCGAGACCGACGCCAAGACCCTCTATCCCCGCGAGAACATCGAGAAGCTGTTCGACCTGGGCGTGATGGGCATGTGCATCCCCAAGGAGTACGGCGGACAGGGTGCTGACCCTCTGGCCAGCGCCATCTGCATCGAGGAGCTGTCCAAGCAGTGCGCCTCCACCGGCGATATCGTAGCCACCCACAACGGCCTGTGCTGCGACCCCATCCTGACCCACGGCACCGAGGAGCAGAAGGCCAAGTATCTACCCATGCTGTCCACCGGTCACAAGGTCGGCGCCTTCGCTCTGACTGAGCCCAACGCCGGTTCCGACGCTTCCAAGGGTCAGACCGAGGCCAAGCTGGAGGGCGACCACTATGTGATGAACGGCTCCAAGATCTTCATCACCAACGGCTATGTGGCCGATGTGTTCGTGGTCTTTGCCATGACCGATAAGTCCAAGGGCACCAAGGGCATCTCCGCCTTCATCGTGGAGTCCTCCTTCCCCGGCTTCTCCGTCGGCAAGCACGAGGAGAAGATGGGCCTGCACGGCTCTCCCACGGCTGAGATCGTGTTCACCGACATGATCGTCCCCAAGGAGAACATGCTGGGCCGCGAGGGCAAGGGCTTCAACATCGCCATGCAGACTCTGGACGGCGGCCGTATCGGCATTGCCGCTCAGTCTCTGGGTATTGCCGAGGGCGCTCTGGAAGAGGCCAAGGCCTACACCAAGGGCCGTGTCCAGTTCGGCAAGCCCATCAGCAAGTTCCAGAACACCCAGTTCACCTTCGCTGACATGGAGCTGGGCTGCGAGGCCGGTCGTCTGCTGACCTATCAGGCCGCCATGAAGAAGGGTGCCGGTGAGCGCTACACCAAGGAGGCCGCCATGGCCAAGCTGTTCTGCTCTGAGCACGCTATGAAGACCACCACCAAGGCGCTGCAGATGTTCGGCGGCTACGGCTACACCAAGGATTATCCCATGGAGCGCATGATGCGCGACGCCAAGATCACGGAGATCTACGAGGGCACCAGCGAGGTCCAGCGTATCGTCATCTCCGCCAACATGGGCCTGTAAGGAGGAGAAGTCGAAATGAAGATTTATGTTTGTGTCAAGCAGGTACCCGATACCTCCGGCAAGGTGGCTGTCAATCCCGACGGCACTCTGAACCGTGCTTCCATGCAGACCATCACCAACCCCGATGATATGAACGCTGTTGAGGCCGCCCTGAAGCTGAAGGACGCCACCGGCTGCAAGGTCACCGTTGTCACCATGGGCCCCCCTCCCGCTGCCGGTATGCTGCGTGAGCTGATGGCCATGGGCGCTGACGAGGGCGTGCTGGTTTCCGCCCGTGAGTTCGGCGGTTCCGATACCTACGCTACTTCCCAGATTCTGGCCGCTGCCATCAACAAGATCGGCGTGGAGAAGGACGACATCGTGCTGTGCGGCCGTCAGGCTATCGACGGCGATACCGCTCAGGTTGGTCCCCAGATCGCTGAGAAGCTGCACCTGCCCCAGGTCACCTATGCCGCCGACATCAAGAAGGACGGCGACACCATCACTGTCCAGCGCATGCTGGAGGATGGCTACATGACCATCAAGGTCCAGACTCCCTGCCTGCTGACCTGCATCAAGGAGCTCAACGAGCCCCGTTACATGAGCGTTGGCGGCGTGTTCGAGGCTTACGGCAAGCCCCTGACCACTCTGGGCTATGAGGACCTGAAGGATCATCCCCTGATCGACGCTACCACCATCGGCCTGAAGGGCTCTCCCACCAACATCTTCAAGAGCTTCACGCCTCCCCAGAAGGGTGCTGGCATGATGCTGGAGGGTGCTGATAAGGCTACCTGCGAGAAGCTGGCCGGTATTCTGGCCGCTAAGCACATCATCTAAGAAAGGGGATAGAAAATCATGTCTAATTTCAATAGTGCTGATATCGCTGCTTTCAAGGATGTATGGGTGTTCTGCGAGCAGCGCGAGGGCAAGCTGATGCCCACCGATTTCGAGCTGATCTCCAAGGGCCGCGACCTGGCCAACGAGCTGGGCGTGAACCTGTGCGGTCTGCTGCTGGGCGGCGAGGGCATTGAGTCCGCCGCTAAGGAGCTGGGCGGCTACGGCGCCGACAAGGTCATTGTCTGCGAGAGCCCCCTGCTGGCCACCTACACCACCGACGGCTATGCCAAGGTCATCTGCGACGTGATCGAGGACCTGAAGCCCGAGGCGTTCCTGATCGGCGCCACCAACATCGGCCGTGACCTGGGCCCCCGCTGCGCAGCCCGTCTGCACACCGGCCTGTGCGCTGACTGCACCCACCTGGACGTGGATGTGCCCAACTACATCCAGTTCCTGCGTGAGTCCTCCACTCTGGACGTTGACTCCATGAAGTGGGATATGGAGGACCGTAACCTGAAGATGACCCGTCCTGCTTTCGGCGGTCACCTGATGGCTACCATCATCTGCCCCCGTTTCCGTCCCTGCATGGCTACCGTCCGTCCCGGCGTTATGAAGAAGAACGCCTTCGACGAGGCCAAGGCCAACGCTGTTGAGATCGTGAAGCCCAACTTCACTCTGACTGCTGAGGACATCCACACCGACGTTACCGAGGTGGTGAAGGCCGCTAAGAAGCTGGTGGACCTGATCGGCGCTGACTTCATCGTGTCTGTGGGCCGCGGCATTTCCAAGGATGTTGAGGGCGGCATCAAGCTGGCTGAGGAGCTGGCTGAGGTCCTGGGCGGCGTTGTTGGCGGCTCTCGTGCCACCATCGACTCCGGCTGGCTGTCTGCCGACCATCAGGTTGGTCAGACCGGCAAGACCGTGCATCCCAAGGTGTACGTTGCTCTGGGTATCTCCGGCGCCATCCAGCACAAGGCTGGCATGCAGGATTCCGAGTGCATCATCGCCGTCAACAAGAACGACACCGCTCCCATCTTCGAGATCGCTGACTATGGCATCTGCGGCGACCTGTTCAAGGTCACTCC
>OIWO01001321.1_pt1 | contig 20876 bp, 15 predicted proteins | sample 1587641 | NCBI WGS metagenome assembly OIWO01 (sample SAMEA3888924, study PRJEB22519) | human gut metagenome | biome: human gut; feature: human-associated habitat; material: faeces | place: Denmark | collected 2010
AAAACTGTGTTAAACTACTTTTATTGTAGCTTGACACAGTTTAATTTACACTCTCTAAAATATTCGAGTTTATAATTCTCGATTTGCTTAGGGATAAATGGCAATCTTGGAGGCGAAATATCCAAGATTGCCATTAGCCTTTTCCTTATAAATTATCATATAGACTCCTTATTCAACAAGAAATCAAATACGTCCATAAATACGATGCCGTCATCGTTTTGGTATTTCTTGATGAGGTCGCCTGTTATCACATACTTCATAAAACTATCGTCTATACGTAGCAAAGAAGCAAGTTCTTGTTTCGTCTTCTCCTTGTCTGGCAAACTGAGAGCCGACTGGATGTAGCAGCGTTTGTAGCCTTGGTTGCAAACAAAGTCAACTTCAAGCATCCGTCTCACTTTGGTTCCTTTTTCGTCCACGCCGTTGATTTCTACGTTGCCAATGTCCACACTATATCCACGGTAGCGAAGTTCATTATAGATGGCATTCTCCATCAGATGGGTTTTCTCTTGTTGGCGAAAGCCGAGAAGTGCATTGCGAATGCCTAAGTCAGAAAAATAATATTTCAATGGCGTTCCGATATACTTACGACCTTTTACGTCATAGCGATTGCATGGCTCAAGCAAGAACGCATCTGCAAGATATTCGATGTATTTCTTGATGGTTGCAGAGCTTATAGAGACATTCTTTACAGATTGGAAAGTATTGGCAAGTCGTTGTGGATTGGTAAGTCCGCCAATTCCCGATGCGAGAATCTTGAATAAATCGTTGAGTTCTGCATCGTTCTTTATCTTGTTTCTGTTGATGACATCTATCATGTAAGTCTCAGTCAAGAGGCTGTTCAGAAGTCTCACTTTTTCTTCTTCTGTCTTTTGTAGAACAACAGGCGGAAGACCACCATAAAGCAAATATTCGTTCCAACCATCCTGCTTGTCGCCATCATATACGGTCATAAATTCAGCAAAGCTGAGTGGTGAAACGTGTATTTGGTATCCTCGTCCACGAAATTCGGTTATTATATCCTTGGATAGGAAGCGTGCATTGCTTCCCGTCACATAAACATCAGCATTGGGAATATGCAATAATCCATTTAGTACATCTTCAAACTCGCCAAGCATCTGTACCTCATCAAGCAGAATGTAATAAGGTTGGTCGTCAGCAATCTTCTCTTTTACATACTTATAAAACTTGTCAGGATTGCGAAACTCCTTGAATGCATAGTCATCGAATGCCATTTCTATGATGTGGTCGGGCATGACTCCATCGTCTTCAAGGAAACGCTTGAAGAGACGAAACAGCAGAAAGGATTTTCCGCAACGGCGCATACCGGTAATGATTTTTACCAGTCCATTATGGCGTGAACTAACCAACTCTTGTAGATATTTGTCTCTATTTACAATCATAACAGGAAAGATTTTTGCGGATTTCCGCATTTTTCTTTTGCAAAAATAATACTTTTATTAATTCTATGTGGAATTTTTGCGGATTTCCGCAGTTTTCTTTCGCAGAATTAACGGTTACGGCTTGACATTTTAAGTTCGTTAACTTATAATGGTAAATACAGAATCATCCCTCTCTGAGGGATTTTTCTGCATTTCTATCTTTCTCTTCTCACAAATCGTTTGAGCAGGAAGGTGAGGAAGTAGGGGAAGGTGTAAAACTTACCATTGAAACCGATGTTCTTATTGCAGAGCTTGATGCCGTATCTGATGTCGGGATATTTACCATCTTGTGCTGTTAGCTTGGCGAGCGACTTGGTGGCATTATCCGTGGCTTTTACTTCAACGGGGATGAGCGACTGGGCATCACGAATGAAGAAATCCATCTCTAGGGTAGATTTCTCGTTGCGATAGAAGTAAAGATTATAGCCTTGCTTTACCAGCATGTCTCCAACGATGTTTTCGTAGATGGCGCCCTTGTAGGTACCATAGTTCTTGTTCACTCTGATGTCTTCTTGCGATTCCTCATCTAGCGAGGCAACCAGCAAGCCCGTGTCCTTATAATAGAGTTTGTACGATTTCGGGTCGTAGTTGCCTTTCAGAGGTAAGGATACTTGGGCGAGACAATAGCAAACGTTGATGATACCTGCATCACGAAGCCATTCGATGGTGCCAACGTATTCTCTGTTTCTTGCTCCATGGGCAATCTTGCTTATCTGAAATTTCTTGTTGTCTTGTCCCAGGAAGACAGAAATATGGTCGTACACGTTCTTGATTTTTCCTTTGTCGAGTCCTTGCGCATATTTCGTAATGTCTTCCTCATAGTCAAGAAGAAGCTGGCGCTGTATCTTGAGCGTGCCGCTGAAGTTTCCGTTGCTCACGAACATATTGACTACGGCAGGCATTCCTCCGATGGTCATGTATTCACGGAATAGCCTCTCTAAAATATCCATTTCCATATTAGAAAGTGGTGTGATGGAGACCATCTTTTCGTAAAGGCGTTCTATAAAGGCAGAATCATAACCTTTTGCCCATAGGAATTCCTCGAAATCCATTGAGTGCATCGTGTAGTCTTCCTTATATCCCACGCTGTTCGATTCTATCTCGCGATAATTGATACCCATAAGCGAACCAGAGCAGATAACATCGTACCTGCCATCTATCTTGAAGGCTTTCAGACTGGTGGCGCAGGCAGGACAATCCTGCATCTCGTCGAAGAAGATGAGTGTGTTACCTGCTTCTATCTTGAGAGAAGGATTGATGAGGGTGAGGTTCCGGATAATGCTGTCTACCTCGTAACCTTCTTCGAAGATTGCCTTGTATTTTTGTTGCAATACGAAGTTGATGGCAACCACATTTTGATAGTTGTCATGGGCGAATTGTAGGATGGAAGCGGTCTTTCCTACTTGTCGGGCTCCTTTCACGATGAGGGGCATTCTCTCCTTATCGCTTTTCCATTCCTTGAGATAATTATCAATCTTTCTGCGCAAAAGCTTCATAATCAATATGTTTATAGTTCTTATTCGAGTGCAAAGATACAACTTTATCACAAAATTCCAAAGGAATTCGGGCTGAAAATCACAAAATTCCTGTTGTTTTAAGGCGTTTTATCACAAAATTCCATGCTTTTCTCTCTTCGCTATCACATTATTCCCTATTCGTTATACTTTTTTAATCTCTCTTTTTATCCGATTTCAGAAAAAAGATGTACTTTTGCCGCTCAATTCATGAAAGACAGGAATTTGGTTATACAAAAACATTATTAAGGAAGCAAAGGACTTCTGTTATATTTTATAGTATGGACAAGAATGAGAGAATATATAACGAGCAAGAGATGCCCGCAGAAACGAAAAAGAATCATTCCGCTGATGCGGATAGAGTAAAGGAAGTATATAAGGTGACGATAGCGGGAAGCATCATCAATGTGGTGCTACTTGTACTGAAGTTTGCTGCAGGTATTCTCGGACATTCGGCAGCCATGATAGCGGATGCCATCCATTCGCTTACCGATTTCGCCACCGATGTGGTGGTACTGGTATTCGTAAAACTGGGCAATAAGCCGAAGGATAAGGACCATGATTATGGGCATGGCAAATACGAGACGCTTGCCACAGCCATCATCGGCATTTCGCTCTTCGTGGTGGGTGTGATGATCTGTTATTCTGGCGTAACCAAGACCTATCGTGCCATCTGCGGCGAGACACTCCAGCAGCCGGGCGTTGTAGCCTTGATTGCTGCCATCGTAAGTATCGTGATGAAGGAATGGGCTTATCAGTTTACGGTAAAAGCCGGAAAGAAATATCATTCCGAGGCTGTTGTGGCGAATGCCTGGCATCATCGCAGCGATGCTTTATCGAGTATCGGAACGATGTTTGGTATTGGTGGCGCCATCATTCTGGGAGAAAAATGGGCGGTGCTCGATCCGCTTGCAGCCATCATCGTGAGTGCCTTTATCATCAAGGCTGCCTGGGGACTGGTGATGCAGTCTGTGAAAGAACTGACGGATGCCAGTCTTCCGGAAATGGAGGAAGATGAAATTCTGAAGATTGCGAACGAAGAGCAGGGAGTAGGAGAGATTCATAACCTGCGTACCCGTCGCATCGGAAACAAGATTGCGATAGAAATGCACGTCCGTATGCCGGGTTCTCTTTCGCTTTATGAGGCGCATGAGCATGCTACTCATATAGAAACAAAACTGAAGCAGCACTTCGGTGCAGATACCCATGTGGGAATCCATCTCGAACCGATTAAAGTGAATGGAAAATATCAGAAACCGGAATAATTGAAATAAAAGGAAATAGCAGGAATAAAAGAAAACGAGCCTTGACGGAAGGAAGAAACCTCCATCAAGGCTCGTTTTTTTATTTGATATCCGAATCGTGTTTCGGATATTTATCATCTTTTGGGATGATTATTGTCAGATTATATTATCGGCCGAGATTTACGCTGGCTCCTGCCATAATCCACAAACCTGGCTGCTTAACAGCTGTGAGGTCGTAGTAGCGGTGGCAAGTGATGTTGTCGGCTTTCACGAAGATATTGTATTTCTTCTCGTCCCACATCAGTTTGCAATCTACCTTGGTATATGGATGATAGCCATTCATTCTCTGCTGCCATCTTACGCTCCACGAAGCTGAAAGCTTGTTCCAAATCTGATGATCCAGACCGAATACAGCCTTGTGCTTCAGATACTCCAATGCATAGAGTGATTTCAGAATGTTTGTCTCGGTCTTATGATCCTGATAGATGTAAGCATAACCCAACTTGATGCGGGTAATGAAACTGTTTGGTACCAACTCTCTCATGTAGATGGTAGCATCTACGTTGTAGCCCATGTTGTTGAGCTTTCCGATGTTCATCACGTGATACTTGCTGTCTTTCAGCTCGGTCACGGATGTCTGAACCCAGTCAATCATGTTGGTGCCGTGTGCGTAGAATCCGCTTACGGTTGCGGCAAAACCAGTCTGGCGATATTGAGTTCCCACCTTGAAGGTTGAGTTCTTCTCCGGGTTTAGGTTGATGTCGCCCTGCTGCACCGCATTACTTATGTATAAGTCGGTGTAGGTAGGCATTCTCAATGCCTTGTTCCAGGAAGCGTAGAACTTCCAGTTGTCGTTAGGACGATAACTCATATCTACACCAGGATAGAAGCGGAAGTCGTTGTCCAAACCGGTGTTCTTGTTGGCCAAGACACCAGCCGACAAGGTGAAGCCGCCGAAGATGAAGTTGTGCTCCAGCATGATGTTGGTATTGGTGCGCTCGCCCTTTCGGGTATATTGACGATTAGAACCCGAGATATCTTTATAGTCTTTCTCTGCGAGTTCCTCGCCCAATGCAGTAGAGTAGATGCACTCCTTGCTGATGTCGAAACCCACTGCGGTCTTACCCAAAGCCCAAGCCACGTTGGCATTCAGTCCACCACCATAAACATCTAGGTCGTGATAGTTCTCGCCTGCTGCAGCTCCAGCTATACCGCGTTTCAGCTGATAGTGATCCTTGAATTTGTTATAATAGAATTGAGGCGCAATCTCCCAGGTCTTCTCCTGGTTGTGCAGACTCAGGTTGAGCGAAGCCATACCGTGGTCTGTCTTCTCATATTGGTTGTTGTATTTGGCGCTGTAGAAAGTATTGGCACCATAGCTCTGGCTAGCAATACCCAACTGGGCGTTGATGTCGAAACGCTGGTCGTAAGAGAAAGAGAGATTGCCGTAGCCCTGTCCCTTCTCGAAGTCGCTATTCTCCGTGCCGCCATCCGAGCGCTTGTAACCTCCGCTTACGGAATAAGCATGAGTCCACTTGCCTGTCTCAAAAGCCGTCTGCACACGTCCCTGTGCTCCGAAGCTTCCAAAGCTTCCGCCTTCTACACTTGCAGATACCCCCTCACTCTTAGCCTTCTTGGTTACGATGTTGATGGCACCATTGAAGGCTGAAGTTCCGAATAAGCGCGATGCTGCCCCCTCGAGCACTTCGATGTGGTCGATGTCAGCAAGAGCTACAGGAAAATCAGAAGCATTGTGACCAGTCTGAGGATTGGAAATGTTGACGCCATTCAAGAGAATGGTAATCTGGTCGAAGGTTCCACCATTGATGGAGATATCCGTCTGAACACCAAAGCCACCACGCTGACGGACATCCACGCCGGTAGCTAATTTCAATACATCGTTGATAGTCTGCGCAGCCGCACGATGAATATCGTCGCGGGTAATGACAGACACAATCTTAGGTGACTGCTCTACAGTCATCGGCGCACGAGATCCGGTAACGCTCACCGCATCCAGCTCGTAAGCCTTTCCGCCCTTGTAGAGGGTAGAATCAACCTTGGCTCCCTCTGTGCTTACGCCTGCTGCCTTAGCATGGCTCAGGGTAGCAACGCTGAGTGCACCAACAAGTACCTCTCTTCCCAAAACTGCGAAGAGTGAGTAGTTCTTGTTAGAGAATCGGTTGAACTTCAAGCTGTTGCGCTTGTTGAAAATTGTTTTGTACATTAAATTAAATGTTTATAAATGAATAATAAATCGAAGCCTTCCGCCTTCCCGGCTTTCGGCATTCGGGGTGCAAAGGTACTGTCTTTTGGGCAACTGACAAAATAAAATGTGAATTATTTTTTCAACTGCCGATGCAAAGCTAATGTAAATCAAGGTCGGTTTCCTACCTCATAAATCGTATTCAATTCAGCCTTCTTGTGGCATAAAAAAGTATTAATTAGGCATAATCCTCAATAGGGTGATGCGATTTTCTTAAAGAAACATTCGCTTTTTCAGATTATTCTTGTATCTTTGCAGTTGATATGGGCAGCATTCAGCAATCAGAATACTGCTGTCGCAATTTTATGGTAATTAGAAATTAAAAAGAAAGGAACAGATAAGATGGAAAAGATCAACGTAAAAGAACTGAATGACAACGTCTTCGAGACTATTGGTAAGGAGTGGATGCTGGTATGTGCCGGCAACAAGGATCATTTCAATATGATGACCGCCTCTTGGGGCTGTTTGGGATGGCTTTGGAACAAGCCGGTGGCTGTGGTCTTTATTCGTCCGGAGCGTTTCACCCACGGCATCATCGAGGAGAATGAATTCATGACTCTCTCTTTCCTCGGCAACAGCGAGGAGGCTCGGAAGATTTATAACTTCTGCGGCTCTAAGAGCGGACGCGATTTGGATAAGGCGAAGGAAACAGGACTGATTCCTGTAGAAACAGATAACGGCAGCATCGCCTTCGAGCAGTCACGACTCACCCTGGAATGCCGCAAACTTTATAAGGAAAGTATGACCGCCGAGAAGTTCCTCGACAAGGACCTGCTCCAGTGGTATGGTGCCAAGGGTGGATTCCACGATGTTTATGTTGTGGAGATTACCAATGCTTATAAAAAGTAAGAATTAAAATATGGCTCAAGAACAAACAGCAATTCGTGAACGCCAGAAAACCAGGCTCAAGGAGCCGGGGCGTTACGTGGTAATGATGTTCAACGACGACTTCACACCGATGGACTTCGTGGTAGAAATCCTGGAATCCATCTTCTTCAAGTCGCAGGCTGAGGCTGAAGCAATCATGCTCAAGGTTCATCACGAAGAGAAAGCCGTGGTGGGCACCTACAGCTATGACATCGCCAAGAGTAAAGTGGAGAAAGCGATGGAGAAAGCCCGTACGCAGAAGTTTCCGCTTAAACTCACTTATATGCCGGAATAGGCGTTGATTTCGGGGAAATATCCCCAATATATGCTAAGAAAAAGAAAGGAAAAAATAGAATGGACAGTATGGGATTGACCCGATATATGAGTGTTCTGATGGACGATGCCATGAAGCAAGCCCGGTTCTTCGACCACGAGTTCGTGATGCCCGAGCACATGCTGCTGGCGTTGCTCAGGCAGTATGCATTCTGTCAGGCGCTGCAGGAAGAAGGCGTAGACAGTCTCAAGATGCACGAAGACTTGGTGGAATGGCTCGCCAAGCAGGAGCGTGTGCCTGAAACCATCAAGTATCTGCCAGAGCCGTCATCGCTCTTCAAAACCATGTTTGGAACGGCGTGCGCCCTGGCTGCTGCTGCCGACAGACAGCTGGTGAATGTACCCCATTTTGTGCAGGCGATGTTTGGCTTGCAGAATTCAGAAGCCGCCTTCCTGCTGTGCAAGAATGTGGGCGACCGGCAGGGCGAGTTCCTGGCGAGCGTTGACAGTTATTATCCTATTGGAGAAGATACTGGAGAGGCTGGCATGGGCATGGGAGCAGACTTTGATGATGACGATTATGCCAACGAGTATGATGACGACGAGGAAGAAGGCAGAAGACAGGTTGTACAGGATTGGCATCAGCTGGTTACCTGTATTTCTGACAAGGTAGAAGAGCACAATCCGCTCATCGGAAGAGAACAGGAACTGGACAGAACCATCCAGGTGCTCTGCCGTGCCGAGAAGAACAATCCGCTCCACATCGGAGAAGCCGGAGTCGGCAAGACAGCTCTGGTCTATGGTCTTGCCAAACTCATCAACGAAAACCAGGTTCCTGAACGCCTCAAGGGGGCTCGCATCTACGGCATGGATATGGGACAGATGCTTGCCGGTGCCCAATATCGCGGCGACTTCGAGAAACGTATCAAGATGGTGATGGAGGGAGCCGTGAAGGAAGGCAATACCATTATCTACATCGATGAGATTCATAATATGATAGGTGCCGGTCGTGGCTCAGATGGCGGACCTGATGCATCCAATATGCTGAAGCAATATCTGGAGGCAGGTGATATCCGTTTCATCGGCTCTACCACCTACGAGGAATATAACCGTTACATGGCTCAGAGCAAGGGCATCGTGCGCCGGTTCCAGCAGATAGATATCAAGGAACCTACCGAGGAGGAGGCTATCAAGATATTGGAGGGCTTGCAGTATAAATACAACAAGTTCCACAATGTAACCTATCGCAAGGACGCCCTGGAATATGCCGTCCGTGCCAGCGCCAAATATATCAGCAACCGCTGTCTGCCAGACAAGGCCATCGACCTGATGGATGAGGCGGGTGCTTATCTGGAGGTGCATCCGGTAGAATCTCGCCAGCGCTCTTACGTTACCAAGTCTATCATCCAGCAGATTCTGATTAAAGTCTGCAAGATTGATGCGGCTGCGATGAAAGATGAGAATAACGATGCTCTGGCTACGCTCCGCCAGCGCATACTCGACAAGATTTACGGTCAGGACAAGGCTGTAGACAAGGTGGTTGAGGCTGTGATGATGGCAAAGGCGGGATTGACTGATGATGACAAACCATTGGCTTCGCTCCTCTTCGTGGGACCTACCGGAGTAGGAAAAACCGAGGTGGCACGACAGTTGGCCAAGGAACTCGGCATCGAACTGGTACGCTTCGATATGAGTGAATATACCGAGAAGCATACCGTGGCAAAACTCATCGGTTCGCCAGCCGGATACGTGGGCTATGAGGATGGAGGACTTCTGACCGATGCCATCCGCAAGACGCCAAACTGTGTACTTCTGCTCGATGAGATAGAGAAGGCGCATAGCGATATCTATAACATCCTGCTCCAGGTAATGGACTATGCCCGTCTGACTGATAACAAGGGCCAGAAGGCTGATTTCCGTAACGTGATTCTCATCATGACCTCAAATGCCGGAGCACAATATGCTTCACGGGCTAGCGTAGGTTTCAATGGAAACGTAAGTCGTGGCGAAGCGATGCTGGCACAGGTGAAGAAGACTTTCAAGCCTGAGTTTATCAACCGACTTTCCGACATGGTGGTGTTCAACGATATGGATAAGTACATGGCAGAGCTGATTCTTGCCAAGAAACTTCGCCAGCTTGATGCGAAACTGGCAGCAAAGGGAGTTACCGTAACGTTAACCGATGCTGCGCGTGAACAGTTGCTGAAATGGGGCTTTACCAAGGAATATGGTGCCCGCGAGATGGACCGTGTCATCGGTAACCGCCTGAAACCGATCCTGATGAAGGCGCTGCTCTTCGGCAAACTCAAGAAGAGTGGCAAGGCGCATGTCGACTTTGACGGAAAGGAACTGGTGATTAATTATTAGAATGAAAGTCTAGTCAAGAATATTCTTGATAAAAGATAAGCGTATGATATTACAGATAGATGATACTGCGGACGAGATTTACTTTCCCGATCCGCATTATGGCGATGAGGATGGATGCTTTGCGATTGGTGGCGATTTGAGTATCGACCGCCTGTTGCTGGCTTATAGCAATGGCATTTTCCCCTGGTACAGTTTCCGTGACCAGCCTGAAATACTCTGGTTCTGTCCGATGAAGCGTTTCGTCATCTTCCCTGATGAAATCCACATCAGTCATTCTATGCGTACCCTGATGAGAAAGAACCGGTACAGCGTAGGAATCAACGAAGATTTCGATGGCGTGATACGGGGATGCAGCAAGACCAACGGACGGTATTGGGAAGATGGCGCATGGCTGGGCGAGAACATCATCCAGGCATTTACTGCCCTCCATAAGCAGGGCTTTGCGGCGAGCGTAGAGGTATGGGATAATGAAACTGATGAACTGGTGGGTGGACTTTATGGTGTCACCATCGGCAAGGTTTTTATCGGAGAAAGCATGTTCTCCAGGGTTCCGTCAGCTTCTAAGATTGCCCTTATCTTCCTTGCCAGATACTTGCAGGAGCACGGTGGCAAGATGATAGATTGTCAGTTGGAGACTCCTCATCTCAAATCGATGGGTGGCAGATATATTTCTTACGAGGAATATATGAAGATTATGAACGAAGAATAAGAGATGTTCTTCTCGGAATAGAAGAACATCTTTTTTTGAATAAAAAATAAAGGCTAGGTTTCCAGAATCGTGAACCTAGCCTTTGTTATTATCTGGCTTTTTGCTTTTTATTAGAATATCGGTGTGCCGATGCAGCCGTTAGGTGCCTGAATATGCAGCATCGCACAAACGGTAGCGGCAATATCTGTCATATAGTGAGGCTGGGCACTCTCGCCGTGCTGGATGCCCCAACCCATAAACAGGCAAGGAATATGGATATCGTATGGATTCCATGCTCCGTGGGTAGTTCCCTTGCTGCTGTAATAATCGTAGTGACCTGGTTTCAGTACAATCTGAACACCTCCGCTGCGCTCGCGGTTATAACCGTTAATGGCGCGGAACTTCAACTCTTCAGGGATGCTCTCGATAGAGGTCTTCTCCATGTCGAAGGCATAGTGCACGTCCTTGTCCTTCTTCAGTCTGTCTACTACCACCTGCTTGATGGCTGCGTAATCCAGACCGAGTTCTTCGATGATGTCTGTATTGAAGAATACCTGATTGTTCATGATGGTCTTCACGAGATTCTTCTCGGTATTGAACTTCGTCTTCAATATCTGGTTCAGTTCTTCCATCATTCCCTTCTTGTTCCAGATGCCGGCAGGGATTCGTTGGTCTTGCAGGAAGGTGGCGTTGTTTACGCCTCCATGGTCGGCGGTGAGAAAGGTGAGATAATTTCCCTTGCCCACGGTCTGGTCGAGATAAGCGAAGAAATCTGCCAAAGCCTTATCTAATCTGAGATAGCAATCTTCTGTTTCGATGGCGTTCACGCCCACCTGATGTCCGATGTAGTCGGTGCTGGAGCAGCTGATGGTCAGCAAATCTGTATCTGTGTTTCTACCCAGATTTTCTCCCTCAATGGCAGCCTTGGCAATATCGAAAGTCAGGTTGCAGCCGAATGGGGTACTGCGGAGAATCTTGTAACCATGCTTTTTATATAAGGTAGGCAGATCGAGTGGCAATACTGCCTTTTCGCCTTCAACAATTCCATTCTCGTAGTTGTTGTCATCGCTGGTGCTCTCCTTGTAGGAATCGATAGGATAGAGCGTCTCCCATTTCTGTGAAAGATACTTGTTTGGGAGTTTCTGCTTGTTGAACTTGTTCACCCACTCAGGCAACTTATCCATATAGAAAGTACTGGTGATGAACTTGCCCGACTTGTCATCAAACCAGAAAGCGCCATTGGCGTGATGGCCCGCAGGGAGGATAGATGCTCTGTCTTTCAAGGCAACACCAATCACCTTAGAGCGGTTGTTGGTAGCCAGACGGAGTTCATCACCGATGGTGGTTACCCACAGATTGCGAGGCGACATCTTGCCAGCCTTGCTGTCTGAACCTACCGGGTTGACGGTATCGTCGGCAGTACAATACACTACCTTTCCATCTTTCACGAAGTTGTTTCCTGCAATTCCGTGGATGGAAGGAACGGAACCGGTCCAGATAGAAGAGTGGCCGATGGCTGTAACCGAAGGGATGTAAGGAATCTTGCAGTTTTCTACGCTGAATCCTTCTCCGAGCATTCTCTTGAATCCGCCTTCGCCGTAGCGGGCGTAGTAGCGATAGAGATAATCCCATCGCATCTGGTCGATAACGATGCCTACAACGAGCTTAGGGCGTTGAGGCTGAGCCTGTGCAATGCCGCAGAAGCAGCAGAGCACGAAGATGAGTTTGATAATCTTATTCATAGTCAAAATGTCTTTTTTATACATAACCATTCAGTATTGTATATTGCTATTCGTTTGCAAAGATACAACTTATTTTGGTATTTAACGATAAAAAAGACGATTTTTACCCAAACTTCTCATGGCGTTCAATACTGCCAGTACCGTAACACCTACATCGGCAAAGACTGCCATCCACATGGTGCCGAGACCAATGGTGGCGAGAATCAGTACGGCAACCTTTACTCCGATGGCAAATATCACGTTCTCGTGAGCGATATGAATGGTTCTTCTGGCTATCTTTACGGCAAGGGCAATCTTTCTAGGGTCATCATCCATCAGTACTACATCGGCAGCTTCGATGGCTGCATCGCTACCCAGTCCACCCATGGCAATGCCCACATCGGCACGCTTCAATACAGGGGCATCGTTGATGCCATCGCCTACGTAAGCGAGTGTCTTGCCTGCTGGTTTTGTCATCAGCAGTTGTTCTACATGCGAAACCTTGTCGGTTGGCAGCAGTTCTGCGCGGCACTCGTCCAGTCCCAGTTTGTGGGCAACATCTTCTCCCACTTCTCTGCGGTCGCCCGTCAGCATTACCGTTTTCTCTATTCCAAGTTCTTTCAGCTCTCTGATGGCATGGGCGCTTCCTCCCTTAAGGGTGTCGTTGATCACAATATGTCCCGCATACTTGCCATCAATGGCGACGTGGATGATGGTTCCCACCTGGTTGCAGTCGTGCCATTGGGTACCGATGCTTTCCATCATCTTCTTGTTGCCCACGCAAACTACCTTGCCGTTCACTTGGGCACGGATACCCTGTCCTGCAATCTCCTCTACATCGGTCACCTCGCAGCCATCTGTTGCTTCTTGCGGAAAGGCAGTACGCAGGGCTGCGCCGATAGGATGAGTGGTGAAATGCTCGGCATGAGCCGCCAAATGCAGCAGAATCTTCTCCTTGTCAGAATATTCGCCAATATGCACATTATCTGCATCGTGGGATGAATGGTCTGGGCAGGAATCATCAGCATGAACAGCTGCCACGGCAAACTCTCCGTGGGTCAGAGTTCCGGTCTTGTCGAACACAACGGTTCCCACCTTGGCTAAAGCATCCATATAGTTGCTGCCCTTGATGAGAATACCGTTCCGGGATGCTCCGCCGATGCCGCCAAAGAAGGTGAGGGGCACGCTGATGACCAGGGCGCAAGGACAGGAAACTACCAGGAATATCAAGGCGCGGTTGAGCCATAATGGGAAGTTCTCGCCAAAGGTTCCTTCACCTACGATTCCTGTTGCTGCCAGGAATGGTGGAATAACCGCCAGGGCAATGGCTGCGAAAACAACGATAGGAGTATAGACTCGGGCGAAACGGGTGATGAAAGCCTCGCTCTTCGACTTGTTCTTGTCTGCACTCTCTACCAGCGCAATAATCTTGGAAACGGTACTTTCGCCAAAACTTTTGGTGGTGCGTACACGAACTACTCCTGAAAGATTGATGCAACCGGACATGATAGTATCGCCTTCATTTAAATCCCGTGGCATACTCTCACCTGTCAGGGCAATGGTATTCAAGGCTGAGCTTCCCTCAACAACAATACCATCCAATGGAACTTTCTCTCCCGGACGGATTACGATAGTTTCTCCTATCTTGACGTCTTCCGGCGAAACCGACTCTATTTTTCCGTTTCTTTCAACATTCGCTACATCCGGTCGGATATTCATCAGATGTGAAATACTGTCGCGGCTCTTTCCTTCCGCATATCCTTCGAAGAGCTCGCCCACCTGAAAGAAGAGCATCACAAAGACTGCCTCCGGGAATTCTGTATCTGATTCTGGGAAGAATCCGATGCAAAGTGCTCCGATGGTAGCGATAGCCATCAGGAAGTTTTCGTTAAACATATCGCCCTTGGCAATACCTTCTGCAGCTTCGCCCAGCGTCTCATGTCCTATCAATAAATAAGGAATGAGATAGACGAGGAGCAACTGCCAGGTAGCCAGACTGTATTCCTTTTCGATGAAAACAGCGATAATCAGGAGGATGATGGTTGCTCCTATCAGAAAGAGTTTGGATTTCAAACCGCCTTCTTCATGGTGATGGTGGTGGCAACCGCACCCCTGGTGCTCATGTTCTTCTGTGCCGCATGAGCAGTCATGATTGTGCTCATGATGATGTTCGTGAGAATTTTCACAATGGCATTCATGATGATGTTCGTGAGAATGTTTCATTTCTTCCATAATTTTGCAATACTTTTAGTTCTATATAACCCGGAACATTCAGTTCCTTTTTCTATTTCGGTTGCAAAATTACGAAAAGGTTTCTGCAACTTGGTTGCAAAAGCTCCAGTTGCCCTCTTTTTCTTGCTGGATAAGTTCTGTGCAAAAAGAAAAACAGCGGCCTACGATTGCTCGTAAGTCGCTGTAATAGAAGCGTGGACCAGCTAGGGCTTGAACCTAGGACCTCCAGATTATGAGTCTGTTGCTCTAACCAACTGAGCTACAAGTCCGTTGAATTTTTATCAAATTCGAGTGCAAAGATACTAGATTTTGGGCAAATAACCAAATAAAATCTTAAAAATTTTCTTAGAATCAGAAAAATAGCGTATCTTTGCACCAAATTATGTGCGCACACGTGCGTATGTACTTATTAATCGTACAAAAAAGAAAAAGAATTTCTATTCAGAAATGGACATAGACAAAAATAAAAGAATCGGTCTTACCGATGAACAAGTTAAACAGAGTAGGGAACAGCATGGCAAGAACGTGCTCACCCCTCCTCAACGTACTTCATTATGGAAACTGTATTTGGATAAATATCGCGACCCGATTATCCAGATACTTCTTGTGGCGGCTTTCGTATCCCTCATCCTTGCTTTTATCGAAAAGAATTTCATGGAGACCATCGGTATCTTCGTGGCAGTTTTCCTTGCTACTACCGTGGGCTTCTACTTTGAGCGCGATGCTGCCAAGAAGTTTAATCTGCTTACGGCGCTCAGCGAAGAGCAGCCGGTTAAGGTGCGCCGCAATGGTAAGGTGATGGAGATTCCGCGCCACGATGTGGTGGTGGGAGATATAGTGCTCGTAGAAGTGGGCGACGAGGTGCCTGCCGATGGAGAACTCATCGTCTGCAACGACCTGCAGATTAACGAATCTGCCCTTACGGGCGAACCTGTTGCCGAGAAATCTCTGGAAGGCGGTGGTGATGGAGCCTATCCTCGCAACGTTATCCTCCGTTCTACCATGGTGATGAATGGCAGGGGCGAGTTCGTGGTTACTGCCGTGGGCGATGCTACCGAGATTGGTAAGGTGGCGAAGAAATCTACCGAGCAGACTTCGGTGGAGACACCGCTTCACATGCAGCTCGATAAGTTGGCGAAGATGATTTCCAAGGTAGGCTCTGTAGTATCTGTGGCAGCCTTCTTCATCTTCCTGATTCACGATATCCTCACCAATCCGGTATGGGGCGGCAAGGATTATTTCTATATGGCAGAAATCGTGTTGAAATACTTCATGATGGCTGTTACCCTGATTGTGATGGCGGTGCCGGAGGGATTGCCGATGGCGATTACTCTTTCTTTGGCGCTCAACATGCGAAGAATGCTGAAGTCGAACAATCTGGTGCGCAAGCTTCATGCCTGCGAAACCATGGGTGCCGTTACCGTGATCTGTACCGATAAAACCGGTACGCTTACCCAGAACAAGATGCAGGTGAGTGCCCTGGAACTCAAGCAGGGCGATGAGGCGCTGCTTGATACTGCCATTGCCCTCAACTCTACAGCTGAGTTGAATGACGGCAAACCTATCGGAAACCCTACCGAGTCGGCTCTCCTGCTCTGGCTCGATGCCCAGGGCAAGGATTATGAAGAACTCCGCAAGCAGGTGAATGTGCTCAAGCAGTTGCCTTTCTCTACTGAGAGAAAGATGATGGCAACCTTGGCAGAAGTAGATGGCGAGACCTATCTCTTCGTGAAGGGTGCACCTGAAATCGTGATGAAGAAATGTATCATCGAGGATAGAATGCAGAGACAGACTGCCGAAGAACTCGATGAGTGGCAGCATAAGGCTATGAGAACCCTGGCGTTCGCCTATAAGAAGATAGAAGTTTCTATCATGAGAACTTCCAGAACCTCTACTGCCGAAGTGGTAGCACTTCTCGATGCCAACGACCTTCAGTTGCAGGCCATTGCAGCTATTGCCGATCCTATCCGCCCGGATGTTCCTGCTGCCGTGCAGGAGTGCCGCCATGCGGGTATCGAGGTGAAGGTGGTTACGGGTGATACGGCCGCCACCGCCTTGGAGATAGGCAAGCAGATAGGTGTCTTCGAAGATGAACCTGAGAATATCGGAGCAGATGGCTCTCTGACCTCGCTCGACCAGCAGATGATTACGGGTGAGCAGTGGGAGGCTCTTTCTGACGAAGAGGCTTACGAACGGGCGAAGGATATCCGTGTGATGAGCCGTGCCCGTCCTACCGATAAGCAGCGACTGGTGGCGATGCTCCAGAAGCGTGGCGAGGTGGTTGCCGTAACAGGTGATGGTACCAACGATGCTCCGGCGCTTCACTATGCTCACGTGGGCTTGTCGCTGGGTTCGGGAACTTCCGTGGCTAAGGAGGCTTCGGATATGACCCTGCTCGATGATTCGTTCAAGTCTATCGTCAATGCCGTGATGTGGGGACGCTCGCTCTATCGCAACCTGCAGCGCTTCCTCTTCTTCCAGTTGGTAGTAAACGTAGCAGCCCTCCTGCTGGTGCTTGGCGGCTCAGTTATCGGAACTGAAATGCCGTTGACGGTAACCCAGATTCTTTGGGTGAACCTTATCATGGATACCTTCGCAGCCTTGGCACTTGCCTCATTGCCTCCATCTCACGAGGTGATGAAGGATAAACCACGCAAGGCATCCGATTTCATCATCAACAAGAGCATCGGTTTCGGCATTCTGTTCTGCGGCATCGTCTTCTTCCTCGTTATGTTTGCCCTGCTGGTTTACTGCGAGCGCAGAGGCAAGGGTGGAGTAGATGTGCATGAACTGACCATGTTCTTCACCACCTTCGTGATGATTCAGTTCTGGAACCTCTTCAATGCCAAGGCACTGATGAGTCATCACACCGCCTTCCGCCATTTCCTGAAGGATAAAGGAATGATGCTGGTGCTTGTACTGGTATTGGTGGGTCAGTGGATAATCGTAACCTTTGGTGGCGAAATGTTCCGCACCACACCATTGTCGCTCCACGAGTGGCTGCTCATCATCGGCTCAACCTCCGTTGTACTTTGGGCGGGCGAGCTGTGGAGAACTTTTAAGAGAATGATAGCAAAGAGAAGATAATCCATCGGAGTTCTTCTTCTGATATGAATGTTAAAGACAGTCCTTATGAATACAATACATTATAATGATATCGTGCAGTTGCCGCCTTGTGTGGCAACTATCGGTTTCTTCGATGGGGTGCATCGGGGACATCAGTTTCTGATTCATCATCTCGTAGAGATGGCACGAAAGGATGGCTTGCAATCTACCGTCATCACCTTTGATGCGCATCCCCGCAAGGTATTGCAGGCAGATTATCAGCCAGAGATGCTGAGCACGCTCGATTCCAAACTGCTGCTGCTTTCGAAGACGGAAGTGGATAATGCTGTGGTGTTGCATTTCGACAAGGCGATGGCTGCCATGTCGGCAAGAGAGTTTATGCAGCAGGTGCTCCACGACCATCTCAACGTAAGGAAACTCTTCATCGGCTACGACCATCGCTTCGGTCACAATCGCGAGGAGACTTTCGAAGATTACGTGCGCTACGGCAAGGAGATGGGCATCGAGGTAATCAGGAACGAAGCCTTCCAGATAGATGGCATCAACATCTCTTCTTCCGTAATCCGCTCTTTCCTGAAAGAGGGAGAAGTGGAGATGGCAGCCCGGTGCCTCGGTTTCCCTTACACCCTCATCGGAAAGGTGGTGAACGGATTCCACGAAGGCAGAAAGCTCGGCTTCCCTACAGCCAATCTCGACATCTCTCACTTCGGACAGCTGATTCCTGCCCCTGGTGTCTATGCCGTAAGGGTAAGACTGGAGAATACGGTGGTATGGAAACGGGGAATGATGAATGTGGGCAATCGCCCAACCTTCAATGGCAGACAACTGACGCTAGAGACGCACATCTTCAATTTCGACGGGGATATTTATGACCAGCTCTTGCTCGTAAGCTTCGTGAAGCGAATAAGGGGCGAACAGAAGTTTGACAGTCCCGAGGAGTTGGCGGTGCAGCTGAAAGAGGATGAGCAGACCGTGCTGGATCTCTTTGAAAAGGAAGCGGAATGATAGCGAGAATGCTATTAAACTATAAACGATTAATTATAAACAGTAAAAGCAATGGCAAAGATTAATTTAAAGAGAGGTTTGGCGGATATCGTCCTCTACCTGATTATATTTATAGTAGTACAGATTATCGTGATGTATGCTGGTGCAGGAATCTGGGCGGGCATTAAGGGCGAAGGTTACCAGGCAACGCTCCTGGCTATCAGTTCGGGCAGCAATCCTATCCTGATGGCGCTTACCTCAGCGTTCAGCAACGTTATCACCCTCGTCATCTTCCTGAAGACGAAGTGGACACCGCTGACCCGCGATTATCTGCTTTCCAAGCCTTGGGTAACGCTTCTCTGGGTGGCATTGTTCGCCCTGGGAACCATCATTCCTCTGGAGTTCATATATGAGCAGATAGGCATCGAGATGGACGAGAATACCGAGCAGATACTCGCATCGCTCATGAAGGAGCCTTGGGGCTATGTGGCTATCGGCGTTTTGGCGCCTTTTGCTGAGGAGGTTGTGTTCCGTGGAGCCATTCTCCGCACCCTGCTGGGTCTTATGAGCAAGAAGAACCATTGGGTAGCCATCATGATTTCGGCTGCCATCTTCGGTCTGGCTCACGCCAACGTAGCGCAGTTTGTCAATGCTCTCCTGCTGGGCTTACTCCTGGGTTGGATGTATTATCGCACCAAGAGTCTTGTTCCGGGCATCCTGCTCCACTGGGTGAATAATACGATGGCGTATGTCCTGTCCAATATCATGCCTCAGAGCGATGGCAAACTCATCGACCTCTTCCATGGCGATGAGAAGACCATGTATTATGCCGTAGGCTTCTCTCTCTGCATCATGATTCCAAGTTTCATACAGCTGGTTATCAGATTAAAGAAGGTGAAGGCTTAAGAGATAAATAAACGAGTAAAAAGGTTACCTGGATGGGTAGCCTTTTTTCAGATATATAACCGGATAGATAAGTAGATTTTATGAAGATAATAGAAAGCAGCATCATAGGAAAGAAGAGCCCTGAGGCTTGTGAGGATGGAATGGTAGTTACCGATGATTTCATAGCAGTGATTGATGGCAGTACGAGCAAGACGCCGAAGCATCTCAATCCTGATATGAAGAATGGAAGATACGCCATGATGCTTATCTCGGAATATATCCGGGAGGAACTGAAGGCGGATGCCTCGGTAGATGATTTCTGCCAGGGCGTTACGGCGTATATATATAATAAGGTGTATGAAAAGCTTGGGGTGGAAGAGCGGTTGAAGAAGCATCCGGAAGAACGGCTTACCGCCTCGGCTATCCTTTATAGCCGGACAAAGAATGAAGTCTGGATGGTGGGCGATTGCCAGGCAATCATCGCCGGAAAGCTCTATGAGAACGGCAAGCCTTATGAGGAGAAAATTGCCCGTAAGAGGGTAGAGTTGATAGAGCAGGGCCTTTCGCCTGCTGAGGCTAGGAAGCAGATAGAGCCATTGCTTATCAAGGCGATGCTTTCGGGGCAGAACCAGACCTATACGGTTATTGATGGATTTCCTATCTATCGGGAGGGAGTGAAGGTTGTCTCTGTTTCAGATTCTAGTTCTGTTCAAGATCCTGTTTCCTGCTCAGGCTCCGCTTCTGCATCAGATACAATTCCATCTTCTTCCTCCGAGATAGTTTTGGCGAGCGATGGATATCCGTTCCTGAAGCCAACCTTGGCAGCGAGCGAGGCGGCATTGGCAGAGCAGATTGCCAACGACCCTCAGAACATCCGTTCCTTTATCGCCACCAAGGGCATCGTAGAGGGCAATAAAAGCTTTGATGATAGAACTTATATTCGATTTGTTTATTGCCAGTAAATAAAAAGCTGCAGATTTATTTATTGGCAATAAACAAAAATGGCTGATTCCGCCAGAAAAAATAACACGGACAAATTGAATTTGTCCGGCTCGTTTGTCCGGAAGTTTGTAACTGTCAAATAATCAGAGATTTATAAGTCGCCGGACAATTTGTCCGGACAAATTCAATTTGTCCGTGTTATTTTTTTAGCATGAATTTGTAAAGAAAAGCAAGGATTTCCATCCGGTAGGCGATGTATTCCCAAGAAGAAAACGATGACTTCTGCACCGAGAAACGGTGAGTTCTGGAGGAGAAAACTATGAGTTATTTTTTTTAACATAAAGCTCTAAAGCAGCCAAAGGAGAATAAGAGAGGTTGGAACGTAAAC
>OIWO01001327.1_pt1 | contig 20806 bp, 36 predicted proteins | sample 1587641 | NCBI WGS metagenome assembly OIWO01 (sample SAMEA3888924, study PRJEB22519) | human gut metagenome | biome: human gut; feature: human-associated habitat; material: faeces | place: Denmark | collected 2010
TCGAACCCCCGAAGGACCTCTGGTTTTCAAGACCAGTGCAATCGACCAACTCTGCCATACTTCTAATTAATAAGCACGCCCTGCACGACTCGAACATGTAACCAATGGTTTTGGAGACCATTGTTCTACCGATTGAACTAAGGACGCATCAATTCTAGATTGTGGAATCTTTAAAGATATAATACAGTACTACTAGCACTATAGCTCCCACAATGTAAGCACCAAAACTATGCATAATCTTATAATTTAATGTTAATAATGCGGCAAGTGCAGGACTCGAACCTGCGACCAATTGGTTAACAGCCAACTGCTCTACCACTGAGCTAACTTGCCATAATGTTTAATTGACCTATCCCGATTGCATCGGAGTTAATCCCTATGGTAAGGAACTACTCCTGTTGGATACCACGTGTAGCTATCAGCTGACACTTTGAAATACCAACGAACTGCTTTCTTAATTAACTTAAATAGTCTCATAATACATCAGTTTTAGTCAATAAATAAATAATCTAGCTCATCGCTAAACAGCAACCAAAGCAAAATACTAGCAACAACAATACTCCAGTGAATGGATTAAATTGATGTTGAGCTATACAAGCAACTGTTCCTATAACAGAACCAATTACTAACAATACTCCAATAATCTTACTCATAAATGTATCTGATTTTAAATTAATAATCTAAATAAACCACTCTATCTTCACAGACTGAGTGGTTAAACTCGTTCTTTGACATCATGTACAATCTTAGTACATATGTGATTCCGCAGGGACTTGAACCCTGTTCTATAGATTAAAAGTCTATAGCATATCCATACATGCTCCGGAATCATCCACAGAAGGCGCGTTATCAAAAACATGTAAACTGTACAATGATTAGTGCTGTACGCCTTCTTATGTTTCACTAAATCGAGAGTGGGCTGACGGAATCGAACCGTCCTAACTGGTTTTGCAGACCAGCCCCTAAACCTCTCGGGCAAGCCCACATATCAATACGACTTATGGGCTTAACTATGAAACAGGTTAATCAAATCATAAATTAAAAGTTGTTGGGCTGATTGTTGAGTTGATTTGATGATTGTTTAGTGAAACTATATATTATTGTGTTAATTATGGTTCTTATTAAAACTACTCTATTCTCACGAACTGAGTAGTTGTCCATATTTGCTATTATGGGATTATCAGCATCCTCTCTTGGATGCCACGGGGAGTATGGGTAGCCAGACTCGAACTGGCGACAACTAGGTCCCAAACCTAGCATTCTACCTACTGAATTACACCCATAACTACAGAAGTCTCTTAGTTTAATTAAAATCATAAAATATGAAACACTTTCTTTCGTGCTGTAAGACTTCTTATTCAAAGCTATTGAAAATTGTTGTATTGTGGGTGTACTTGGACTTGAACCAAGGACTTACACGTTATCAGCGTGTTACTCTACCACCTGAGTTATACACCCATCATCAGAAGACAATAGATTCATTTACTTATGCCAACATACAGGAAATTGCTGTTTGTCTTCTTAGCATTCTGAAAATGCAAATGTACAATGATTGTAGTTGCGGTCGGACGATTCGAACGTCGTCTCTGGGTTATGAGCCCAGTAAGCTACCATTGCTCCACCACCGCAAGTGCCCCATGTTGGACTCGAACCAACGCCATACAAGTTTAGAATTTGCTCTTCTACCACTGAAGTAATGGGGCGACAGAGGGTTTTACGAGATTACCCACAACTCATCAACTATTCGATAATTTGATTCCACTGTTCAAGTGTAAGTTCCTTGACTACTATGCCATTTAGTTCAAATGGAGTATATTGGTTTCATAGAATGAAGAATAGTCCTTATTTACTAAGTCTAATCTTACTTTCCATTTGTCTAAGTCTGCATATAAGTAGATTAAGTAGTTATTATTCCAATCCTGCTTAGGATGTTCTAATAACCACTGCGCTACTGCATGACCTCCTTGTACACAACCATAAACTGCATCAAGCTTCTGGTCTATCAGCACATACAATCTCTTCATCAGAATATGTATCAATCAACTCTTTCTCGGAAATACTTCTCTCCACTATACATCTTAGAATAACCACACCAACCTTGAGTTTCAAGTGATTTCCATTCTTTGATAACTTTAGCTAGATACTCATTCATAGCTTCTCCGATTAGTTTATGCTTTAATATGTAATAAGCTACATACATTGCATGTAATCTTCCTCTGTTGTAATAAACTGATGAGCAGTCATTAATATTCTTAGCTGCTTTCTGTGCTTTTACTAAATTCGCGATTTCTTGTTTAAATTGTTGCCATGATAGTTAATTGTTAATAAGTTAATAAATAAATTGCCTTAATTAATAATCAACTATCTTATGGTGGCTTGTAAGTAATCTACCGCATAATCATTTCCCTTTAATTTGTTTACACATGTTAATAAACTCATCGTCCGATTCACATATAATCGGATTCGTTTCCTTGAGATACATCTCCAGATAGGCTTCTTTAGACAAATCGTCCACGTCATCCGGATACACACCATGTACATCATATGACATATGAGAACCCCAGCAACTAAGCCAATCAGCATCCTCAAATGTAGTACATATACACACACTTAACCCAGCATCCTCTAGTTTCTTACGAAGTTCTGGAGTATTCTTCTTAATAAGACAGTGTTCACTCATGGATTTAATACACATAAACCACCTTTCTCGGAATCTCTAAGCACATACTTAATACCTGGAATACCAGACCTTATAAATGGTTAGTTCGTTAATAAATTCATACTGCACTCTGTTGATTTTATAATCTCCATTAGTAGCAGCAGACTCATTAATTGATGCTTTACTTGTGGTTGCAAATAATGCCAAGAAGGTAAATACTCCACCAATAACACCTGCCTTAAATGATGTCTCTTTCATAATCTCATCTATTATTAATAATGAGCGGGATAACAGAATTGAACTGTCATCTTCAGCTTGGAAGGCTGTTATAATAACCATTATACGAATCCCACAGTTTACTTCTACTATTCTCTCGAACCATAGAAGGGTTTGTCGAGTTTGACCTCAACAGATATTGTATTTAATTATCGCAGTGTGAGTGGGCATGGTAGGATTCGAACCTACTCAGCCATAGGCAACGGTTTTACAGACCTCTCCAACTCTGGCGCATACCCGAATCACACAATCCATATTAACTGTGAATTGTGAGTGCAAAGGTAACGAATCTTTCCCACATATAAAAGTTAATATGTATTAAATACGATAGAAGTTTGCTCGGTATTAAACTAAGCTCACATATTCTCTCGAACCGATGAGCTTAGTAGTTATTCAACAATTGCAGATACTTTAACTCGTAATAATGACTATGAGTCGAGATAGAAATGACACTGCATATGTTGAAAGAATCATATTAATAAAATGGTGTAGAGATAACCAGATTCGAACTGATGTTCTTCTAAAGATTGACTTTAGCTGTTCTACCACTGAACTATATCTCTATCCAGTCCCTATGGAATCATCCAATAAATTCCCACCTAGTGTTACTAGATATGCACAAAGATTACTATACCAAATATGCGCTCTTCTCCATGCATAATAAAATCTATCTTCTATCCAATCAGAACATTAATTCAACTATTAAATAAACGGTGCGCGAAATACTTAGACCTTCACAGGCTTCTTCTGCACGCTTGCATTCTTCTTGACAACATCCTTCTCTAGAATCATCATATTAAGCAACTCTTGATTCATAGCATGCTTAAAGATGTCTCTAGTGGTTTTAGGCACCTGGAACCTCTTCTCTCCAGTAATAAATGAGGATGTTGAATTATTAAGTCCATTTACTAAGAAGCAATTTGACACTCCTGGAACCAAAGCCACATTAGGTCTTCCCTTATATGCTAAAGGAACTCTCCAAATAATAACTTTGAACGCCCTTACAAATTCCTTACTGAAATTTGCTTTAAGCAATCTCTGCTTAAATTCCACGAATGCTTGGTTGTTCAACTTGGTAAAATATGTATGGTTAGTAATTACCACACAACCTCTAGGGAACTCTCCTTCATCTACACCATAATCTTCTTTCATCTTACACAGCATTTCTGCTATATTAACAATAGAAGGATTCTGGCATAATGCTTCTTCTTTGTCAGATTTCCATTTCTCAATGACATTCTGACCTTTGAACTTACGTAGAACCATGTTATCCTCTAACACGGCATAGGAGTTCTTGAATATTGTAGGAAGTAATTCAGAATGATATAAAGCATATGCTTTACCCAAACTGTAAGCAGATGTTTCGCTATTCTCTATCTCACCATTAGCAGAATGACTTATATCTCTTACTACCAACAACGGAGCTACTCTATTGCGTTTAGCATTATCAACAAATACATTGAAACTTGCATTAATAGAAGTTTCCATAAATTCTGGAATCTCTTCGGCAATTTTATCCAATCCGTATGGTTTGAATAAAGTATGTAGAAATCCGCTATTAGAGGGTTTCTTACGGTTCTTCAACCAATTCTGATACTTCTCTTTAAGACCTTGATGTTTGAGGAATTTAGAGCCTACTAGCTGTGCCAGCGCCTTTCCAGTAACAGTGTCAAAATCGATTTCCAAGAATTTCTTTTGACTGATTAACTGCTGCCATTGGGCTGCTTTCCCGCTATTCTTCATCTTCCTATATTTACGATAGGTTGAATAGTCTCCTTCATCCTTAGGTTTACCATAAAGGCCTTCCGCCAAGAATTTGGCTACTGTGTTACGTGCTTTTGCCTCATCTGTCTTACATGCAACACTGGAACGAACACGAGGAAGATACTTCTTTACTAAATCACATGTCTGACCGTTGGCAAGACCTGCGAATATGACTTTCTTGAAGAAGTCCCAATCCAATCTGTGCTTAAAGCCATGGAGTTGAACATCTAAAGCCATCATAGTAATGAAATCTTTCCAGCATCCAGCTGCTGCAAAATAAGCAATGTTGGCATGGAATGTGGGTTTGTGATAGATTGCCAACCACAACATTCTCATTATACCTTCATTCTTCAAACCTTCTCCTTGCTGTGTATCAAGTTGTATAACTCCTTCCGGGGTAATTATTCTACATTTACGAGTTATCATTCTCGTATATGCAGTAAACTTAGTACATAGTAATGGATTAGCTTTCCATAAAGGATACATATCTTTAGCCACTTGCACGTAGGTACGTGGCTGAAGACATTTCTTAAGATTAACAAACTGGTCTATGAATAACTGATTAGTATCCACAAACTTAGGTTTATTCTCATCCCGCCTTTGACGTGCGGCATTAGGGTAAGGCCTCCTTGGCCTTTGTGCTCCTTTCATTTCCATCTCTTTGTTTAAATTTATTGTTATGAGAGTCTTTCTTTATTCTAAACAATAAACAAGCGGCATTACGGCAATCGGACATACGTTAACCCGCTCGCCACTTACAGACCGTAATGCACACTTGACCAGGCAGGAAAGAGGTTTGCTTGGTTACCTGCCCCACAATATTGATTTGCATAGTGGGGCTACGAGGATTCTCTCTACTCGTGATGCTATAAATCGTCTTTTGACGCAAGCACAGGTTTCAACTCTTTAATATAGCCTTTAAGTCACAGATGCATTCTAGACTACATCTGCTGGTTCTTCAGACCAAGTTTTGCTACCACTATTCGTCAATAGTGGATTTACGGTATTAGATAGTCCACACGAAGGTCTACCGTCTCTTCGTTTGCTTCTAACACCACAGTCGTCGAAAGAATGTCAGGATTGTCAGCTGTAGTTATCATACTCACAATATCATGTGGGGATTCTAAGTATAAATAACCTCTACCGTCCCAAGCTGGAACATATCCACCTCGTAGAATGTTTCGAGACGGAATAGACTTATAATAATAGTGTGCTGGCCGGTAGTGAGCGAATGATACATTAATAGCTGATTGGTGTGTGCCTATGGTAAAACCACCTAAGACTGTTGCCAGTCTCGTCACCTTACTAACATATTTTGAATCGCCTACTACATCTAGTCTTATGTTCAAGCCTGGATAGTAGAATTTAGCAACTCTCCTGCTTATATCCTTCAACGTTTGAAGAGATTGAAATTCAGCAATGTCAACATAGTCTTTCTCCGATTCAGAACTGCCGAAGATACAATTGACTGGTATTGGCTGATTAGCTTCAATACATTCTTCCAAAATAGTGATTGCTTCGAACGGAATAGCTTCATTACCAAGTCTGATTCTCTTAGTCCCATATAAGATATGAGCTATAATCTGACTAAGTGGTAATGATAGTTTCTCCTTAGCAAAATTGCTTTCCAAATCATATAGATATTGGCAAATGTGTGCACTGAATGGTGTGTTCCCTTGTACTGTAAACTTCATACTATCTGTTCAACTGTTATTAATTTAGTGATTCTATAACCTCTCGATTTCAGGAATTTGATTGCTTCCATTTCAGCCTGTGTAATAGGAATCAGATGTTTGTCTTCTTCCGCTTCTGTAACAGCTTCCATTTCAGCTTGTGGCTTAGGTTTAGGAGGTGCTACGTAAGTGCCAGCTTTAATAGCCATTCTCTTAGCATATGCATCTCTCTGTATCTTAGCCATTTCTTTCCTGCTGATAGTTATCAATTCAATGACTCTAGTCTTATACAAAGGGCCATGTTCTTTCCACATAAATCCTTTAGTATAGACAGCACCGTCAGGTTCAATCACTCCCTGCTTACGCAAAACAGCCATGAAGTTCTCTGGCCTTGGGAAGCCATTCTTCTTTAAATCCCTGACTACATCTGTAATCTTAAAAGGCCCAGGATTCATTGCCTTTACCGTGTTAAAAATCCGAACGATGTCATCGTCGGATATTGACCTCTTTCCCATAATTTCAATAACTTTTAGTGAAACAACTACTCTTTATATATTCTAATTCGAGATTTACACAGATGTACACGCATTCGTTTAATCTCGGACAGAATCCAATTACGTCTGCATTGATGTAACCATGCAATTACATCCTCGTCAAATAATAATTCTTGACCACAGTAGTATGTGCCACTGTAATAAGTATCAAGCTTTGGTCTTAATATGTCATGAGGACTATCAGTAACTATGTATTAATAATCCTCACCCCTTATTAATTTCAGCTTCTTTGACTCTTTACGAAGTTTCTTTAATAGCTTTACCTTCATTTTAGTAATTCCAATTAAGCGTTAATAATAGTGGACCATCGCGGACTCGAACCGCGGTCTTCACAACTCTAAATAACAAGATTACGTGTGTCTCTATTTTATTACATCAGCTGTTGAGTTCAGCATGTAGGTAGTTTTACTAAGAAGCCGAGTGTTAATTCACCAATTACGTCTCCCTCGTAGGGCTACGACTTAGTTGTTCACAAACTACCAAACTGGGCTTGACCGAACGGTCGCTCCACCACTCCATTTACGTTGGAGAACGTTTCTATTTGTAACCCATAGATAGGTAGTGGAGATTTCAGCTTTACTAACCTTTGGCTTTCAAGTTAAGTGGGCTGCCCTATATGCTTCTTCCCACACCTCTTCTGTTTCTAGGTCTCTCCAATTAACCCGACTTAATCAATATAAATACTGATAAGCCAGCAGCTTAGGCTGCCATTCTTACTTCAGTGTTTCCACTTAAATTGCCGTATCATTATTAAAGAGTTGGTACGAACTCTACACGTCTTACTACCCAGTCATCATGAATCAATTCCATGTATGGCCCATAAGTGGCATGATTATACTCTCATGCCAGGAGTCTCATTTAAAATAATGAATATAGCAGCCAGTATCCTCCTGTGCCACATTAAGTGGCGTACCCATTATGGACTTGGCAGCTTACGAGTTATTTGTTCCATTTAAAATGGTAAGTTTCCTTCATGTTTCATCCAACTATAAACTACAATTTCATAATCTGGGAAATCGTTGGCAAGTTTAATACAACTGTCAAACGATAACTCTGTTATGCATATAAGAGGGTAATCATTGTCAAGCCATTCTCTAATTACATCCTTATCAGGAATATGTTCGTCCAATGACCATTTAAGCTCACGTTCAAGTCTTTCACGTATCGTATTTAATTTAATATGGTCATGTGTTCCATATATAACATTTAATACATAATACAATAAATAGCTATTGAACTTGTCAACATCGCTAATAAGAATATGCCTCTTGGCATTCCTTAAAGAATTAACTGCATTCTGATTCATACACTTATTAATTAAAAGCCCAAGTGTGTTTCACAACATGACTGGGGCAAGCCTAAACTATACAAAACTTTAAAATGATTGGAGAGGATGGGAGATTCGAACTCCCTCCGCCAGTTCGCAACTAGCCTTCTACCATTAAACTAATCCTCTCTTGGCATTATTAACGCTTCACAGCTTCTTCAAAGTTCTTTACAATCTTCTCTGCCTTCTCACGGGAACAGTCAAGCATGTGCATAGTAAGATGAATGCGTTGTTCACGCATCAAATCTTCTATGGCTCCTTCATTGCCTTCTTCTCTAGCCTTGAGAGCTTTTAATAGCTCTTCTGGCGTTTCAACACCTTCAACATCAGCACCGATAGCCTTAGATATATCCTTCAGAAACTCAAACAAAGCTTTTTTGCCTTCTTCGACTTTAAATGTAGAGCCTTGTCTTTGGTCTCTCATTTTCATAAGAATGTCAAAGATTTCACGGGCAGAAGCTTCGTCATCCTCATTCAGAGTGACAGCATGACGTTCATGAGGTTGAACACGAATAGATTCGTCTTTAACTTCCATAACGAGCAAGTCTTCACCGTCACCACGAACAATGACGATTTCACGGTCTTTCCTTTCGTCATAACCGCCACCAACAGTGAAGTTCTTGTAAGGAACTTCTTTGCCTTCAGCGGCATCGAGCACATGCCCAAGAATAGTTTCAGCTTCTTCTACGATAGAATCATAGCATGGGTCTTTCTTTGGATTGAAATCAATACCAGCTTTCAGGCGTTCTTGTAATTTCTTCATTTCCTTCTAAATTTAAAGAGTTTGATTTATTAATTATTTGATTAATCTGGTAAGAACCAGACTCCTATGGCCGCAACAATACCTATAGCTCCGGCTACATATGTAAAATTGCCAGCTGTAGGCAACATGATATTAATAATTACTAATGCTCCAATGGCAGAACTAATTATTATATTGTCTTTCTTATTCTTAGTGAGTTTCATAATTACTAATATTGGTTAAGAGTGACTCCACTGTGACGTGCCAAATCATAGTGAAGTTTCGTCGTAATTTTCAACGACTCATCAGACTCTCTTTTAGACGGAAAGGAGATTATGACATATAATTATCAATAGAATCTCCAGTTGCTGCCCTAATCTGTTCCCATGGAATGTTCTCTTCTTCGCAAAGCTGTTTGGAGGACTGTATCCACTCCTTGGCGAAGTCTATAAAATCACCGCATTCTCTCTTAGCCATTACCATAGCTTCTTTGCAGCTGTAAGCGATGATTCCGGGAAGAAGAGATTTGTCATTGTTAATTGCATGTTTAACTATAGGGCTGTTCTTTATATCCATTGTTTAAAGGTTAGATTGTTGTTACACTGCTGATAATAGAATAATCAATAATGATTGAAAGCATGCCATTTAAATCAGATGTCTCATAGGGAACTTGATATTTGGCAATTTGTCTTTCGGCTTGTTGCATCATGGGCTGGTTAGTTCCAAACCCAAGAAGCAACTTACCTTCACGAGAAGTAATAGATTGATGATTGAGAGTACATGGTATTCTCTGTTTCCTAAATTGTATCTGCGATAACATTGTTACTTAGTTAATAAGTTAGCAAATCCTTTCCAGAAGTAGCGAGGGAAGTGTCCAGTCAGTTGTACATAATTAACTCCTGCTGACACCTTATGTCTAGCTGTAACCTTATGTCCGTCAATGGACATCGTGATTAAGCTGCCAGAAACTGTCACATCACTATCTGACATATCATACAAATCTCCTAAGTCCTTAATAGGAATCCACTTAGATGTAGTTTCATCTTTGTAGCTATTAAGACGAGATTGTAGTTTGGCATCAGAAGGCTGGCCAGTTCTCATATCAATAACCTCACCCTCACAATCTGCAAGGATGAAGTTCTGTGTATAGTTAAAGTATAGTTTCATTCAAACGTTACATTATAATCGTGAATAGCCATAGTACGAGTGTGTAACTCATGGACTTCTACAGCACTTTTCTTGATGTATAACTTAAATCTAGTACTAAATTCAGTTATTACATCACCATTTTGCAAACCTCTAAACTTGGACGCAGACATGACCTTGTCTGCAAATTTGGCCTTAGTAGTAAGTATATATTGCCCAGTTTTGCATGACATTAGATAGTCTAAGTAATAGTCTTCTTTGGCTCTCTTTACTTCATAATAATCATTACTTGGGTCAGTGATAAATGTCTCAATATCAGCAACGTCAGAGATTGGTACCTCTTTGACAATGACAATCTTCTTACCTCTAGGATTAACTATCTCGAACTTGAGAGTCTTTCCAATAATCTCAGATAGAATAACCATAACTCGTCTGTTAAACTTAGTTATTCCTAATACTCTCAAAGCCTGATAGTTTATATTCCTAACATCAGATTTCCATTGGGGTTCTTTGTAGATTCCATTATTAACAATGAATGCCATACCTATCCACAGTAAACCCTTTTCAGCTGTGGTATAATTGCAGTTATTGGTGGCAACGGATGCCATTTCTGCTCCACTAATTACTAAAGTTCTAGTGTTGCCAGAACCTTTGACAGTCATATCATGTCCATGTCGCAAATACAATTTACCTCCGTCTGAAGTTAAGGTGTCTCTACCAGCCAGCTCACTGACTGTTTTAATAAACATCTCATCCACAGCTTTCCAGGCTCTCGGGTTTGCTAGTATAGCTTTAAGAGCTTCTACATTTTGTGGGATAGTGTACCTGTTAGATATTTCTTCTAAAGTCATAAAATAAGTTGGCAGTTGACCTACTCACTGCCAGGTTTTAAATATGGAAAATGCAATACTCCTTAGCGTTTTAATGACGCTACTTCTATGTAAGAATTGAACCAGTTCTTCTCTGAAGGTTCTTCCCACCTACCGGAATCGACTCTACGTTTCAACCGATTCATGAACTGGTCTACAGAAATATTCATAATATCTCTGGCTCGTATCCAATCCTTGATTCTATATCTCCTAAACGGAGACAAGTCAGCCTCTCCTGTACCTCTTCTAGCACCAAGGATTTCGCCAATAAGTTTCAGTTGATTAAGCGTAGGCATAGCTTTCTTCACCATTTCTTCCGTAATAACCAAGGTGCCGTCTCTGAATGCAGCTTCAGCATTATTAGAAGACAGAGGACTTAGAAGTGCTAGAGCTGCCGTCACGTTATACATTGTACCTTTCATGAAATACTTAGAATGCTTCTCCATGAAGGATTTCAGTATTATGTATGAGCTCTTCTTTTGCTTGACATATGATATGAGTCTGTCATTTGCCTTCCAACTCTTCTGTGTGTTATTGATAAGCATACACGTTTCGGTTGCTTCAACATCTTTTACCAAGTACAACTTCATAGTAAAGGGAATACCTCTGCGCAAACATTCTCTATATGCAGATGTTCTGTGAGCACCTTCGATGACAATGAATGTTCCAGCAGACACAATGATAGGAGGAATGAAGAGCCCTTCTTGAATAGCCTTAACTAGGTCGTTTACCTTGTTAGGCTTAATTTCCCTGTTTGTCTCAAGAAGATGAAGACCGTTCAATATGTCGGCATTCTTCTCTGTAACCACGTAAGTCGGTTCAATTGGTAATTGTTTTAGTTTGTTAACAAGTGATAATTCCATAATCTTCATGCATTTTACCTATACAATGCAAGGTTTTAGTGAAACGTTAATAAAGAACTAATTAGTTTCAGTCTATTGACTTACTTATAGCATCGCCACGTAAAGGCTTAGTCATGATGCCACTCCCGTCACGGGAGGATATGCTGTAATAAAATGAACAAAAATATTATTACAAGTAAAGGAATCCACCTTCCTGTGCCACACTCCTTTGCCTTATCTCACGATAAGACATCTCTCCAGTATTAAAGGAAGATACTCTGCATTAGTCTCCGGGCGTACCCATTATGGTGGAAGATTATATCATTTCTGTAAAAATATCAAACAATGGTTTTATATCTACTCACCTTTAAGATGAGTTCTTGGTCTTCAGGGTCTTTCTCTAACTGACGTTCCAGTCCTTTCATGTAATTGGAACGTTCGTAGCTAGTAAGACTGAATCCCTGCCAGTTCTCCAGACGCTCATTCCTATAGCTGTGGTATATCTCTATGACAATCATCGTATTTACTCATAACTATGTACACTTTACCTATTCAGTGTGAGGTTTTTGATTAGTGGCTCTTTGTACGCATTACTTGGCAGAGGAGCCATACCAAAACCCACAAACAATGTAGGACGCTGTTTAAAACTTAAAGATTAATGTAATTAAAACAACCATAATGGACTCCTGCTTTAACGCGTGAAACAGGAACGTCTTAATTTGGGCAATACATGCATTATGTCCGTTTTGCATGTAAAGGATTCTAAGCATTTGCAACTACTTAGAAGAGCTAAACCCTGTGATGTTATCGGTGTGAGGAATAGATGTCTATAATCTCTTTGTAAAAGTCTCTACGACCTACGAGATAGTCATCTCCCCAATACTCTACTACCTTCTTAAGACCTTCAATCACTTGATACATGGTAGCACCATTACTAAAGCATGTCAATAGCTCTAGATGTCCATGTATATCCTCTTTACACAAATGCATCCATTCGTTGCCAATTGGATTGTAAATGTATAATATGCTGTTAGTCAAAGGTCTAGCTGGACGTAGTTTAATTCCGCTTGGATGAACGTATTCGAATACCATAAATGTGCGCATGGCTAACCTATACACCATGAGGTTTTAATCGTTATTTACTTCCAAATAAGTTTAGAGCCTTTGGAACATGCCGCATAAGATTCATCATTAAGTACTACATATAATAAATCAAAGTCGTCTTTACTTTCATTAAATGCATCTTCAATGTCCTTCTTATTGTCAGATTCCTTAACTATTGTTTCTTCATCTGGGTCAAAGTTCTCTCCCACCAAGGTGTACCAGTTTCTTGGTGATTTCTCACAAATTGCATCAATCAGAGCATCTGTGAAATCGTCTTCGATGTAGTCCATAAATATATAGTATTATTGTCAACTCGAATAAAAGGTGAGCATGTATATCTATCACAGACCTACATACTCTTAATAATATTCATTTTACACATTCAAACGGTCTGAACTACGTACTTTAGTACTTTATATCTCGTCCCACTCCAAGTGGAGATTTGTTCAAGCAAATAATAGCCTACTGCTTCCTCAAACAGAGGATTTGTCAGTTTATACATTATACCATTATTTGCATGAATTGCATCGTTCCGATTACGTCCAAATACAGTTCTTAATTTTGATTTCTTCGCTTTCATTTCACTACTCGGCTAACTACATACTAACAAATATATCTGAATAAGCATGATAAAAAGAAAGACACAAATAGACTTTCTAAATGTGCCTTTCAATAAGAAGTACTTTGTTATTCCTTGCAATACGCAATAACATTAACGTTCATTTGGCTGCCGTCTCTTGCGACGCTTTCAAACGTTTCTATCGCCTTTGCGGTTACCTCTGTGCCCTGTAAATCTGCAAGACATTCGGCAATAGTTTTACTTTCAAACATATTGAAAATACATTTGTCTTTGTCCGCCTCTGGAAGAATGTCAACCGGTGTAATACGTTTGCCGTTCTCCCTGTCATTGAAAGACCGAAACAAAGAGTTTATAGATACGTTTCTTGCCGTTCCATTAACCTCTACGGCAACTTGAAAGAACGTATTGCCATTTACAACGCCCTTTGTAATAGTTCCATTGAACTCGTTAATTTCAGCGGGAAATTTCAATTTGTCGCCTACCTTGATAGAGTCGGGATTCACACCTAAGCGGTTTAAAGCCGCCGCAATTTCGTTTTTGCTTGCTTTCGGTAACTTCTTGTTAACTTCTTGTAATTCTACTAAATTCATAGTTTAATAATTTATTAGTGAAACAATATAGAACGAGCTTATTTGCCCGTTCTGATTAGCTTTTAAATTAGGTTTGCTTTAATTTCTTCACATTCTTCACGTGTGATTATACAACGCGTAGCATTAACTAAAACATAACCGTTTGAAAGATAAGTAAACATAATTCTAATAATTTTAAAATGAATATTATAAAGCAAAACCAAATGATATAAATCTTTTGATTTTCTCCAAACATGGGTGAGGGGTGTGAAGGGTAACACGACTGTCGTATCCGCAATATTCACAAATCTTGCAATATTCACAAATCTTGCAATATTCACCTAGCATCCGAGTTGGCAATATATAATATGATAACCCACTCCCGGGGTGGGAGGGGGTGTGATTTTGAGCACCTGTACTTGTAAGTTGGCAATATATATTAATTTCTATTCATCTTACTAATTGCAAGCAAGCCCCGAAGGGGCGCAGATTGCCACAGCACGTCATGAAGTTCCGAGTTGGCAATATACTTAATATTAACTGTGAATTTGAGTTGGCAATATATAATATATATTAATAATTATATTACCATTTGGTAATATTGAAATATATAACTAATTTTGTATTGTCAAATTAAATAGTAATATATTTGCGAACTTAAATCGCAGAATTTAATAACAATTAAAATTTATAACAATGGCTAAAGAAGTTAAAGACTTAACAAGTAAAGAAGTAGATGAAGTAAAAATATTAAAGACTAGTTTGTCAGAATGTCCAGTAAATACTGATTTAGGATGTAATGAATCAAAGGCAACTAACTGGGTGAAGTTAGACAATAAAACAACAGATGTAAAATTAGAATTATTAAATAAATTGCAAGACGGACTAGCTAATGGAGCTGGTATTGAATATTTAATGCAACTATCTTGCATTTATAATAACATTCGCTAATAATGAGACATATTGATAGAATTAATAAGCAGTATGAAGAGAAGGAAGTTAAATTGCTATATGATAAAGCTGTAGCGTTAATGAATCTTCTTAGTGATGAGGAATATGAACAAGTAATTACAGATAATGCAGATATATTTAAATTAGCATCTCATCCCGAGAGGGGTGAGTTCTATTTACAAGATAAGCACAACTTAGCCCAGATTGTAGATATATTTAGTAAATTTATCAAAACTAAAGGTCTATCTAAGGACGAATTTAAAATAATGACTCTAGATGAAGTTAAAGAGTATATGGTTGATGTTATTAATGATATCACATCATTCGAACCAGATGAGCTATTCACGATAGTAAAGAACTTAGAGAAACTTCAATGAAACTAGAACAGATACCAGGTGATTATGATAATGTAGACCAGAGAGCTCTAGAATTATTAAAGACTAATGACTATGAATTAGCAGAGTATATGAGGGATTATATAAAGGAATTATATGCTAACATATGAGAGACTTCTATATTAGAAACCTTAAGGATGAAATACTTCATACACTCAAACATAGAGACTCCATAAGTGGTGAGGAGCTACTACAAATACTAAATAAGGTAGCTCCATGGGATATGATGGCAAACTAGAGACTATTTAGCAAGAGCAAAGGCTAATCAATGATAACACAAGAAGTAGAACTAGTAGAAGAAGTATTATATAGGAATGCGTACATATATCCAGGCTGGAAGTATTGCCTACCTGGATTACTAAAGACAATATATTTATGACAGGAGAAGAAATTATAGTAACATTTAAAGAGCCTTGGTATAATGATTATACCAGACGATTATACACTCAATTATCTGAACAAATGATTAGAGAAGAGATTGAGAGAGTGCATAAAGAACCAATCATTACTAATACTGCATTTGATATAGCAGTAGACAAGGCTTTCTTAGAGTTACTGCATGACAACAAGGATTTAATTAATATTACAGAACGATACAAGAACCATGAGTAAAATAGCAACAGAATTAGAAGCTAAGACTATGGGGGGGGGACTCTCTCGGTAATTGATAATAAGTGCTGTACTAAAGCTAGAGCACTTGAATTAGGATGTCAGATTAAAAGTGGATTTAGTTATACTGATAATCAGTTAGTAGAGTTAGAAGGTATAGAGGCAGCTATAACTGCTCCAAATGTAATCCTTCATTATGGTTGGCAGGATATGCCAATTAATAATATACAGCAATTTAGAGTACGTTTCTCATTTGTTAATGAGAGTTCAGTGAATGGAGAGCCGTTTGAGTATTCTGACAATACTACGTACTTTACAATTACTCCAAGATTAGAGCAAGGAGAACGAACGTACACTAAGACTTTAGCAAATCCTCTTAAATATTACTTAGAGAAATTAGCACTTCCTAACCAAGACCCATATAATACACCTGTTTGGATACGTTTTGAGGGATACATGATGCTTAGGCAAGTGTCTCAAATTACATTAGCAGTAGATTCTCAATCTGAGAATTGGGCAGAAGGAGTAACATTCCCTTCATCTGAAAGGTGGGTCAAAATGAATAATTCTGGTAGAGTATTTAGATTTACTGGTGGGGAAATAGACCTAAACATAGAACTGTATACAGCGTCAGTGCAATGATTAAAGTAACTGATAATAAAGAAGTAAAGGAAACAGTCCTAGCAGGACTTAAAAGGAATAAAGAGAAGTATGGTAAGAAGTATTGTCCATGCTCTTTAGTAAGAGATGAAGATACAGTATGTATGTGTAAAGAGTTTAGGGAAATGGAAGAAGGGACTTGCCATTGCCAACTTTATGTTAAAACTAAAGACTAATAATTATGGATGAATTAAAGAACCAATTAGCACAGTATTTATGTAGCCAAATTCATAATGGCACTAAAGATTTGATTGAATTAATTGAATCGGAAGACCTTATTAATGAACAGTGGTATAAGAACTGGAAGGAAGAGATGAGAATCTTACTACAGGAGAAGTAATTATGATAATACTTAGTGGAAATTGTCCTAGGCATCATAATGCCATTATGTTGGAACTTACAGACTTTGACGACAGTAAAATTTCCTATCTAGCTAGAATATCTAGAGGACATCATGTTGATACTCTGTTAGTTCCTAGGGAATATAAAGATACATTTGAATCTACAGAACTATATAAAGTATTACTGCCTAATATTAGTATAGGTGATGTACAATTTGCTAAAATATACTATTATGATTGATGTTAGAAGGACATTAGAGAATTTACATCAGATACTTCCAAACTTATCAATAGAGGACTTATTTAGAGTTCTTGATAATATAGTAGAGATTCCACAATTTAACGTAGGACAGACAACTACTATACGTAGAGATAATAGTGGCTGGAGACCATATGACACAGGTACATTTATATCTTATGCTAGTAATGGAATAACACTTAGTGATGAAGGAACTTGTAAATAACTGGAATGAGAAACATCCCGAATACGTATTGGTACACGGGATGTATTCTTATGTAGACAACGGTCAGTCTAAGGATATGCACATGCTTACTATCTTTAATAAGGATAATGAATGTGTATGTGAATATAAAGGAGAAGATTTTATTAAGTTGTATAATACATTAGAAGAAGAATGGGAAGATGCTTAATGTTAATATAATAGTAAGTGAATTATGGAGAATAAATTAAACGTGCCAAAGCTGGAATATAAAACAGGAGAACCTATGTGGGATAATAGATACGTATTGCGTGGAGGACATATACTAGGAAAATGCCCAGATGACCACAGTGGGCTACTTGGCATATATGGACGACAAATCAATAATATTGGGAAGAGGTATTGAGAATCATTGTGATGAGGACGGTACTCGCAGAGTAAAAGATACAATACACATACCAATGAGCTTAGTAGCTAGTTTTGGAAGTTTTGATTGATGAACTATGACAAATGAGGAGTATAATAAATGGCTAATCCTTTACTTTGATATGCAATCTATAAATTTACAGTTCAATTGTAATGATATAGCATCATCATTAAAAGCACAAAGAGATAAGATAAAACAATTCTGTATTGACTGTCTAACAGGAGTAAAACATCAGGCTGACAGCTTTCTATTTGACACAAATGCTTGCATATTCTCTACTTCCGAAACTAGAGAGCTATTGTTCTCGCATGAAGAATATCTCATTCTTGAGGCTGATACTACTAAAGTAGTTGACGGAAAGTATCCCTTAGACTACGCTAATGAAATAGTAGAATCTAATTTGGACACTATTATTGACTATATAGTACAGTCAGGAACAGAAACATACAATGATAGAACCAGTAGAGGATTTGGGAATAGGTGGAGTCCTTATAATGAGGAGGAACGTAAACAAGTAATTAAACTGTTTAACTCTGGAACTTGGTATGATACACTTGGGGCTTTAAAGAATTTATATTATGAAAGAACTCCTAAAGGTTTAAGAATGTGTAACCTGACTGGCAAACCTTTGCAAGCTAATGTTCTAGAACATATAGAAGATATTATTTTGAACATAAAAGACCATTATGAAACATTTGCCGTTGTTCCTAGAGGTAAATCTAAATTACAAGTTTATATGACAATAAGCAATGGAACAAATGGAGCCGAAGGATGTATCATTAATCCCATGGAAGATGTGCTGAATGTACTTAAGGACTTACGGAAATGCAAAGGAGTAACTTGGTCACAGCTACTGGAAGTTGGGATAGATAATGCAGATGATTTATATTGGTGGTACGTGACATTCTCTATAGACACTACAGCTATATAATAAATTGATACCAGCCAGTAGATGCTAGGCACAAAGCCTAAGATAGTTTTTACATCTTCGTCTTGGTGGTCTACGCCAGTGCGCTCTGACGTATTCCCACTTACCGAGACGGAATCTTATTATAAACAATAAAGCCCGAACTTAGTTTAATTACTAGGCTCGGGCTTTATTATATCAACCTGTTATGTATTAATTTTAATTACCTGGTTAGAATAGTCAGGCAAGTCAAGTATTTTATTACTTTGGTCAAATGTAGAAGCTGTATTCTGCAATAGGAGTCTTTTAGCTCCATTCGAACCAATTGCATACCAATTTGAATCTACATATATTAAATCAGTAAGAGTGTATGCACCTAGTGTAGAGGTAGTCCAATTCTGACCTCCGTCTGTAGACACGCTCTTCATGTTACCTCCTATAAGCATAAACTTGGCATTTGCATACAAACCTTTAGTCAAAGCAGTTAGTTGTGGTCTAGTAGTTGCAGCAGTCCATTGAGTTCCAGCTGGATTAGCACTAAAGCATGTGTAATTACTAATAGTGCTATATACTACACTTCTTGGCGAAGAATGAAACCCTTGTATTACTACACTTGGTGTAAACATTCCTGGAGTATAATAAGTAAGAGAATCTGGTACAGATGTAGCCAAGAAGGTATATATTCTAGCTCCTCCCCGATATGATGCCCCAACACAGCAGTAATCATAAGGCCCAGTTGATATGTTACTGACTATACCTACAACACTACGCTCCTTTACTGTACCGTCATCATACACTATAATAACATAGGTCTTACCGTCTTCTCCTCCTCCCTTACAAAATACCCAGCCAGTAGAGAACCTAGCCAAGTAAGCATAACCATAAGTTCTTACAGTATCTTTGTATTTTAATTCCCACTGTTTGGTAGACTGATTAACTACATACAATCCTCCAAGCATAGACAATGCTCCAATTGCTTCACCTCCTCCAGCTATGTATAAAAAATCCTCATGGTCGTCTATAGCTGGAACTTGAGCATAGGTACCACCGCCAGCAAAGTATAAACTACCTGTCTCCGTATTAATAAGGAATAAGCCTTTATTTACAACTATATCTTCTTCTTTAACTAGTTGATTCGGTTGGTAGTTACTAGATGCAACTACGCTACCCCAGAGACTAACTATGGTTTGGTGGCGAGGACAATACCCTCCCCCCTTCCCATAATCTATTGACATACCAGTCAATTCATTCAGTTTGTCTTGTGTTACTATTTTACTCATTATTATATTTAGATTTGATGTTAATCATACAAGACTAATACATCATGTTAAGATTAGTTATCTACTTGCTATATTAATAATAATCTGTATATTTGTGATATGTTTAACCATTAAATTTATAAGATTATGTCTTTATTAAAGAATCCTTCCGAATGGGAGTTTATTGTTAGAAACGCAAAAACTGAAGGTGATGAAATATCAAGTGAAACTTGTATTGACTATTACTTCAACACCAAGAAGCTGTTGCCTAAGCCTTATGATACATGTCCCAGTTGTGGTAAGACTATGTATCGCAGGAAACTTTATCCTAACGCCCCAGATAAGGACATAATGGTAGGTGGGCATGTTGAATCGCACCCATTAAACCTCTTTGAATGGATTCTGCCAATATGTAAAGAATGTAATGATAGTAAACAGAATTTAGCGCCATTCAAAGTTAAATGGAGCAAGCTATGTCCTTTACCTAAGAAATAGTTTCTTCCTCATAAATATAATCAATAACCTTATCTATGTCTTCTTGATTAATTATATTATCAGAGAGTAGTTTTAATAATAGCAATGCTATCGTTTCTTCTGCTCTCTTAATGTTTAATTGTCTGCTCATATTAATCCATTTAAGGTTTATAGTTATTACGCTCCTTATCTATAATGTGATACATCTTCTCAAATGTAATTCCTATCGCAGACATAT
>OIWO01001371.1_pt1 | contig 20374 bp, 14 predicted proteins | sample 1587641 | NCBI WGS metagenome assembly OIWO01 (sample SAMEA3888924, study PRJEB22519) | human gut metagenome | biome: human gut; feature: human-associated habitat; material: faeces | place: Denmark | collected 2010
AAGAGCTGTCTGACGGTCAAAGTGAATCCTCTGTCTTCAGACAGGGGAGCTTCAATTGAGAGCACTGCTGTACATGTGGTTGCTGGTCTTGTTGAGCTGCGAGAAGGCGTCGAGCTGCCTGAGGCCTTCCGCAATCTGCTCGAACTCATGAGCCGACTCGATTTCGGAGAGCGGCATTTCGGCCATGCGGGAGAGCGTGCCGTAGAGTGCGCCCGCATACTTTCTGCAGGAGACGGGCTGCAGCCTGCCTGATCGAAGCATGTATTCGAGAAACTGCATGGCGCCGAAGGACCTTGTGGTGAAGGAGATGGTGCCGGAAAGTATAGCAGCCTGTAGCGGAGCCGCAGGACGACCTCCCTCTCTCAGGCGAGCGGCTTGATGAGGTCGCGAACCCCGTTGAGGATTTCGTCGAGGATGCTGCCGTCCTCGTCGGACCTGCGTTCGATCGCCTTCTTTCTGGCGCGGCGCTCGGCGCGGCATGCCTTGCAGCGCGCGGGCAGCCTGTAGCCGAGGTTTCGCAGATGTTCAGCCTCGCCCTTCGTAATGCGAAAGAGCGACCCGCAGTCAACGCACGTGCGTTCGTACGCGGTGTCGGAAGGCTTGTCTTCGCTTGCCGCGGTCTCGGGCCCGGACGCCTTCGGCTCACTCTTCGGAGCGGAAGGTGCGGGAGTGCCTGCGGCGCGGACCGTCGTTCTGGCGAGCACGCGCTCGGCGATCGAAATGCAGGCGCTGCAGACGCCGTTCCTGCCGTCGGTCTCGTCGTGCGGCCTGCCGCAGACGACGCAGGCGGGGCGTGCGGGAGGCAGGATCTTCCTGCCCGTCTTCGGATAGATCTCGTTGGCAAGCGGGTCGTCCGCGAGAAGCGTGCCGTCGAGAAGACGCTCGCGATAGGCGTTGAGGCGGAGGATCCATCCCGCAACGCCAAGGCGGTCGGCCTCGGCATGAAGGTTGCCTCTGCTGTCGAAGGTCCTCCCGAACGCCGACTTCAGGTCGTCGGGCAGATGGCTCCAGATGCGAGCTCTGCGGCAAAGCGTGAGCGGCTCGCCCCGGTGGAAGCCGGGATAGTCGAGAAGGAACGGATCCGAGGAGATCCTCCGTGCGCCGAGCCTGTACTTTCCGCTCTCGTCGAGGTCCTCGTCAGGCATGAGGAGCATGAAGATCAGGGCCGCGACGGCATGGTTCTCGCTGCTCTTCGAGCGCAGGAACGTGCTGAAGTCGCGTCCGCGGATTTCGGGCGCCGTGTACATCTCATGTCCAACGGGGCAGGGAAGGTTGGCGACCTGAACGCTGTCGCAGTCGACGAGATACGCTTCGTCGGGCGAGACGACCCTGATGTTGCTGAGGTTGACGTCGCCCACGAGCACGTTGAACCTGTGCAGGCTCCCGATCGTCTTGAGGATCGTGACGGCGAGCTGCGCGAGGTCGGCGCGGCTCCAGCCCGCAAAGCATTTGTCGAGCGGACCCTCGAGCCCGAAGCCCTTCGCTTCGGGCATCAGGCAGCCCGCGAAGAAGCCGTTGGAAAAGAGCATGCGCTGCGGCGCACACACGCCCTTGAGGCGGATCGGACGCGAGGCGAGAAGGCGGACCTTCGCCTCCCGGCGGGTCGTGCACTTGTCGGCATGGTAGATCTTGGCGACCATGCCGTTGCCTGCGTCGTAGACGATGCCTTCGCCGCCCTCGCCGAGCCTACGGCCGAGCGTGTGGGTCATGCCGAATTCGTCACAGACGACGTCGCCCTCGACGGGCGCCCTGTCGATGCCCACGGGACGGTCCTCAAGGTCGATCACGCTCGTGCAGACGGGGAAGGCGGCGTGCAGGGCGGGCGCGGCCTTTTCGACGGCGGGAACGGCCGGCTTGGAAACGACCTTCGAAACGGACTCTTTCTCAGGACGGGACGCTTCGCGCACGTCGCCGGTGCGGCCTGCGGAGACGGTGCGCGGGACCGACCTTCCAGCGGGCGGAACCGCCTCGGACGAGACGAGATGGGCGCGGATCATTGGTACGGACTGACGGGAAAAATCGTTCATATTCGGCGGAAACATAAGCTCCTGAGTCTGCGGGTGGTTGAGAAAGCCGAGGTCGCCGCGGGAGAGCAGGCGAAGCACGTGCACCGGATGAAAGTGCATGAACTCGTCCTGATTGCGGCTGTAGAGGCCGGCGGCGAGCCTTCTGTCCTGGGTGATGAGAAGAAGCTTGTGCTCGGCGCGCTGCTCGTCAAAGATCTTCGCGAAGACGGGGTCGGCAAAAACGTTTTCCTGCGAGCCCGGACAGTCGATCTCGCGCAGGACGTCAAGCTTGTCCAGAGCGTCGTAGGCGGCCAGACCGCGCATGGCAAGCTGGCGCGTCTGCTCCTTCGGGGAGGAAAGATTCTTCTCAAGCTCTCTTCGCACCTCCTTCGGACAGTGGATGCTCACGCCTGCGTCCCTGAAGGCTGCGGCGCTTCGGGTGATGAACGGCTCGCATCCGGAGGACATGAAGGAGCATGTATCGACGAAGATCCTCCAGCCTTCGTCAAGGTAGGACTGGAGTTCAACGGGCTTGAGTTCGGTGGTGGTCGTGCTGAGGCTCTGCATGGTCATGGCTTTTTTCTCGGGTTGGAAGGATTTGTTGTCCGCCGCAGAAGGCGGAGCCTTTGCGGCGGGATGCATGTTCATTGTGAAGGCGCATGGGACGGAGCCGGAATTTCGCAAATTTGCCTTTTCCCGGCCTCGTCTTACCAGAGGCGCACGGGAGGCGCGGCCATGGTGCCGTCGGCGTGCATGAGGCCCCGCTCCTTGATGAAGCCCCTCTCTGACATGGAAAGATGGGGACTGCATCTGTGGGGTTTTCGCTGCGGGCGGTAGCCTTCGCAGCGGTAGGTCGTGATGAGGGTCTGGGTCGACGAAACGACAACGAGACCGCCGCGGCGCTCAATCGTTTCGAGCGACCTGCGCATGTCCTGAAGAAGCGCGAGAAGCTTCCTGCAGTCGGCGGCGTCAACTTCCTCGCCGAGACCGAGCCTGGCGGCTTCAGACAGAAGGTAGCTGCGGACGTGTTCGATGGCGGCGCCGGAGGTGATTTTGGCGATGTGGTGCGAGCGGCTCATGGTGTCCTCCTTTGTGAGCGGTTGTCTGGCAAGTCTCACTTTAAGATCGGAGGCAGGTGCTCGGAGAAAGCGCAAATTTGCGGTTGCTGGTAGGGGTGGGTCGTTCGATCTAAGGACATCAGGCCGCAAATTTGCGGTTTTGGAGGCGATCTCCCCGCCAACTAACATGAAGGCATGAGCAACCCGTCATGAGGAGACCAGCCATGAACTGCACGCCGCACTGTTTTTCCGGAAGGACCAGGCATTTTTCCGATCGCTGCCGTCAGCGGCGCATCGAGGACTTCGAGGTGGATCTCGCGCTTTTGTTCGGCGTGTCGAAGGAAGACCGCAACGAGCTCGGCAAAAAGAGCTGCGCGACATTCGGGCGACTCAACATTTCAAGATCAGGCGCTTCCTTTGCCCGAAGACGAAGTCCCTGCGCGCCTTTACGCAGGTTTTCGGGTTTTGCCTCGTGACATCATGTTCCTGTCGTTCTAGACTCGGGATGTTGTGCCGCTCAGGCGGCACCGCCCCACAAGACCAAAGAGGAGAACATGATGAAGTCCTTCAAGCTTCTGGCATCGATCGCGGCCATTTCCGCGGTCTTCGGCTGTGCGTCCACTGCCCCGTCCATGACGGACGGCACATACACGGGCGTCGGGCAGGGCAGGAACGGCGAGCTGACCGTCGAGGTCAAGGTTGACGCAGGAAAGCTTTCCGCCGTTCGCGTTGTGAAGCATGTCGAGACGGTCGGCATTTCGGACGCGGCCGTCAAGCAGATGCCTGCGCGCATCGTCGACGCCCAGAGCCTCAAGGTTGACGCCGTCTCCGGCGCCACGCTCACGAGCGAGGGCATCCGCACCGCCGTGGCCGACGCCATCAGGAAGGCGGGCGGCGATCCCGCCGCGTTCGCGACGGCTGTCGTGACGAAGAAGGCTGCCGCCAGACTCATCAAGGAAAAGGCCGACGTGGTCGTGGTCGGTGCGGGCGGCGCGGGCATCTCCGCCGCCGTTCGTGCCGAAACGCTCGGCGCCAAGGTGATCCTCATTGAAAAGATGCCGGTGATTGGTGGCGCTACGGCGCTCAACGCGGGCACGCTGATCGCCACGGGCTCCCGCTTCCAGCGCGAGGCCATGCACGAGACGAAGGACTCGCCCGAGCTTGCCACGAAGGACATCTTCCGCGTCGGCAAGAACCGCAATGATCCGGTTCTTGTCAAGCAGGTGACCGAACGCGTGGGCGGCGTCGTGGACTGGCTCGTCTACGACCTGAAGATCCCGTACGGTCCCGCGGCAACGCAGTATCCCGACCATTCGGCCAACCGCCAGCTCGGCGTTCAGGGTCGCTCGGTCAACTACCTGAACCTGATGAAGGGGAAGTTCCTCGACATGGGCGGCAAGCTCATGCTTGAGACGCGTGCCGAAGAGCTTCTTCGTGACGATGCGGGCCGCGTCGTGGGAGTGCGCGCCAAGGATGCGCAGGGCAACACCGTCGAGCTGACGTCCAAGTCCGTGATCCTCGCCTCGGGCGGCTACGGCGCAGTGAAGAGCATGCTCCCGAAGGAGATGAGCAACTACGTCTTCTACGGCCTTGACAGCGAAACGGGCGACGGCTACAGGATGGCCACGGCGATCGGCGCCGACACGATCAACATGGACCTCGTCAAGATGTACCCGCAGGGCGTCGAGACGGTGCCGGGCCATGGTCTTGCGGCCACCGCGAGCTCGACCGACACGATGAAGAAGTCGGGCGCCATCTACGTCAACCGCGACGGCCGTCGCTATGTGAACGAGCGCGCCTCTCTGGGCGAACTCACGGACACGACGGTGGCTCAGCCCGGCCACATCGCCTACATCGTGATGGATGCGAAGGCCTGGAAGGAATACGTTGCGAAGTCGCTTGAGGACAAGCTCGTTCCCGACGAAGCTGCGCTCATGAAGTGGACGAAGATCGTCAACAACGGCCGTCCCGTCATGGCCGTTGCGGACACGCTCTCCGAAGCTGCGGGCGTGATGGGCGTCGACGCCAAGGGGCTAGAGGCTACGGTGCGCGACTGGAACAGGATGGTTAAGCAGGGCAAGGACACCGCCTTCGGTCGTCAGATCACGGGCGGCATCGGCGAGGGGCCGTACTACATCGTCGAGCAGAAGGTCCGTTATCAGACGACGCTCGGCGGCCTGCGTGCGGGCGAAGGCCTGCGCATCCTTGACAAGAGCGGCAAGCCGATTCCGGGTCTCTTCGGCGCAGGCTGCGTCGTGGGCGGCGCCAACGGCGCGGACTCCATGACCGCCATGATGAACTCCTGGGCCATCGTCTCGGGCGTCATCGCGGCTGAAACGGCCGTCGGCAAGTAAGTCGTGAAGGAGCCGCCCGTGCGTCGGGCGGCATCATGAAGGCCATGCGGGCCGTTCATCCTGTTCGGATGAGCGGCCCGCGGTGTTTTCGGCGGATGCACAAAGGCCGCGACGGGAAACCAGAAATCGTCGCGGCCTTTGGGAAGTGGTGGATTCGAGCCTTGTTACTCGGCGGCGGCAGGCTTGGCGGGCGTCTTGCAGGCCGCTTCCATGCGGTCGAAGAAGGAGGCCTTTTCGTCGTCGTCACGCCAGTTCTGGAACACGGTGGCGAGCATCGGGCCGGTCACGTTGTGCCAAAGGGCGGCGATGGCGGCGGGGAGTGCGGTCATCGGATTGGCTGCGAAGTGAACGGAGGCGAGGGCGACGCCGAGGCCCGAGTTCTGCATGCCGACCTCGAAGGCCATGCACTTGCATTTGGCGAGGTTCATGCCGGACCACTTGGCGACGAGGAAGCCGAAGAGCATGCCGAGGGCGTTGTGCAGGACGACTGCGACGAAGACCAGGAGGCCGGTGTTCATCAGCTGCTGACGGGACGCCGCCGTGACGGCTGCGGCGATCAGCACGATGGCGAGGACCGATACGAGCGGCAGGGCTGCGACGGCAGTGTCGATGCGGGCGCCGAGGAGCTTGTGGACGAACACGCCGGCGGCGATCGGAAGAAGGATGATCTGGACGATCGACATGAACATCGCGGTCGGATCGATCGCAAGCCACTGGCTGGCGAAGAGATACATCAGCGCGGGCGTCATGACGGGGGCGAGGAGCGTCGTGCAGGACGTGATGGTGACCGAGAGGGCGACGTCGCCGCGGGCAAGGAAGGTCACGACGTTGGACGCCGTGCCGCCCGGACAGCAGCCCAGAAGCATCAGGCCGACGGCGACGTCGGGCGGCAGATCCAGCGCATAGCAGAGCAGGAACGCGCCACCGGGCATGATCGTGAACTGGGCGAGGATGCCGAGGAAGACGTCGCGGGGACGGCGGAAGATTTCACGGAAGTCCGAGGGCGAGAGCGTGAGGCCCATGCCGAACATCACCACGCCGAGCAGAGGAGCGATCCAAGGACCAATCTGCTTGAAAATCTCCGGAAAAACGAAGCCGGCAATGCCGAAAATGACGACCCAGAGGGCGAACGTCTTGTTAACGAACTGGCTCATTTTTGCGAGGACTTTCATCATGATTTGCGTCGGCTCCGACTTATTCGGTCAGGCCGCTCCATGTGGCGAAGGGGTGAAAAAAGGATTTCATGGTTTCCTTCCGGGCCGCTTGCACGGTCCGGCTTCCGTGGTGATCCCGGCGCCGCGGGTGGAAAAAAGGTTGTGGGCGTCGGGATGATTCCAATTTATCCGAAGGAAAATCCGCCGTCTCTAGGGCGAATTGCCTAGGACACAGGGAAAGCGGGGGAGTCGTGACTGCACGCAAGATGCGTCGGACGATTCACTTAGGGAAATCTGCCTAGGGTGCGGACGACGGTTTTCGCACACTGAGGCGGACGATGCTTCCCGCAGCGGCCTGACCTCGCCCGCATGTCGCACGCAAGCGGCCTTTCACCGAAAACGCGCAGGAGACTAAGGAGTACGTCAAGTGTGTCGCTTAAAAAATATCTATGCGAGAGTTGTTTTTCTGACGGGAGTTGATTTTGGCCAATTTGCGGCCGTAGTTTCCCTAAGACGGACGGGGGGGCTTCAGTGCTAGAGTGCGACTCATTCTCAAGTTGAGAAAAGTCATCATTCCGATTTGTACGATGTATTTGTCTTGTGCATCAAGCGGAGTCGGACAACGAATCACAGGAAAGATCATGACCTCTTCTTTCTCCCGCCGCACGCTCATGCAGGGTGCGGGCGCCGCCTTTCTTCTCTCGGCCCTCGGCATTCGCTCGCTGCCCGCGATGGCCGCAGTTCCCGGACCGAGCGCCGACACGCTCGTCTTTCTCAACTACCGCGACCTGCGCGACCTGAATCCGCATCTCTACGGCGGCGAGATGTTCGCCCAGGAGATGCTCTTCGAGGGTCTCATCACGCTCGGCAACGACGGCTCCTACCATCCCGCCGTTGCGCAAAGCTGGACGATCTCGCCCGACGGCCGCGTCTACACCTTCAGGATCCGCAAGGGGATGACGTTCACGGACGGCGAAAAGCTCGACGCCCATGCCGTGCAGGCGAACTTCGACGCTCTGATCGACAACAAGAAGCGCCACACATGGCTTGAGATGATGCGTCTCCTTGTGAGCGCCAAGGCCGTGGACGACGAGACGTTCGTCATCGAGATGAAGGAGCCGTACTACCCGATGCTCACCGAGCTCGCCGTGACGCGCCCCTTCGCTTTCGTGAGCCCGAAGGTCATGAAGAACGGCACGACGAAGGATGGCGTGACCGCCTTCGTGGGCTCGGGTCCGTGGAAGCTCGTCGAGCACGTGATCGACGAGTACTCCGTCTTCGAGCGCAACGAAGACTACTGGGGCGCGAAGCCCGCCTTCCGCCGCGTTGTGGTGAAGGTGATTCCCGACAACCAGACCCGCATCCTCGCGCTCGAAAAGGGCGAGGCCGACCTGATCTGGGGCAAGAACATGGTCGACGCCGATGCGCTCAACAAGTACCGCTCCTCCGACAGGTTCGGCATCGCGGTCTCCGATCCGACGTCCACGCGCCAGATCGTGCTCAACACCAACAACGAGTTCCTCGCCGACGTCAGGGTCCGCCGCGCGCTCCAGCACGCGACCAACAAGAAGGTCATCTCCCAGGGCGTCTTCCACGGCTTCGAGCCGCCCGCCGACACGCTCTACTCGCCGTCGCTCCCCTACTGCGACGTGAAGCTCGAGCCCTATGTCTACGACATGAAGCGTGCGGCGAAGCTTCTCGAGGAGGCGGGCTTCACGCGCGACGGCCGCCGCGCTCCGCTCATGAAGAACGGCAGGCAGCTCTCGCTCAACCTGCTCTACAACGGCAACTCGGTCTCCGAGAAGACGATCGCCGAATACCTGCAGAGCGAGTACGGCAAGCTCGGCATCGCCGTCTCGATCCGAGGCGAAGAGGAGCAGTCCTACCGCGACAACATGAAGAACGGCGCGTTCGACATGGTGTTCAACATCTGCTGGGGCACGCCCTACGATCCGCAGAGCTCGCTCGCCGCCATGCGCCAGCGCGTCTACGGCGACTACGCCGCGCAGCTCGGCCTGCCCGACAAGGCTCAGATCGACGCGCACATCACGGAGATCCTCACCTCGACCGGCGAGGCGAAGCGCCGCGAACTCTACGCGTACGTGCTCAGGCACCTGCACGACGACGCGGTCTACATCCCGATCACGTACGAGACGAACAAGGCGCTCTTCCGCAAGACGGTCGCCAACGTCGGCTTCCTCTCGAACCAGTACGAAGTGCCGTTCGCCGACATGACGCACGCTAGCTGAGGCTGACGCCCGCCGTCAGAGGGCCCCCTGACGGGGCCCGACGCCCGCCCGCAGGGGGGACCGATTCACGCATCCTCAGGCGCGGCCTGTGCGCGGGTTCGACCCCGCCGCACGGCTCCGCGCCCCATCCTTTCCATGAAGCAATACGTCATCAAGAGACTGCTGGCCACCGTGCCGCTTCTTCTCGTCATTTCGTTTCTCTGCTTCTGCTTCATCAACCTGATTCCGTCCGATCCGGCCGAAGTGGCGCTGCGCATGCGCCAGACGCCGATCATCACGGAGGAGGCGATTGCCGAAGTGAGAAGAGAGCTCGGGCTCGACCAGCCGTTTTTCGTTCGCTACGCAGTCTGGCTCTGGAACTGCCTGCAGGGCGACTTCGGCGTGAGCTACACCAATCCCGCCCGCACCGTGCTGGGCGAACTCTCCCGCTGCATGCCCGCCACGCTTTCGCTCGCCGGCATGTCGCTCGTCTACGTGATCGCCCTGAGCCTTCCGATCGGCTTTCTCTCCGCCGTCTACAAGGACTCCTGGTTCGACCGCATCATGCGCGGCGTCGTCTTCGCGACGACCGCCATGCCCGCCTACTGGGTGGGGCTCCTCCTCATCTGGCTCGTCTCGATCAAGATGGACCTGCTGCCCACGTCGGGCTCGGGGAGCTTCGCACACCTGATCCTGCCCGCCTTCACGGTGGCGCTCACATACATCTCGACCTACATCCGCCTCATCCGCAACAACATGCTCGAGAACATGCGCGAGGACTACGTGCTCTACGCGAACGTGCGCGGCCTCAGGCAGCGCGCCATTCTCGTGCGCCACGTGCTCAAGAACTCGCTCCAGAGCTGCGTGACCGCCATCGGCATGAGCATTCCGCAGCTCATCGCGGGCACGATCGTCGTCGAGAACGTGTTCGCGTGGCCCGGCCTCGGCAAGCTCTGCATCACATCGATCTTCAACCGCGACTATCCGGTGATTCAGGCCTACGTGCTCCTGATGGGCGTGCTCTTCGTCTTCTTCAATCTGCTCTTCGACATCATCCAGTGCGCCGCCGACCCGCGCCTGCGCCAGGAGGAGTCCCGATAATGCTGAAAGTCTTTCTCCGCAATCCGGTGACGCAGGTCTGCCTCTTCATCATCATCGTCACCGCGCTGCTCGGCCTCTTCGCGCCGTGGATCGCGCCGCATGATCCGTACGAGAACAACATCCTGATGAAGTTCGCGCCGCCCGACGCCGAATACTGGCTCGGCACCGACCAGCTCGGCCGCTGCGTCTTCTCGCGCATGCTCCACGGCATCCGACCGACGCTCTTCCTCTCGATCCTGACGATGCTCGGCACGATCGGGCTCGGTCTCGCGATGGGCGTGCTGGCCGGCTACATGCGCGGCACGGTCGACGAGGTCATCATGCGCGTGGTCGACGTGATGCTCTCCTTTCCGTCCCAGATCATGATCCTCGCCGTCGTGGCGCTCCTCGGCGTCGACATCCAGAACGTGATCATCGCCAACATCTTCATCAAGTGGGCCTGGTACGCCCGCATGATCCGCACGGCGGTCGTGAAGTACACGGGCAGCAACTTCGTGCTCTTCTCGAGGTCCGTGGGTTCGGGCGACAGCTACATCATGACCCGCCACATGCTGCCCTGCATCTCGGCCGAGCTTGCCGTGCTCGCCTCGCTCGACACGGGCTGGGCCATCCTCAACATCTCGACCCTGAGCTTCCTCGGCCTCGGCGTCCAGGCGCCCACGCCCGAATGGGGCGCCATGCTCAACGAAGCCAAGAACGTCATGGTCTCCAACCCCGAGCAGATGCTCGTGCCCGGCATCGCCGTCGTCGTGCTCGTGGGCGCCTTCAACCTGTTCGGCGACAGCTTGCGCGACGCGCTCGACCCGAAGGAGGTCCGCCTGTGACAAGCATGACGAACACGAACAGTCCGAAGACGCCCGTCCTTTCGGTCGAAGACCTTTGCGTGACCTTCCGCCAGGAGGGCAGGAGCGCTCAGATCGTCAGGAACGTGAGCTTTTCGGTCGAGCCCGGCCGCTGTCTCGGCATCCTCGGCGAGTCGGGCTCCGGCAAGTCGATGTCCTGCAAGGCCGTGCTCAGGCTCCTCGACAGGAACTTCGAGGTCACGGGCCGCATCACCTTCATGGGCGAGGACCTCGCCGCCAGATCGGGCGAGGAGATCCGCCGCATGCGCGGCTCGCGCATCACGATGGTGCTCCAGAACCCGATGAACTGCTTCGATCCGCTCTACCGCATCGGCGAGCAGATGGCCGAGACCTTCCGCGAGCATACGGACTGAAGCGCCTCGAAAATCCGTGAGGAAAGCCTCTCGATCCTCTCGCAGATGCGCATCGCTTCCGCCGAGGAGGTGCTGCGCAAGTATCCGCACCAGCTCTCGGGCGGCATGCTCCAGCGCGTGATGATCGGTCTCGCGATCAAGCTCAGGCCCGACCTCATCGTCTGCGACGAGCCTACGACCGCCGTCGACTCGATCAGCCGCTACGCGATCATGCAGGAATTCCTGCGCATCAAGGCCGAGACGGGCGCGGCGATGATCTTCATCTCGCACGACCTCGGCGTGCTCAACATGATCGCCGACGACCTCGTCGTCATGCACCGCGGCCGCATCACCGAGTCCGGCACGCCCGAGGAGGTCTTCGAGCATGCCCGGGATCCTTACACGCGCGAGCTCATCGACCGCCATTGCGAAGTCATGAAGGCCTTCACGGCCGCAACCCGAACGGGAGAACACCATGCTGCTTGAAGCCAGGGACATCAGGGTGTCCTTCAGAAAGGAAAACCAGACGCGCCTCGTCGGGCGCGAGCGCGCCACGATCCTCCACGGCGTGAGTCTCGAGCTTGAAAAGGGCGAGTGTCTGGGCATCATCGGCGAGTCGGGCTCGGGCAAGTCGACCCTCGGACGCGTGCTCTGCGGACTCCTCAGGCCCGATTCGGGCAAGGTGCTCCTCAACGGCACGCCGCTCTACGGGCGTCACACGCCCGAGGAGCTCGCGAGGATCCGCAACCGCATCTCGATCGTCTTCCAGGACTACACGACGTCCGTCAATCCTCGCTTTCGCGTCTCCACGATCCTGCACGAGTCCTTCAGGGCGCTGCGCCGCGCGGGCCGCACGATCTCGGCCGAGGAGGAGTACCGCACGGCCTACGCTCTTCTCGAGCGCGTGGGCCTCAGGGCCGACTTCATGCACCGCTATCCGCACGAGCTCTCGGGCGGCCAGCTCCAGCGCGTGTGCATCGCGCGCGCCGTGGCGATCGAGCCCGAGGTGATCCTCCTTGACGAGGCCGTGAGCTCGCTCGACGCCGCCACGCAGGTCCAGGTGATGGAGATGCTGCGCGATCTTGGCCGCGACATCGGTCTGAGCTACCTCTTCATCACGCATGACCTGATGGCCATCACCTACTTCTGCAGCCGCGTGCGCTTCATGCACAACGGCCGCTTCGTCGAAGCGGTCGACGACATGAGCCGCATCGGGGAGATCAGCAACGGGTACGCCCGCGACCTTCTGCACGCCGTGGCCGGCATCGGCACGGTGAGAAGGGCCTCCGACAGCGAGCGCATCGCGGCCGAACTGGCCGCGGACCGCGACGTCGAGGCGGGCGCCGCCTGCGGCGCGGGCAGGGCGCACGTGGAGCGGGTGGCCTTCTGAAGGGCAGGCCGACATGCACTGACATCTATATGAAGAAGAAACCATCATGAGCGTCTTCACCGAAATCGAGGTGGCGGGCGAGACACTGCCCGTCGCCGTCATCAGGGGGGCGGACAAGGGACCCCGCGTGCTCGTCACGGCGGGCATCCACGGCTGCGAGTTCGTCGGCATCGAAACCGCAAGGCGGCTTGCAATCGAACTCGCAGGCAGGTCCGGGGCCGTGCGGGGCACCGTGACGATTGTCGCTTGCGTCAATCCGGGCGCCATGCGCGCCCGCATTCCCGCCCTCAATCCCGCGGATGGACTCAACATCAACCGCATGTTTCCGGGCGACGCGGGCGGCTCGGCCTCCCAGAGAACCGCCGCCTGGCTCATGGAGCTGCAGAGCGAAAGCGACTTCTACATCGACATGCACGGCGGCGACGTCCATGAGAAGCTCTCGCCCTACGTCTACATCCCCGGCGCATGCGAGGAGCGCGTCACGGCCGCCGCCCGCAGGGCCGCCGCGTTCGTGAACGTGCCCGTGCGCATCCTCTCCTCGGCGCTCTCGGGCGCCTACAACAGCGCGGCCGCCTGCGGCACGCCCTCGATCCTCATCGAGCGCGGCCAGGGCGGCAGGTGGTCCGAGGCCGAGGTCACCGAATACCGCGCCGACATCCTCTCCGTGCTCGCACACCTCGGAACCGTCGACGGCGCGAACTTCGCGGGCGTGCACGGCCCTGTCGGACAGACGGAGATGCGCGCCTTCTACGAAACGTCCGAGGGCGGCTTCTGGTACCCGTGCGTCGAGCCCGGCGAACGGGTCGCACAAGGCGAGAAGCTCGGCGAAATGCTCGACATCGAGGGATGCCTCCTTCGCGAGGTGACCGCCGTCAAGGACGGCGTCGTCCTCTACATGGCGGGCACGCTCTACGCGTCTGCAGGATTCGACCTCGTCGCCTACTGACCTTTGAGCACATTCAGGGCTTTCCCACCACGAGGGACGCGGGCTGCCCGCATCCCCAACTTCCACAAGGAACACTTCCGTGAAGAAGACTCTTTTTGCGGCAACGCTCGCCGCAGCCGTCTCCGGCGCCCTTGCCGCAGACGTCACGCTCTACGGCGTCGCCGACGTCGGCCTGCGCTACACGAACACGAAGACCGACGGCGTCTCCACGGACAAGCTCGAGATGATGTCCGGCCACAACGCCGGCTCCCGCTTCGGCCTCAAGGGCTCCGAAGACCTCGGCAACGGCTGGAAGGCGGGCTTCCTGCTCGAGGGTCAGTATCTCGGCGACACTGGCGCGCTCAAGAACGCGAAGTTCTTCCACCGCCAGGCCACCGTCTCGATCTCCGGCCCGCTGGGCACGGTCTACGCGGGCCGCATGGGCACGCTCTCCTCCGCCGCAGGTCCCGCCGACCTCATCTTCGCCGCGGGCGACGCCTTTGACGGCGGCGACAACCTGATCTACGCGCTCTCCGTCGAAAGCCGTCGCGACAACACGCTCCTCTACGTCACGCCCGCCGCAGGCGGCCTGCAGGGTTATCTGCAGTATTCCTTCCAGGGCTCCGGTCAGGAGAACGTGCAGTCGAGCCTGAACGAGCGTTACATGGGTGCGGGCCTTCGCTGGAAGGCGGGCGCCTTCGAGTCCGCGCTCGCCGTCGAGCACGTCCGCTACGCCGCCGCGGCCGACGACGTCAAGGGCGCTCTTGACGACAAGCTCGCCGTGAGCCTCGCCGCCAACTACGACTTCGGCGTGACGAAGCTTTTCGGCACGGCCCAGTGGGTGCAGGGCGGCGACAACTTCGGCGCCGTCTCCGACTACACCGCCCGTGGCCTCGACGGCTGGGCCGTGGAGGCGGGTAGCGTGACGCCGGCCTTCGGCGGCCTCGTCTACGCCACCGTGGGCTATGCCAGGGGCGACCATTCCGACTACGTGACGGACGCACGCGACTTCGACTTCAGCCACTGGTGCGTCGGCGGCCGCTACTGGCATCCGCTCTCCAAGCGCACGGCCGTCTACACGGGCGCGGGCTGGTATCAGTGGGAGAAGGACGCCGTCGCGGGCGGCACCGACCACGAGGAGAAGTTCTGCCAGGTCTATGCGGGCATCACCCACAAGTTCTGATCCTGACGCCGTCCTCGTGCAGAGGATGACAACTTGACCGGATTTTGCTGGGGGTGGGGGACGCGCATTATGCGCGTCCCTTCATTGGTGTGCCGGGCATGGGCATAATCTAACTTGGATATTTCGTCTAGACGAGAAACATCGCAAACAGCACGCTCCGAAAACTGGGATGGACATGCCTAGGGGATGTATATCAGTGAGACACCCCTGAGGTTATTCATAACCGCCCACTGCTGATCCGCACGGTGGGTGGTGTGGAAGGGGCTGAGGACACCATGTCATCACCCCTATCCGATTGGTGATTAGCACCTGCGCGAAATATTTATGAACCAGGACGGGTTATGTTTGGTTGCTCTTCCGCCATTCGGACTCCATTGAAATGACAGCTTGAAGCGCTTGGCCAGAGAAAACATGGTTGATTTGACAATGCTTTCTTTCCCTTTCGGTGGAACGACCCATAAGGCACCGCCGTTTTCTCGCTTGTCAATCAGGATGCAGCCCAAATCGTCGAGCTCTGACCAGATGACGGCTTCCTCCGCCAAAATCCTCTTCTTGTCGCTCTCGGTTAGATCGGTGCGGGTGGAATAGGCTTGGGTCGGTACCGGAGAGCTGCTCATGCCGGGCTGCGCTGTTTTTTTGACAGCGTCCGTTTTCTTAGTTCGAGAAGACTTTTCAGCAGTTTTTACAGTGGTTCGCGGTTTTGTGACTGCGGCTTTGGGTTTTGCAGGATGGGGGGCTTCTTCACTTTTTGGCTTGTCGATGTCAGGGAAAAGCGTGCCGTTGTCCGATTGCGGGGAGGCCGAATCCGATTTTGGAGCTGTGGCTTCAGCTGCAACCGGTTTGCTGCCATCCTGCGGTCGGTCATCGGTGGTGGCTGCGTTGATCTCTGTCTCTATCGGCTTTTGGGGCTCAACAATGGCGGGTTCTTCGTTATTGGGTTGTTTTTCCAGCGATGCTGTGCTTTCTTCCTTAGGCTGAGGATCGGTTGTCTCTGCAACGGATTCTGGGGGTACATTGTTGTCCGACCGGTCATCCATGGGCAGAGCGGATTTAATCCGATCCAAAAGGATTGTTGGTTCGACCTCAATGCTTTCGAGGTTGGGGAGAACATTTTTCTCGCTCAATTCCCGGCATACGCGCTCAATTGTTTTATGCGGATTTCTGTAATATTCACCGCCGCGAATGCGAATAAAACGCCAGCCGTTTCTTTCCAATATGGCCTGGCGTTCCATGTCGCGTCGGATTGCTGCGTCGCTCGAGTGGAACCGTTCGCCGTCACATTCAAGAGCAACAGAGTCATTTTTTCCATGAACGACTATGTCAAGCCTGAAGCTGCCAACTTCATGCTGCTGTTCGATCTTGTAGCCGCGGTCAAGCAATGCTTTTGCAACTGCGACCTCAAATTCAGAGTCGGCCTGATTGCGAATCATCGCCTCATCGCAATCTGTTGAGGAGGAGATCTTGATCCAATTGAAGAGAAGCGCGCGGATATCGTCATGCTGCAGCTGCGAGGCCGGATCAAAGGAATGCAGCACCCACAGTTGATCCTTGGCACGGCTGACGGCAACGTTGTAGCGTTTCATGACTGCATCTTCGTTTGCTTCGGGACGCATCAGGCGGACCAATTGCCCCGGAGCCGGAGCATCGCAGAGAAGCATCAGGATCACGTCACGTTCGTCGCCCTGGAATTCAGCAGAGGATCCGCAGATGATGTCATGCGTTTCTATTGCTTTCGGATCAATCCTCTCGGTCACAAGATTGCGCAGACGATCAATCTCGCCCTTGGAGGAGCGCATGGAGATTAAGCCGAAGGTCTTGTCCTTGTACTCCGGCTGTTTCAGCATTGCGTTAATCAGATTGATCGCAGCGTCGGCTTCGTACTGATTGAAATCACCGAACTCGTAGTTGGGGATGTCGACGCGCCAGGGGACAATGGCGGGCAAGAGGTTTGAATCGGTCTTATCTCGCAGCGGACGGATTTTTCCTTCGTAGCAGAGCTGGTTACTGAAGCCAATGATCGCCGGCACGCAACGGAAATGTTCGACCAGCATGCGAGTCCTGAAGGCATTGGCCTTGATCAATCCGTAAAGAGACATTTTGGTGTCGAAGAGATTTGGAGATTTGACCTTGCCTTTCAGGAATTGATCGATAAGAGCATTCACTTTGTCGATCTTCGTGCCGACATTGTCAGGAGTAACCTGCTTATCGTCGCCGACGATCAGAATCTTCTTGGACATGAACAGAATCGGCAGTGCCGTGATGTCGGCTTGACTGGCCTCGTCCACGATGATGATGTCAAAGTAGGCGGCATTGCCAAAGCTGGAAATGGCTTGGTCAAGCGTCATGATCCATGCCGGGATGGCACGGTTGCAGTCAGGCAGCAATTCAATGGCAGCCTGGCGATTTCGCTCGACATTTTTTCCGGTTCCTGCGGCTTTGCTCATAAATGTCGCCATTCTCGAGAGAACAGACAGCAAATCTCCGCTGCCTTCCAGGCGCAGCTTGACTGCCAGCCAGGCCTTGTCGGCAGCCAGCGCTTCGGTGCATTTGCGCAAGCGTTGAGCTTGAAGGGTAGCCCGTTTTTGCAAACCCTCAATGGTCTGGCCGGCGAGCTCGAGATAAAGAAGCTCAAGCTGTTTCCAATCCCATGCTTCGGGAATATTCTTCGGCATTTGATTGGTGTCGAAGCCGGTGTGTTTCAGCACAATGGCGTTGGCCCAATCCGGAGCAATGAGTTCGAGCTTCTGCAGAAGTTCGGAACGTTGAAGATATTTCACACGCTCGGATTCGATTGTGACGAGCCTGTTGAAGGCTTGTGCATAACCGGCATGATCAAGTTTCAGAAGGCTATCCAGTAATTGCTTGACGATCGTGGAGTCCTGTGAAGAAGTCGCAAGCTTGTCAATGTTTTTTCTGTGCCATTCATCGAACAATTGTTTTCTGTTTGCGAATTCTTCATGGATGAGGATTCTGGTAAGAATATTGATAAAAACTCTTGCCGTATGGATGCGTTCTTCCGGCTTCAGATTCGAATTTTCACGCAATAAGCCAGAAGAGACCTTCATGTCGGAAAGCTGTTCTCTGAAAGGTTCGTAAACGTCACGCCACCAATTGATGGCGGCTTCGATTTCATTGCGCCCATTCAAAAGCTTGTCAATGAAAATGTCTTTGCGATCTTGCAGCGGGTGCAAAGAGTCCGTTGCAACGAAGCGATTCCAGATTGCAATCAGACGGTTGAGGTGCTTGATTAGTTTGCAGGTGAGAATGATGGTGTCAAACTCTTCGGCCGTATGAGGCAGCTTGGAGTTCGAGAGCGCGCCAATTATAACTTCCTCCATTTGGACGGAGTCTGTTTTAATGAGTTTCGAACGCATGCGCTCCCAGGCGGAAATTTCCCCCGTGGGGTTGTTTTCTTTGAACCAGGTGGCCGCCTCTTCGACTTGATCGGCGTCGATGGATTCGTTTAATTCGACGCATGCATCCGATACGCGCAAGGCTTTCCTGGCGTCGTTGATTTTGTCGATCAACGGAATTAGTTCTGAGACTTTTTCAACGAATGCAGGATCGTCGGCTCCGATAGCCAACATGCGCTGATTGACGGGATCCTCACTCGCTACGGTATCCAGTTTCTCTCTGTTGATGTTAAGAAGCTGTCCTCTGCGTTCTTTGGGAATGCCCAGACTGACATGATCTTTGACTTTGAATTTGAATTGAACGAGTTGAGCTCCGTCCAGTCCTTGAATGACTGTCTCGGATATATCTTTTTCGTTGTCTGCGTATTTGGCTTCTTCCGCATGAAGTGCGTTGAACATGCGCTCGCATTCCTCCGGAGGAGGAAGATCACGGGAGTGCGGAAGGTCGGCTTGTAATTCGGTCTCTTCTTCCGTAGACCAGCGATTGTTTGTTGAATAGATTTCTTCAACTTCCTCAAGGTTGGGACATGGAGCTCCCTTTGTCACGGCACCGGGGATGACTGAAGAGAATTTGTCTTCTTCTTCGCGCATGCGTTTGGCCAATCCTACAAACGAGTAGCCCCGGCCGTTATAGGTTATGGTTTCGCAGTCCTTCTGCCGGAGAGTGAAAATCTGCTTGCGAGTGGAAGCGAGATCTTCGATCAGAAGATTTCGTGTTTGCTCTTGGTCGGAAATGTTCCGGCGCAATTTGGCTGCAGACAATCGGGACAGCTTGTCCTGAAGTTCATTGGCGGTTGATAGGAGATCCTTCTGGCTGCCCAAGCGCGATACGCACAGCGGCTTGATCTCATCCGGCAATTTATCCTTGAGAACACTAAGCGCCTTGACCTTTTCGCTCGTGACGAGAATGCGCTTCCCCTGGGCAAGAAAATGCCCCATCAAATTGGCAATGGTATGCGTCTTGCCGGTTCCGGGAGGACCTTGTACGAGAAGCACGTCATTTCGTTCAAGATCGGCTGCAATCGTCAGCTGTTCAGCGTTGGCGAGCTTTGTCAGAAGAATATCCGGGTCTTCACCAGCCGTTTGAGCCAATTTCTTTTCAAGGCTCGGTTCTTCATCGCTTTCCGGTGCAATCGTCGGGTATGCATGAGGCGAGGCAATTTCTACCAAATGAGATGGTATTTCACCGGTTTCCTGAATTTTGTCGATGATGCTTCCGACAGCTTCTTTTAAACCGGTAGGTTTTGTTTGGACGAAAAACAACGGCAGCGGATAAATTTCAAAAGAAACGCCTTCTTCCTTTCGCTTTTCCTTGACGGAGGAACGCCATCGGCATTTTGTCGAGAGAAGGACGGATCTTTTTGAGAAGATTTCTTCGAAGTCGTCCGTGTTGACGATATTGCAGTTGCTGCCGTTGATAACGGTCTTGAGTGAATCGAATTCCTGACTGTTGAGATTTTCGTTGTCAAAGGCAACGAATATTTCGTTATGGACGACAGTCTTTTCTTCAGGGTTGAGGCGTACGGCCAGCTTGAGGCTTTTGTCCGCAAGGATTTCAACGGTTACCGGCGAAGAAAGAATGGGAAATTTGATGTTGTTTCTTTCCGGATAATTTGAGGAGTCAAAAAGGAAGTTGCCCAGTGCCATTTCCTTTTTCAAGTTGGACGCCTCAACTTCAGCCCAGTACGTATGGAGTTCATCAAAGATGTCGTTGTTGCGTTTGATGAGCCGGACTTGTTCGTGCCAGTCATCCAGCTCATATTTGTAGACGGAGGCGAGTTTGACTCGGTTGGGATCGTCGGAAAACTGTTCGACGGTCAGAACTTCATTCCCATCCTGATCGACTTCCTTGAACTCAAGGGATTCGCGAAAGGAAATTTCATCGCCATTGCCGTGAAGCAACCATTCTGATAGTTCGGATGCAGGCGCCGGGCGTTCCGGATGCGGCAAACGTTCAATAATGCACAGCAGGTTTGGGTCCGAATTCAAATCAGGCCACTTCGTGATCCCGGGAAGATTGGGGTTAATATCGTCCCATGAGACGTACCGATTCTCAATATTTCCGTTGAACGGGCGCTTGATGTCGTAGATCTCTCTGACGAAATTGAAAAGATTGATGACGGAAGTTTGATCTTCAAGACTAACGGTCATGGCTCAGTTATCCTGATTCTACTATGAGTTATGGCGTGGCAGAAGATGACTGATCATGATAATCAAGCAGCTTCAATGCACAGTTCATTCTATTATGGCAGAAGGGGGCACATTTCACCTCTCTTGTCAAGCAGTAGAGCGTAAAGGAAGCTCTTCAAAATCCTCTGTTGCCAAGCCGAATGAAACAAAAATGTTCCGTTCGGTTTTTCCGTACAG